>Ga0164315_10001078_pt1 | contig 20238 bp, 34 predicted proteins | sample GuaBasSedimGuay6_FD_113737 | JGI IMG/M metagenome (GOLD analysis project Ga0164315, IMG submission 113737) | Subseafloor sediment microbial communities from Guaymas Basin, Gulf of California, Mexico - Guay6, Core 4569-2, 0-3 cm | ecosystem: Environmental > Aquatic > Marine > Hydrothermal vents... | reverse complement strand
GGTAGTGGACTTTGAAAATCGTTGTTATATCCCATTAAAAGAATTTTCAAAGTTAGAAGACGCTTACAAATATGCTTTAAGCTGTTATATACATTGTTTGGATGTCGAATCTAAACAATTACATGAACGACTGATACATCTTAATACGCCCTTAGAATGACATTTCCGACCCTTATAAATAGTCGAAAGATTATGAGGGTTAGAAATGATAGTAACAATGGGTATAGATCAGTCGTTAAGCTGCACTGGCATCGTGATATTCTTAGATGGTGATATGATTCACCATGCGACAATAAAAACGTCTAAAGACGATGGTTCACTGTTTAAAAGGATTTTAATGATATACATACGCATTCATAACATAATGCAACAGTATAACGTGGATGCGGTAAACATTGAAGGTTTGAGCTTTGGTATGAGTCGTGGTAATGTGACAAGAGATTTAGCCTGTTTACAAGGTGTCATCATCACGAATATTTTAAACGATTTCACGATGGAATGTAAGATTGTGGCTCCAACCGCTGTTAAGAAATTCGCAACTGATAACGGTAAAGCTACCAAAACTGAAATGATAGCGTCTGTGCCAGAAGATGATATGACAAAGTTTAAAGAGTCTGGTCATAAAAAGACAACTGGGTTAGCTGATTTAGCAGATGCTTACTGGATAGGAAAATTCTAATCTCCTAACTGTTTATCTTGGAATAGCGCGAACAAACCTGTTATAATCAGAAATGTATATGTAACAAAAAACGGTGTATCATCTGTTAAGTAATGTTGTAACAGTGGTGGAACCGTAAAGATGTAGAAAATTACAATTTTCATAGGATTAATATGTTTTTGCTTAAAAAAGTTAGATTAAACCGATATGTCTATGCAGCCATGCCATTTATATTTGCACTATTAGGTGTAATGTTGATGATGTCAAGTGTAGGTTGGTTTTCAACTGAACCCCTCCATCTTACCACATTTGGGATGTTTTCGATAGGGGTTGGTTTCTTTTCTTATTGTTGGGGCATCCATATCCGCTCGTTAAGGTATCAGATTTATCAAAAAATGAGAAGAAGAATGGATGATATTCTTAAACATTAACGATAAGCTTTGTCTGCTTCTGTGGTTTTCAACATATCAATATAACTCTTATGTGCCATACTGTCCGTTTTTATGATCTCTTCGCCTTTAGGGAACCTACCACCTAACACGAATTGTGCGTACCTAACCGATTGCCAAGCATCTGTAGCTATAGCATCCTCACCTTTTTCCCATTTTCCCTTTATGATGTACCACGCATATTGCATAGACAAATTTGGATTTCTGGCAATAGCCTCTTCACCTTCTGGGAATGGTTTTTTATCTAAAATGTTCATAGCCCAATTGTATGAATACTTTGCACTTTTTCCTACAGCGTGTTCCATTGGTGCTACGAAACCACCATACCTAGACTTCATAGCAGACGCATATTTGTAAGAATATTCCGGTGATTGTTTCAATATACTTTCGTAAGGTGTCATTGTTTCTATTTGGTTTTTGTGCCATTCCCATACAGTTTTAGGTGTTAATCTATCATAACCATATAAATCTTTTGGCTCATTGTGATGTTGATATAAGTCCATTCTAGTAACCTTTTATAAATATTACTATATTTATGAGAAACCTATATGCTAAAACTTTACAAATACCACAAAAACCCTGAAAAATTGTATGCACATGATTTAGTTCATGAAGATGCTGATTTTGTTTGGGCGACGTATTCTGATGAAAACATGGATTTAGATGCAATGTTTTTCGATTTTTCTGATTTAGAAAAGTATGAGAAAGCAATAGCGAAAAGCGCAGAATATTCTTATCTGTATGCCGCTAATTATTTAGATGACAGATTTGTAACTGGGGAACCAGCAATAGCACAAAATGCCTATTATGCGTTTCATTATGCTGTTGATATTATGTTTGAGCGGTTTCGTAGAGCTGAACCACTAATTTTAAACTCTACACATCGCAATGCTTATCTGGTAGCTATGGAACGATATGGGGATAAAGTATGAGTCATACTAAAATAAATTTATATAATATGTATTCTGACCCAGATAGTCTTTACGGTGATAGACGTTCAACGTTGGCTCAAATGTTCTTTAATGATTACAATGGTGCGGATAAAGATGATATAGACCATACTTACGAACAGTTAACAAAATCACCCCGATTGGCATTTTTGTTCGTTAGGAAGATGATAGAAAAACCGTTTCCAGAGTTAGAAGATATTATAGCAACCGATGCGAAATTTGCTTATGGTTATGCTAATGAAATACTACATGATGAATTTCCTAAAGGCGAAGAAGCTCTGGCACAAAACGCTATGTACACCTATTATTACGCTTCTGTTGTTTTAGATGAAAAATTTCCTAAAGGTGAAGCTAATTTACAGAAAGATCGAAGCGTTGTTTGGCGCAGACATTACAATAACAGATTTTGAAAAGGATATATAATGCTATTAAATGAAATATTTGACAGACCCTTACCATACAAACTGGTTAGTGGTGGAAGCGGTGTAGATAAATTTGAATTCACTACAACATCAGGCATCCTCATAACAGTTAACGTTTTCAAAATTAGAAACTTTAGACAGACTGGTGTGGATTTAAGCGATAGTGGAATAGGTTTCGACTTCCAAAACCAAAGTGTAGATGGCGATAAAGAGGGTATAACGGGTACTGGTGATGAATTTGAAGTTTTCGCAACCGTTCTAGCCATAATAGAAAAATCGCTCGTTAAACACGACCCCAAGCTAGTAGCATTTGGTGCGCATGAGGATAATCGTCAGGATTTGTATGACAAAATGATAAAAGTTATGCAGCGTAAATATGCTTACGAATTGTTAGATAAGCCACCAGTTATGTTTCCTTTGGGAACCTCTAAATATTATGTGCTGAGAAAAACGTAAGATAACACTTAACGAATTGATAAATACATCCAAAACAAGAAGGAACAACAATGTTACTATTAGAAATTTTTAAAAATATGAGTATTACTGAATCATTTGTCATGATGTTGAATGAAGGTAAGATCGAAACCTTTTACACCATGTATAAGGACAAATTAGAAGATCGTTTTGATAACGATAATCGTGTGCCAGCATCTATGAAAAGTAGATTAAGCCAAGGTGAAGATCAGGCGAAAAACATTGTTGATATGTTTGCCGAAATTGACCCAACTCGTAAAAAGAGTAACTTACAGTGGATGATTATACAATATCTAAAAGGTGAACCGCTTGAAGATATAGAACATGCTAAACGCGCATTAGTAACTTTAGATAAGTTCAAATCTAAAATGACTAAAAATCAAATTGGTCAATTCAAAAGCATTGGTGAGTTGAACGCTGCTGTAGAAGAAGTTGCTGCACAAAAAGATTTCAAAGATTTGGATAATATCCCAACTAGTGAAGCTACTTATGTGATTAAGAGTAAAGATTTTAAGGTTATTATACCTAAAGACCATGCAGCTTCTTGTAAATATGGTGCATCTGGTTTTTGTACGACTAATGAAGACCCAGCATTCTATAATCAATATGCTGGTGCTGGAAACCTTTATATCATTATGGTTGGTGCAGGTAAGAACCCAGAATTATTCCAACTACAATATGAAAAGGGTGAATTCAAAAATAAATGGAATAAAAACCTAACACCTGAAAACATCGACTTGTTATCCTCATATCCTAAGTATAAGGACTTCTTAAACATGTTGATTAAAAAGCACTATTCAAAATACTTCAAATAAGCCCCGTAAAATCATGCACTTAAAATATTATAAGGTTTAAGTGCATGATTCCTTCAAAATAAATTTGACATTATCTGTCACCCTGTCATAATAGACCCAACTTAAACGAAACGTCGAAGGGTTCATCATGAAATCTAAAACTTTTAAATTTATAGGTACTGCTGGACACGGATATTTAGTAGTAGCTAATGCTATCATGAAACAATACATCAACGAACTCATTGACAACGATAAGTTAAGTGATATATCATACAGCTATTGGCAACGTAAAAATTGTTATCTTGAAGAAGATTGTGAAGCTCATAAATTTTTAGCATGGTATGAAAAAGATACTGGTGTTAAACCAAAAATCAAAGAAACCTATCAAGATAACATTAACAAAAATCGTCCTATATCTTGGGTAATAGGACTCGATCAAAAAGATGGTTCACATTGGATTTTATGAAAGTATTAGGATTGTTTAGTGGTATAGGAGGCTTCGAATTAGGCTTACGAGAAGCTGGTATGGAAATCGTTACTATGTGCGAAATTGAAGACTATTGTAGAAAAGTTTTACGTAAGAACTTTAATGGTGTTAATATAGTCAACGATGTTTTAGAATTAACCGTTGAACCAGACAAATATGATGTCTTATGTGGCGGTTTCCCTTGTACACAAATTTCCCATGCTGGTAAAGGTGGTGGTATAGAAGGAAAAGATTCTAGTTTATGGAAAGAATATAAGAGATTAATAAGTGAAGCAAAACCAAAATATGCGATTATTGAGAACGTCAGTGCCATCCTTAGCAGAGGAATTGATGTTATCTTACAAGACCTTGCCGAAATCGGGTACGATGCGACGTGGACAATGTTTGATTCAAAGTACTTTGGAGTCCCACAGCGTAGACGTAGAGTTTACATTGTTGGGGTGCGTGATGGAATCCCCCCTGAATCCGATTTGTTCCAACTTGGGAAGCGTAATAATCCCAACCTCAAATCCGAAATGGACTTTATCAACAAAAGCTTTGAATGGGATTTCACTGAGAACACAGAAGTCGAAGTTCCCTTTGCCTTTTTTACTAGACAACGTAGTGACCAATTCGCTTGCACTGGATTAAGTAGCACATTAATGAAGCGCGACTATAAGGACTTTACTGATCTTGTTCTTATGAATGATATACTTAGAAGAGTCACACCCACCGAACGTTTAAAATTACAAGGTTTCCCCGATGATTGGTTTGATGACACCGATTTAAGCGTTACACAACAATTCACCTGTAATGGTATGACCGTACCCGTTATAAAATACATTGGCGACCTAATTCAACAATTCGATAATGAAATTTGACTTTGCATCTATAAAAGATTTCGATAAGCATATAAGTCTATCCATCCCAAATTATGATGGGCTAGTAGATGTTACCACTTCAATATTCAAAGAATATATGCCGCCACACGGTGTTTGCGTTGATGTGGGTTGCAGCACTGGCAAACTATTAAAATCCTTCCAGAACATCACAGAGGGCGAATACATAGGAGTCGATCAGGTTAGGATGTGCGACGGTTATCCGTTCACGTTTTACGAAGCTGACTGTTTAACATTTTTGACAGCCAATACTAAAAGTATAGATGTTGTAATATCTGTTTTCACCCTTCAATTTCTAGGAAATATCAAACGCAAAAAGGTCGTAGATGAATTACGTCGTCTAGTCGCCAATGGTACAACACTAATCATAGCAGAAAAAGTTTTTTCCAAATCCGCAAGAGTCAATTCGATTTTGACTAGAGAACATGTCCACCAAAAAAGAAAATCATTCACCGATACAGAAATATTAGACAAAGATTATGAACTATTTGGGTCAATGTTTTGTTTAGACGACGATAAGATGATAGAAGAATTAAATAGTATCGGACAGTATGAGCAGATATGGCAAAGCTATAATTTTAAAGCGTGGGTAGTGTATAAATGCCAACCGTAGTCGAAATTTTTTGTGGCGCAGGTATAGGGGCAGTAGGGCTTAAAGAATTAGGATATGATATATTGTATGCTGTGGATAATAACCCTTATGCAGTATCGACCTATAATGCGAACATTGGCAACCATGCGGTCTTAGGTAATGTTGAAACCCTAGATTATAAAACCATACCAGATTCAGATATTATAATAGGTGGTGTACCGTGTTTGCCGTTTTCGTTTGCTGGAAAAGGTGAAGGTGTTAATGATAAAAAGCATGGTAATCTAATCTATGAATTTTATAACATCATAAAATATAAAAAACCAAAGTATGTCATTTTTGAAAACGTAAAGGGTATTGTGTCCAAAAACCACCAAAATGTTTTTTATGATTTCATAGCCAGCTTGTATGAGTTGGGATATATCACATCGTGGAAATTGACAAACTGCTTAGAATATGGGATACCTCAAAAGCGTGAAAGAGTTATATTAGTGGCATCTTTAGGCGACACATATCAGTTCCCCGACGCTACACACTCTAAAGATGAATATGTTACTATCAGAACCACCATAGGAGACTTGCCGGAACCAGCTATAAACGTAAACATTAAAAATCATTATGGATACGGTGTTAGACCGGATGAAGCTGCTTTTATAGATGAAGTTCCTATAGGTGGCAACTGGACAGATATTTCAATAGATTCCCAGAAAAAATTTATGGGGAATTCTTATTATTCTGGTGGCGGTAAAACTGGGTATTTGAGAAAAATCGCATTCGATTCTTATGCTTATACAATAACGTCAACTATGAATGGGAAGTTTAACTCTCAACTGGTTGATTTAAGTGATAAATACCAAGATGGTAGTGTTAAAGGTTGTAGACGATTTACCGTTCGAGAGTGTTTACGGTTGCAAACTGTACCAGATTGGTATAGTTTTGCCGATGTTGTACCGTGGAGTAAACAGTATGAACGGTGTTCAGGTATACCACCATTGTTAATCAAAAAAATAGCAGGGGCGTTGCTATTTTAACTGTTTCGTGTATAATGTAGTGGAAACTTTTAAAAAACATTTAAGAGGTATACATGAGCAATCATACATTTCAAACATCTGTTAATACCATACGTGACGTTGAACACGACGTTACCATCAATTTCGATTATAGCCCATCAGAAGAACAGTGGTTCGACCCGTTTAATGGTGAAGGTTCCCCTGGTTATGATGCTTCAGTAGAATTACTTGAAGTTAAGACCGTTTTACAAAACAAAAAAACTTTAGACTTTATCCTTTCACAAGATCAAATACCTGAAACCGAATGGGATTTGTTGGAAATGAGAGCGATGGAATACGTTGATGGTTTAGAATCGGACGAACCTTATGAATAACCTTACGTTTGATGTGCCTATGCACATTTCTGGCATCGAACGCTTATTAACTGTGAACTTCGATTTTTCGTTTGATTATGGAGGTCATGATATAGACGAAATAACTTTAAAAAGTGTAGAGACTGTTTTACTTGATAACAAAACTATAGTAGACTACATGGAAACAAAATACCTACTTACACGAGAACAGTGGGACACATTAGGGCGATTAGCTTATAAACACACAAACAATACGGTGATGATACTATGATGACATTATCAGTTCATGCAACAGAACGTTGGGAAGAACGCTTTCCTAAATTAAACCTTGAATCAGAGCTGGTAAATTTGGTTCGATTAAGATCAAAATTTACTAGAGTTTTAAGACAAAGACACAAAGATGTATCAGGATGTACCGATAGGCGACAATACTGGTATTCCCATAGTGGGATTATTTTTGTAGCTGCTGGTGATGTGATAGTAACGGTCATCAAAGCCAGTGCTGAGATAATCCATGTTATCGAAGATTATCTTCTCGACAAAACATCTAAAGCTTCGGAGCAACACTACTCCAAAATAAATGGCATGATTAAACGCCAAAAACAACGTGCGCTCACTAGAAAGAAGCATTGTAACCGTATAATATTTAACGAATACTTATTTTAATTTATGACAATAATGGATAGTTGGGTGTCTGAATACACTCCTAGAGCTTCACAAATACACGGATTAACTTGGCTAGAAGACCAAACTACAAAATATAACATAATAGAATTACCCGTTGGTGGGGGTAAATCCACGCTAGGATTAACCTATTCTAACTGGTTGTCTGGTGATAAGGGTGGGGATTCTTATATATTAACCCCTCAGAAAATTTTACAGGCGCAATACGAAACCGAAAAAATGTTAAAGCCTAACGGATTATTTTCGTTGTATGGTAAAGGTAATTATTCGTGTAGCGAGTTGAACACCACTTGTGATCTCGGTCTTAAATTTAAAGGTAAAACTTCGTGTAGCTCGTGTATATATCGTTCAGCTTTAGCAAATGCCTTACGTAGCAAGAATTTGGTGTTGAACTATACCTTAGCCTTGTTACAGTTCGGATTTAACCAAAAGTTTGAACCTAGAAAATTGATAATTTGTGACGAAGCTCATAATCTGGAAAACCAGTTGGTAGAGTTCAACCCTGTTGCTATTGGTAAAAAACGTGCTTTGCAAATGGGGTGTAAGTTGCCACTGTTTAGAAACATAGAAGATGCTTATGATTGGATTAGCACTACATATGTTGTAAAATTGCGCGATAGAGAATACATACTCGAATGTGATGTTGACGAAATCGTTGCACTGGTTGACCCTAAAAACATGTCAATTGCTGATCGTGAAATGATAAAGGAACATGATAAAGTCAAAAATCATTTAGAAGTTGTTGAAATGTTTTTAGATAATGACCTAGAATCAGTCCAAGAAGATTTCGTGGTAATGTCAGATAAGGAAACGTTGAAGTTTAAATCTATCTATGGCAGAAAGAATTTCCATAGCATGTTAAGTAACCAAGCTGAACATTTCTTATTCATGTCCGGTACTATAATTGACAAAGACGAGTACTGTAAAAATTTAGGAATTGATCGTGAAGATACATCATTCTTATCTGTCGATTCAGAATTTGACCAAAATAAACGCCCCGTTGTTAATATGGGTGGTATGAAAGTTAATGCACAGTGGAAAAATCCTGAAAATAATGCTAGTAGGGATAAGTATTTGTCTAACATTAAGGAAATACTGGCTCTGCATCATGACGAAAAGGGTATAATACACACTGGAAATTTTAAAGTAGCGGAATGGTTGGTAGAACAATTGGAGGGTGGAACCCACACCATATACCACCATAACCCAGAATCTAAGTATAAGCGTGAATCGGTCATTAAAGCTTATATGATCGACCCTAAGCCTAGTATTATGATCTCACCGTCTATGACTGAGGGTGTCGATTTAAAGGACGATAAAGGACGCTTTGCAATCATCGCTAAATTAGCATTCCCTTATCTTGGTGATGCTTGGATTAAGAAACGTTTAGAATTGTCTGGTGAATGGTATGCTGTTGAAGTGGTTAAAGCCATGATACAAGCATGTGGTCGTGTGGTGCGATCTAAAACTGACTACGGAACTTGTTACATAGTTGACGAGTCGTGGAATTATTTTTACCATAAAAACAGTTACTTATTTCCTAAATGGTGGAAAGATGCCTTGGTGGTGATAAAATGATTAAAGATATATTCGTATTTGGCGTTAGCGTTAATAGTGTCGATGAATGGCTTAAAGGTGAATTAGATGGCGCAGAACCATCGCGCATACCAAGATGTGTATATGTAGACAAAGTTGATGTGTGTAGAGGTGTTGTAGACCCTCAAGTGATTATATTGTACAACGCTGAATACAATAGAAGGTATGATGATGCTTTCTTTTCCTCCATATTGCCGACATTTAAAGGCGATAACCTTTTAAAGTTGCAAGCGTTACGAGAGAAATGTCTTAAATGTGCTTGCAATTATTCCCCCACCTGATATAATAGTCACAACTTAAACAAGTGGTGGAACCGATGAATACACAAACTGAAAAAGAAGCGAACGTTCAAGAGCATATCAAAGCTATCATATCAGAACTTAATTCTATGTCACTTGACGATGAAGCAATGGCTAAAGCTATTTCTAACACCATACAAGGTGAACACCGTACTTTACAACAAAGTTTTTTTCGTGTTTTGAAATTATCTATCAGCGACTATGGTAGAAATTCTTTTGTAGACGCTAGAAACGAAAAAAGTCGTGAATGGTGTAACGAAGTTGCGCAGGTCGAAACCTATATCCCCTTTATATGAAATTTGAATTAACCGACGAACAAACTGATGCGTACATCATTTGGCAACGTGACCATGAATGCAGCAAAGAGCAATATCGTACCAAAGGTGGTGCTGTTACTTTCCAATTTACCCCTAGTGGTTTGGGTGTGGTTGAAAGTGTAAAGTGTATCTGTGGTTCGAGAATAAATTTAACCGATTATGATAAATGGTGATAAAATTACTCTTGGTGATTAGATGAAAAAGAAAGACGTAAAAGCTTTAAAAACTGGGCTTTATGAAATTCTCTGGAATACCGGAGGAACATCACTCGCTTCTATAGGCATAACCGCCAACGGGAAACGGTGGATGGCTCCTACTAATTGGTCTAGTGGTAGCACCTCAAATCGTATATTTTGGAAAGGGGTTAAAAAAGTTTCTATTGTCAAATTAGCTAAAGATGTAAAATAATTTTTGCAATTCTGCGTTTGACCTGTTAGAATATAAATACACTCATAACTTACAGGTACTTATCATGTCAGAACAAACTTTCGCAGAATTTTTAGTAGAAAGCTCTTTAAGTAGAGTGTATCGACAATCACAAAAACACGCAATCGGAACCATCACAGCGTTTCGTAGTGAATATACTAGGCATGAAAATCGTCAACGTAATAAGTCCTTACTTGCTAAGTTGTCACGATATAGATACGGTGTTACTGCTGTAAAGGGTTCATACATCGAAAATTTCAAATCACCTGCCGCAGTTGAAGTTGGTGAAGAAGTATATTTGGTTGTCGATTTAAGTGATCGAAACGATTTAAGAAAAAATCTTAAATCGTTAGGTGCTGAATTTGACCAAGATTCAATTCTATTTGTTGAAAAAGGTGGTAAGACTGGCGAGTTGATAGGAACCAACGATTCTAATTTCCCAGGTTTTGATAACGTTATTAAACTTAACAATCCTATTTTTGGTGAAAATGGTGAATTTTTTACTCGTGTAAATGGTCGCCCCTTTGTTTTGAAAAACAAAACACTTTTCACTGAAAGTCCAATAAAAGGTTGGGGTAGAAATTACGCTATAAAGCTTTTATCTGAAACTCCTTGGAATCAAATCGACATTAGCTAACTACGTCACACAATTAAATTTGCAATTTCTTCACCGTTTAGTATAATAGACTCAACTTAAACGAAACGGTGAAGATCATGAATTTAGCACAAGCTGGTAAAACATTCGGTTTATCATTTCCTTACACTGCCGCAGATGTTAAAAAAACTTACCGTGCTTTAAGCAGCAAAAATCATCCTGATAACGGTGGCAACGATGACGATATGGCACAAATCAACGTTGCATATTCTATATTAAAAGATACTAACAGTTCGCAACCTTACACACTAAATTGGAAAGAAATTAGAGAACGTAATGAGTTGAAAGCTTCCGATCTTACAAATGTTATCAAAAATACTTTTAACGTTTCAGCCTTTTTAGCTTACTTCCGAGGTTTTACTGGTGAAGATTTCGAGTATATAATACATGAAACTTCAAATCAATGGAACGGTGGCATCAATGTTAAATTTTTCAACAAAGACAAGACTACGGTTTTCACCTTTGCCGCTACAGCAAGCACTAATGATCGTTCTAAACCTTCTTTCTCTGGTAACAATGAAAACATTTCGTTCGAATTAGGTATTACCGCTTTCGGTTATATAAACCGTAAGAAAATTAAAATGGCTAGACGTGATTGGGCTTTTGATAATGACCACGCAGCATTATTTGACCCTTCTAAATCTTTTGGTAGAGCTAAATTACTTAAAGCTGTTAGTCAACCTAAAACGACTGACATGAAAAAAGCTGATTTTGGATTAGCTATGCGATATGAGTTAAATGCCAAACATGTTTCCGACGTTGACTTTATCCCATTAGGAAACGATTACTTCTTAAAAGTATATCGCATGGTTTGGAATCGCGTTCCAGCATGGAGTTTTGGTGGTATCTCACATAAACAAGGTTATACTTATAAAAATACAAACCATCGTGTTTACCATACGTTTTATGAAAATTCTGAAACAGTAGACACACTTTTAAAATTAAAAGCATTAGGTAACGATTTTGATGCTATCACTAAAGCAGTAGAGGCTTTGAAATGATCTTATATCCACAATATCCTTTGAATGATAAACAAGCTGACATTCCTTTTCAACCAGAATATTTGAACGCATTGAAAGCTGGGTTCAAATGCTCGTTATTTGATCTTGAGTGGGTGTTTAACCCTAAGCCTAAGATTGATAAAGGTGAAACCGTTTTATACCGTGGGTGGATGCTTAATGAGGAAAAATACACAGAATTAACCAAACTTGTAACTATTGCTGGCGGTGTTATGGCGATCAGCGTGAAAGAATATATGAAATGTCATCATATCGTTAACTGGTATCACAGTGTTGATAAGTATTCACCCAAGACCGTTTTTTTGCCATACGATGGTAATTTAATACGCATTGTTGATATGCTAAATTGGACTGGTGGGTACTTTGTTAAGGATTTTGTGAAGTCCAACACAACAGGGTTCGGCTCTATTTGCGATAATGGTCTTGAGTGTCAATATGTTGCAGATTTAATACATTTACATCGCGGTGGTATTGAAGGTGGTATAGCCATTCGTAAGGTTTTAAAATTATTACAGGATTCAGAACAACGGTTTTTTGTGGTGAACGGTAAAGCTTATTACGGTAATCAAGTTGTGAACGACAAGATCATAGAGATTGCCGAACACGCTGCTGCCAACGTTAAATCACCATTTTTTTCGGTTGACATAGCTCAAACTTTAGATGGAGAATTCCACCTTATTGAAATTGGTGATGGTCAAGTTTCTGAAGCAACTGGTTGGAAAATCGAAGATTTTGTTGAATTATTAGAAGAAGTATCATGAACGAAGTCCCTACAAAAGAGGACTTATTAGAATTGTTGTCCAGAAAAGATGATTGGGACAACTCAGATAAAGATGGAATATTCGATGCTTTGCAAGCGTTAGGGTTTTATTATTACAGAACTGAAAAAATATTAGAGGTAGACAAATGACAGCAATTTTAGTATTAATATTCTCCGTTGTATATCTTTCACAAGCTATATGGTGCATAAATTACCACATTAAACACAATACACCGTATCCTGTCGATAAATTGTTGCGGATAAAATTGACGTTTGCCCCATATTTATGGTATTATATCATAACAGAAAATGAGGTTTTAAAATGAGTGCAACTAAAGCAGCAATTGAACTAGCCGTGGGATTTTCCACTGGAATTTACACAGAAGAAGCGTTGATGGAAATGTTGGGGGATGATGATCTTGTATCGTCCATTATAACCATTGCTGGTGGCTTAGGTGCTGCTGGTTTGGCAGTTTCAGCAACACAAGCAGTGTTGGACACTGAAATTGTTACGGACGTTACAGACGTTGTAGATGACGTTATCGACGAAGTTTCAAACGGTTTGTCGGATTTGAACCCTTTTAGTTGGTGATATGATGGAAGAAGCTGGCGTGTATGATGTAACTGATCGAACTACCGAAAAGGGCTTCCAACTGTTTGTGGACGAAGTTGAAGCTGCTGAAGATGGTTATGGGTGGTTAAACGCTTTAGCTAAAGAACGCAAGGCAGATAACGTAACACCGATACAGTTCGAAGGTTCTGATGGCGGTGTAGCAGTAGCGTGGAAAGATGGTTTGATAATAGCTTATTTTTTGTTGCTGCGAAATTGGAATAACTATACTATATTAGTAAAAAATGATTTAGGTGAACAACATGACTAAAACAGGAAACACAACTTTAACAGTAGAGCCTTTAAACCTCGACGGTAATCACCTCGACATTCATCATGAAGTTACTTTAACTGCTGATGCACCAGGTATCCACGTAATAACTTATGTTGATGCACAAGGCGAAAATGCTGACGGTGATACTGTATGGGTTGATTTGAATGATGTCGTAGATAATCTATTAGGTTACGAAGACTTTGAAGAATTTGTGATTGATGATTGGATTGTGACTATGCAAGAACAGATTGAAAAACTGCAATTGTATAAACTTCGACTGTTAGAAAAGTCGAACGAAAATGGTTGAATTGGTATGATTAATTCCGAACGATTGGGTAAATTTAGGATACCAGTAAAGGATTTTGAAACTAATCAAGACAAACTGTTAACTATCTTCGGTCGAATGGTAATAGTCAAGGTTTATAAGACCATAGATTATACCGAATACGTTGCATATTCCGAGTATTTTGATATGATGCCCGGTTATGTGGAAGAAATACCACTCTATAAATTCGATTTTATTAGAAATAATGTCATGGTTAGTGGCATTAAAACCTTTGGCGACGATACCGTAAATATGCCGTGTCCGTTTTGTGGTTCAGTTGATGTCGAATTTGCTAAAAATGCGTTAAACCAAGCAACTGCTATCTACTGTAAAAATTGTCCGGCTGGGTTGGAAGATAACACCAAAACAGTTGACGAATTACGAGTCATTTGGGACACTAGAAAATGATACAACCCTCTCCCATGACGTATCATGGTGTGAAATTTTTCATAGCCTATCCATTACAAGTTCCAAATTTTCGCATAAGCGATAACGTCGATTTGAGTCCTGAATATCGGAAGGATATTAATGCTTGGTGCTTTGATTTTTTTGGCGGTAAAACTATTGAGATCGTTGAAGACGATGTGTACATTAAAGCACCAGAAGGTATAGTGCTAAATGAAAAAACATATAAAAAGTTCGAAAATCAAATTGCACACGATGTTGACATTAGAACGACCAAACAAGTTTTTTATAAATAAGGGGTATGAGCCACAAAATAGATAAAGCATTTGACATAGAACCGTATGAAACTACTGAACTTATAGACTTTGAAGATATGAAAAATCTTCCTTCCGTTAATACTGTTCATGACGAATACGATCACAAAGACCGCGAAATTGAAGACCAATTTCAAGAAGTCTACGATAAAGCTATGGAAGCGTTCAGTACGCAAGTTGAGGAATCTGCTGATATAGATGGTAAATATCTTGCCCGTAATTCAGAGGTTGCTAACCAACTCCTAACCACGGCTCTTCACGCTGCAAAAGAAAAAGCAAGTCTCAAACAACATTCCGATCATCTTAAAATCAAAAAGGGTCAGCAAGGCGAAAACGTCACTAATGTTCAGAACAACAATATTATGATGGATAGAAACGAATTGTTGAAGATGATGAAGGGCGAAAAAACGCTATAAAGGTTTGCCCCACTGTGATATAGTTCATGTTTTATAATTTAAAAGGACATGACTATGACCGAGATTTCTAATATTCTCGATTTCTATAAAACTAATTTGCCTTGGTTCGATGCTGACAAATATAACAAAGCTTGCATTACCAGTAATGTATTAAACGATACAACCTATATTAGTGGGAACCGTCAAGATGGTAGTACACACAGTTTGTTATTCACGGTTTTATACGATTTATTACTTACCGACACCCCAAAACATGTGTACATTAAAGGCATGAACGATCAAGATACTAATAGATTGTTCAAAGTTTTCACGGAGATATATAGTGAAGTTAAAGGAAATTGTCACAATTTCCACTTACTTAACAACATTCATAGTATTAAATTCGGCAAAATAGAATTCGACGATGGAAGTCTTATCACAATATTAAAACCTTTAAACCTATTCTGGGAAATTAGAGGTCGTCATGAAGATGTTTGGTTTGTGGTAGATGAAGAGGGTATGATGGACGTAGATAGCTGTTCTGGGGTTGCGGAAGGTGTAGCTATTGCTAGTTTACACAACAACGTTAGACAACTCTACGCTAATTAAAAAATTTAAGTCATTCCCCATAAATAAAATGATAATTATGGGGAATCATTGCGATTAATTATATTTCTCAAATGTAAATAACCCCCTCCCCCCCTTCTAGCCATAAATACCTCATACACGAGGACTTTATATGGCTGGAAATAACGTTAAACGCGCTAATGAATTAGTAGCTTTTAAACCTGAAAACTTAATAGATTTAGAACGATGTGAACGCGACCCAATATACTTTATAAAAGAATATTGTAAAATTGAACATCCGACACGAGGTATTATAGATTTCGCTCTATACCCTTATCAAGAAGATTTGATACATTCGTTTGTGAACAATCGTTTCACACTTGCACTCTGTTCAAGACAGTTGGGTAAAACCACATGTGCTGCTGCATTTTTTCTATGGTACGCATCGTTTGAAGAACATAAAACTGTTCTAATTGTATCTAACAAAGAATCCAACGCTACTGAATTTATTCACCGTATTCAGGTCATGTACGAATACTTACCTAAATGGTTGAAACCTGGGGTTACTTCCGATGGGTGGAATAAAAAATCTGTAGGTTTTGATAACGGTTGCCGTGTTATATCAAGAGCCACATCAGAATCGTCCGCAAGGGGGTTATCTTTATCCATTGTATTCGCAGACGAGCTTGCGTTTGTTAGAGATAACATTCAGCAAGAATTTTGGGCTGCATTATCACCAACATTATCCTGTGTAACTGGTGATACCTTAATATTAACAAAAAACGGTTATGAACGTATAGATAGTTTTCATGTAAACCGAAATGTCGGAGATTATTTTGAAATAGATGGTGTTGAGGTTTATGGTAAGAATGGTATAGAACCTTTATCGCATGGTTACGTATCACCAAAAAGTGACACATTAATCATTGAAACCCAACGAGGTTTCATGTTAGAAGTGACACACGATCATCCATTATATACATTATCAGAAAATCCTGATATGGAACAAGCTAAAAATTTAACTACCGATAATTATTTAAGAATTGATTATGGTATGAATCATTTTGGTATTGCATCATTAAATGATGATACTGCTTATATGTTGGGCGGTTATATAGCAGAAGGGTGGGCTTCTCATTTCAAGAATGCCAATAATGAGCGCGTAAATTCGGCAATATACATAGCAAACGTTAACTCTGATTTTCGAGAAATATATTACCGAAACGGATTCAGTGATGACCCAAACCAATCTCATAAAATTAGAAAGTTTGGTGTAGACGAATGCAGACTTTGGGAGTCTGAATATGGAATAGATTTTACTAAAAAATGCTACGATAAAGTTATTCCACGATATATTATGGAATCCGATGGGAAAACCGTGGGTATGTTTCTACGAGGATTATACGATGGTGATGGTAGCATCACCGTAGACAAGGGTATTAATTTAACATCTACCAGCAGGAAACTTATACAAGAAGTGCAATTATTGTTGACCAATTTTGGAATCCTTACCACGATAGTTAAAAATGATTCAGAGAAAATATTATTAAGAGAACGAAAAAATGGACGATTGTTACCACAAGGCAAACCAGTACAATCATTAAGAGATAGTTGGGGTTTGAATATCTCACGCTCTAACGCTAAAAAGTTTAAAAAATTTGTGGGCTTCCATATTAATTACAAAAAACAAAAATTAGACGAATGTATTTCAACTTATCCACAAGATGATTATAAACAGAAGATCATCCCGTTTGGTACAATCAAAAATGTCATTGCTGATATAGTCCGCTCTTGTGGTAAAACCAAAAAATGGTTTAGGGATAACGGTTGTAGATTAGATAAAGTATTTGATAAATCCACAAACAGAACATGCACTATAAGGTGGTTAAGTAAATTTCACGATTTAACAAAAGACTATGATTGTGCTGCTGGTTATAGCGATATGTTTCGTGAATTATTGGGGTATCGTTGTATATGGGATAAGATCAAAACCATAACACCATCCACTAATAAAACCTACGATTTTACAGTCCCGAACACACACACATTTTTACAAAATGGGATTTTGGGGAGTAATACTGGTGGTTCCTGCATCGTGGCATCTACTCCTAACGGAGATATGAATTTGTTTGCTCAGTTAGCAAGAGCTTCAGAAGCAAAAACAAACGAATTTGTATTTAAAAAATATCTTTGGACTGATGTACCAGAACGTGATGAAGCTTGGAAACGAAGTGAAGTCATGAGAATCGGTGAAGAGAAATTCTTACAAGAACATATGTGTCATTTCTTATCAAGCGAATCAATGTTGATTAGTAGTTTGATACTTTCCACTATCAAAACATATCCACACATACAAGAGTTAAAAGAGTTCAAACTATGGGACAATTTCGACCCAGCAAAATCTTACATTGTAGGGGTTGACCCCAGCACTGGAATAGATAGCGATTTTTCCGTTATAGAAGTTTTCGAATTTCCTGCTATGATACAAGTCGGTGAATTTCGTTCTAACACTTGCAACACTACCCAACTATACCAAGCGTTAAAAGGTATTTTGAACATGATGGAACGTGTGGGTTGTGAAATTTTTTACAGTTCAGAAAATAATGGTATCGGGGAAGGGTTGTTAGTGTGCATAGAAAACGACGAAAACTCTCCTGAACATGCAGAATTTATTACACAGGCTGATAGTAAGCGTGAAGGGTTCACAACCACTAATAAGGCTAAAATCAAAGCGTGTATCAAACTTAGAGAAATGTTTGAGAGTGGTAAGATCACTATCAAATCCCAACAACTGTTGTTTGAGTTTAAAAATTTCATTAGAACTAGAACATCATATGAGGCTCAACCTGGGGGAACGGATGATTGTATTTCCGCACTTCTTATCGTTATTCGAGTTTTAGAAGAAATAATTCAGTATAACGACGAAGCTTATGCTATGATGGAAGAAAATATGTCAGGAGATTACTTTTCTGGCGAAGAATCATATAACGAAAACGGTGAAGGGGCTGCGATGCCAATGATATTTTAATGGGTAAAACAGAAAATAGATATTTAGGTGCTTTGGTAGGTTTAGCTTGTGGCGACGCTTTAGGAACCACTTTGGAATTTACTTCCCCCAACTTGATAGACAAACCATTAACAGAAATTGTCGGAGGTGGACCTTTCTATTTAGACGCTGGTGAGTGGACTGACGATACCTCAATGGCATTATGCTTAGGAACCAGTTTAATAGAGAAACAAGATTTTGATGGTGTAGACCAATTAGAACGTTATTGTAGATGGCGTAGCGAAGGGTACATGAGTTCAAACGGAGAATGTTTTGATATTGGTTATACAACATCTACCGCTTTAAACTATTTCGAAAAATATAATGACCCAGAATCGGGCATGGTATGTAATTCAAAGGAAGAGGATTCCGGTAACGGGTCACTGATGCGATTAGCACCTATTCCTATGGCTTTCGCATTAGACCCCTTATTAGGAATAAAAATGGCAGGGAAGTCGTCTGTGACAACGCATGGGAGCGTTAAGTGTATAGATGCTTGTAAAATGTATGCTGGTTTAATCGTTGCCGCATTACATGGTGAATCTAAAGAAGTCATATTGTCTGAGCTTTATCGTTCCCACGGCTTAACCAATTGGAACGAGGGTGAATTAGACCACAAAATAGAAAAAATTTCTAAAGGTTCTTATAAACTTAAACAACCACCAGCGATTAAGGGAACTGGGTATGTTGTAGAATCATTAGAAGCTGCATTATGGGCTTTTTATCACAGTAAAAACTTTAAACACGGTTGCTTATTAGCCGCAAACCTTGGGGATGATGCTGATACCACCGCTGCCATTTGTGGTCAATTGGCAGGGGCATACTATGGATATAAAGACATCCCCACACATTGGATTGACATTCTAGCTGAGTGGCGTATAATAGAAGACATTGCTAAAAATTTGAGAGAATGCCCTTATGGTATTTGATGTATCGGGGGGAACGAATTGAAAACGTTTGAAGTGTACGACAAAGTTTGGCTTATAGAAAATAACCAGATACAACAAAAAATGATATATTCTAAGACAGAAACCATGAACTTTAGTAAAACAGACGTTGACTGGTCGTATAAATTAGTTGACGGTGTGTTGGGAGCTGGTGTGTTACCTAATCGAGAAGTTGGTTATGATATAAGTGAAATTTTCGCAACAAAAGACGAATTGGTAGCATCATTATGAAAGAAACATTAAATGGAATGCAAGTTGATATAGCATTTGCTATTGAAAATAAAGATAAAATTCGACTTTACAATCTTTATCATGATAAAAAAATTACTATCAATGAATTGGTGAAAGCTATTATCGAAATTGATGAATCCGTTACCGACTGGTGTAAATTTAAAAAACGTTGTCGAACACGTTGGAGTAGATGCAAAGTATGGTGGCTTTTTATTAAACGGTGTGTTGGGAGCTGGCGTGTTACCTAATCGAGAAGTTGGTTATGCTATAACTGAATTTTTTTCAACAAAAGACGAATTGGTAG
>Ga0164315_10001074_pt1 | contig 20251 bp, 15 predicted proteins | sample GuaBasSedimGuay6_FD_113737 | JGI IMG/M metagenome (GOLD analysis project Ga0164315, IMG submission 113737) | Subseafloor sediment microbial communities from Guaymas Basin, Gulf of California, Mexico - Guay6, Core 4569-2, 0-3 cm | ecosystem: Environmental > Aquatic > Marine > Hydrothermal vents... | reverse complement strand
TTCAAATGAAAGGGTAAGACTGAATTTATAATCCTTAGCAACAAACAGTATAGACATAAATAGCGGGTTAAAGCGAAATACAAATGCGACCGGAATTTAGCTGCCGGGTTCCGAGGTGATAGTATTTTTGAGGTGACAAGCCTGGCTTATTTGCAGTAGAGTCCTGACACCAAAATCATAATAAGTGGTGTTATTTATATACTAATTGTTAGCCACTTCTGGTTATCCACTAATAGTTAGCCATTACTGGGCAAGTTTAGTTAAGCACCAAATTCCTAATTAATAAGTTCTAATTAATAATCGCCTAATTAATAATCCCTGGAGATAATAATCATGGCAAATGATGCATTTGAAGTATTCGTCGACGGCTTTACCTTCCTCGAAGGCCCACGCTGGCGAGATGGCTTACTGTGGGTTTCTGATGTCAACGGTAAAAAGGTGTATACCATTGCGCCGGACGGTACTGCCACAACTATGGCAGAAGTACCCGATCGCCCGTCTGGTATTGGTTTTCTGACCGACGGTACGCCTGTCATTGTATCCATGCGCGACCGCTGTCTCAAGCGTATTGAAAATGGCAAACTCATCCTGCATGCCGACATCAGCGCCCTGGTTAAAGGTGAAATCAACGACATGGTCGTCGACAAAAAGGGTAATGCCTACGTAGGCAGTATGGGGTACGACCTCTTTGCCGGCGAAGACTTTAAACCCGGCGCATTGGTTCTGGTTAAGGCAAATGGCGAAGCTCAGGAAGTCGCTGATGGCCTGCATTTCCCCAACGGGCCTGTGGTCACACCCGATGGCAAAACTCTGGTGGTGGCGGAAAGCTGGGGCAAGCGATTAACAGCCTTCAACATCGAAGACGACGGCACTCTATCTGGACAACGGGTATTTGCCGATCTCGGCGACTACACGCCGGACGGTATTACCCTCGATGAAGAAGGTGGCATCTGGCTAGCTGCTTTTGCCAATGACTGCTTTGTGCGTGTTAAAGATGGTGGCGAAATCACTGATGTCATCGACCTGCCCGGTCGGCGCGCCGTGGCCTGCACTCTCGGTGGAGAGGATATGAAAACCCTCTACTGCATGACCTTCGACGGCAAGATGGAGGATATCGGCAAAGGCAAAAAAGCTTCGAGAGTCGAAACGATCCGCGTGAAAGTTGCCGGTGCGGGTTCTCCTTAACCTGCTGCTTATACCCGGCTCATAATTTGGGCACTGCCCTCACGATTCCGCGAGAGCAGTGCCCTGTTCTACACTACGTTATTTATATACGTCACCTATTAAAAAACCTTGTTTTATACCGCTGCGCCGGGGCCTACCAGCTGCTCCGCGTAACGCTCAATCTCACCATAGAGCTGGCCCGGTTCAGCACTCAACGCAAACAAAATTACCTGATCGACACCGGCATCCCGATAGCGTTTCAGCATATCGAGGTCGCAGGGAGCTCCATAAGGTGAAACCGCAATTTCAATCTCGTCCAGTTTACGGCCTTCAGTATCCAGCAGCTCACTGAGTTTCTGCAGGTGCGCAGGCACATCTTCCGGCAACAGCTTAACCCCATACCAACCCTGACCAAAACGGGCAACGCGGCGCAAAGCCGGGGTGCTTTCACCACCGAACCACAATGGTGGATGCGGCTTCTGCACTGGCTTTGGCCCCTGCACACAGGTTGGCAAAGTGTAAAACTCGCCTTCGTAGCTGGATATCTCATCACACCACAGGGTATGACAAACCTTTAGATAATCTGCTGCTCTGGCGCCGCGTCGCTCAAATGGCACACCCAAAGCGGCAAATTCTTCTGCAAGCCAGCCGACGCCTATACCAATATCAAGTCGACCACCCGAAATCGCATCCACATCCGCTGCCTGCTTGGCAAAATAAACCGGGTTGCGCTGAGGTAAAATAGTAATGCCGGTGCCAAGACGAATGCGGCTGGTTTGTCCGGCCAGAAATGACAGCGCCGTGAAGGGCTCCAGAGGCACATTGTGCGGATCTAATGGCACTTTGCCATTGGCGGAATAGGGGTACGGTGAATCATAATCCTCAAACAGCAATACATGTTCGGGCATCCACAAACTGTGAAACCCGAAATCCTCAACCATTTTAGCGGTTTTTGTCATGTGCTCGGCACCGGCTGCCGGTCCAGCGAATACTCCCTGTAGTCCTATTTTCATTTTTCTGACCTCTACAAGTTTGCGCTTTAGATTTGTCTTTGCAGTGACGTTAACAGCTTAGACGACTCCGGCACAGGTTTCTTCACAGATTTTTCTTCACAGATTTCCGTACAGATAGTTTATTGTCCGATCAGTGCCATGGAAATGGCTTGAAGATTGCCAGGTTAATGGCGGCCAGGTCTGGGGCCAGGCCGCTGTGGTCGGCAATGACGAGTGCTTCATGCTCGCAGATTACAATCTGCTGGATGGCACTGATGAATGGCTGGCTCTGACAGCTATTCTGGGTGTCAGAGCCAGCCAAACCCTCCAGTTTGCCCAAAGGTTAAGCTAGTGATCCCGCCCCACTCCTGTATTTATCTCGTTAAATTATTAAACCAGCACTTCCTTATTGCCTTAAATTTAGCCATGATAGGGAGTTGATATGAATCAGCTGGTGGCCCAGTAGTGGCCACAAAAGAGGATTAATGGCAACAGAAGAAGTAGATGTTCGGCGGTTTAGCGATAGAGAAAGCTCCGCTAGAGTAGGCCGTATACCAACACCATCCGGATTCCCGGGGCTTGGTGACATAAATAGCTACCTGATTTTTCCGGAACATGATTCGGATGAGCTAATTCTAATCGATACTGGCGTGCGCTCGGATGAAGCGTGGCTGGCCTTGTGCGATGGACTGAAACAACTGGATTGCCGAGTAGAAGATATCACCAAAATCCTTCTCACTCATGGCCATACCGATCACTACGGACAGGCTTATCGGATTCACGAGTTATCAGGCTGTGAACTATGGGCCCATGAAAATCTGTGGATAACGGTGGAGCGTATGCAACCGCCGCCAGAGCGTCTTGAGCTGGAACTTCATTTCTATGAGCTCTGGGGCGTTGATCAAGAGCTGGTCGACAAGGCTCTGGCCAGACGTGCGGGGTTTGCAAAGACCTTTCAACCTATGGAGCCGACGCATCTACTCAAAGATGGTGAAAAAATTAAAATTCCTGGTTTTGATTTAGAAACCATACACACCCCCGGTCATTGCCCGGATGAAGTTATTTACTGGCAGGCAGAAACACAGGTTATTTTTTCCGGCGATCACCTTCTGCCCCACATTACGCCCGTGTGCCTGGCACAGATTCCTCGCTCAAAAGACCAGCCGCGACCATGCTCACTGATGGAATACCAGGCTTCGCTATCAAAGGTAGAACCCTACCCCGCCCGAGTGACCTATCCTTCTCACGGTGAACCCATTCTGGATCATCGCGAGCTGATTAAGTCCTACAACCTGTCCACTGATCGGCGCTTGCTAAAGATCAGCCGTATTCTCGAAAAGAACGACTGGATGAACCCCATGGAGATTGGCAAGGAGTTGTTTCCCAAGGCCTGGCAGGAGCAAATGGTACCGGTTATGTCGGAAATTCTTGGTCATTGCGATATTCTTGAAGATGGTGGTTATGTGGCAGTCGAAGAGCGAGATGGAGTAATCCACTATCGTTTTCTGTCAACACCGCCACCTTAAAATCGGCTCAAAGCAATCCAACAATAGCAGCGCTTCCCTAATTTTCGTCAATACCACCCCGTCTCGCGATATTTCTCACAATATAGAAAATAAAAAAGCCCAGTCATTGTTGCTGGGCTTCTATGGTGGCAAGGGTTCTTATGGTGGCGAAGGTTCCTGTCGAAACCAGGGTTAATATGAACCTGCTATCCATCTACCCCGTGTTTGAGCCATCTTTTTAACAGCACCATACTCCATATTTATCGACCAAACAGCTTACCTATACCTTTCCTGACAGAGTCCCGAACCTCGCGCATAGTCTCGTTCTTCGTCGTATCCTCCGCGGTCTTCTTGGCCTCATCGACATATTCGCCAACGATGCCGCCGTCATCATCACTGCCCTCAGCCGGAGCCGTAGCTCCTGGTCGAGAGCGACCCATTCCAAACATATTACCCATGTTGAATTGTTTGTAACCGGGTGGAATCTCGAATAATGAGTCAGCCTGTGCGCCACGCCTGAGATTGGTAAACTCGAACTTGAATCTCTGCTTCTCACCTTTGGTTTTGTGAACCAGAAAGCCTTTAACCGCAATATTATCTTCCGTGAACCAGGTAAAACCACCGAACTGGCCGTCACTGGACTCATAAATTGATTTGTACTTTGTGGTAGGAATTCCATTAACGGTTTCAGGACCAATGACTTCCCTGGATATCAATTTATATTGGGGTGCCTGATCACTGCCCCGCTCCGGATCAATCTCCATGTACATGCCCTGATCCATAATCATCCAGAACTTATTCAGATCGAAGCGTCGGATCATCACCATTTTCTGACCACCCATGTCGAACTCGTCACGAACCTTCCCGGGCTGGTAGGAAATGTGCGTTTTGGCCGTCATTTCTTCCGTCTCGAAATTCGCGTCAGCGGCGAAGGAGGTTTTTATCCGGCCAATATCCTCATTCATCTCGCCGAGACCTACGGACAGGCTACCGACAAAAGCCTGGGCAGCCCACGTGACCATAAAACCCACGCAGACAACAAGCAACTTTACAGTTTTTATATTTATCACTGAACCACCTCTACGACTGATAATTGCGGCTTACACAATAGCAGCCGAGACGTATACAGACAATGCGATCAGGGCATCCACCCGGCCGCGACAGGCGCTTTCAGCCTTGCTGGCGACCATGTCTGATAACTAAACACACAAACGGCAGAACAAAACTCATCCTCGCTCCAGGATGAGTCCTGAAGGACAGCAATCTCTTTCCGACCGTGGATGACGCCATCAAGCACACCCCATCCTATTCTTTGAATAGCTTCTTCCAATGCCTCGAGGTGAAATGACTCGTGGACTTACAGACACTCACGCTCGCGTTTCAGGCTAAAAGGCTCTATATTTGCGTCCCCCATTACTGCCTCGCTGTGCGAGCCGGCAGTGGTGACTGATAATCGTTAACTTCGATTTTAAAACTCAACTGCATATTCAATGACAGGAATACAAAACCATGGGTACTCTAGACGGAAAAGTAGCAATTATTACTGGATCAGCACGCGGCCAGGGTGCGGCCGAGGCGAGATTATTTGCCGAACGTGGCGCTAAGGTGATGCTGACTGATGTTCTCGATGACGAAGGTGCAAAAACCGCTGCATCCATTGGTGCCTCGGCAGCGTACATGAACCTTGATGTTACTAACGAAGATAGCTGGAGCAAAGTCATCGCAGCTACTGTCGAAAAATTTGGCAAGGTTAATGTGCTGGTAAATAACGCAGGCATTATTACTCCTGCCATCGAAACTCATGAAACTACGCTAGAGTCCTACACCAAGGTTATCAATGTTAACCAGGTGGGTGTATTTCTGGGCATGAAAGCGGTGGTCAATTCTATGAAAGACGCTGGTGGCGGCTCCATTATTAACATTGCTTCCATCGATGGACTGACTGGCATGTATGGTGCGTCTGCCTATTGCGCCAGCAAATTTGCAGTACGAGGTATGACCAAGGTGGCAGCCCTTGAGCTGGGGAAATATGGCATTCGCGTTAACTCTCTGCATCCCGGCGGTGTTCAAACCAAGATTCTTGCCGACATTAACCTCACCGCCGATGAAGCCGCCGAGGCTTTCAAAGCAATCCCTCTTGGCCGTATTGGCCTGCCTGAGGAAATGGCTACACTGGCTGCTTACCTCGCTTCTGACGACTCCAGCTATTCCACGGGTTCAGAGTTTATTGCCGATGGAGGCATGACGGCCGGTTTCTCCCTGGACGGATAAATTTTTCAAAGAGCGTTTGTTAATGACCCTTCATAGCTACGGATAATTCTGTTCTAGATGGTCGCGACAAAAACTAAAAAGGGCACCTAATGGTGCCCTTTTTAGTTTTTGTCGCCTAAGAAATCAGGGCAGACCTAACTTTTCCAGCGCTACACGATCAACAACCGGTGCCCGCTTGGTTCCCGGAGCCAGTTTGACCTGACCTGGCTCACGATCAAAAGGTCCAGTTAGCTCTTCCTTTTCAGCAAACGCTCTTACCGCTGGCAGTACCTGCTCACCCAACAGCTTGACACTATTGAGACGGTCTTTGTCACTAACGTTACCCTGTACCGCAAAAACGGTAAATACACCGGGACGGATGACCTTGAGAATATCACAGATTTTCTTGGTAACGGTCTCGGGACTACCAACAACCACCTGCAGATTTTCCTGCACTTTGTCATAGCCTGCTTTCAACTTCTCTCGCAGAGCATCATAGGCACTGGAATCCCACGCATCTTCCTGACTGGCCATTAACTTGGCTTTACTGACACCTAGCCAGCTACCACCAGGCTGTTGAGCCAACATGCGGATAGCACCTTTCGAGTTGTACCCAGGAGGCAAAGTATGCTCAGGACGAGAAAATGCATTCTGACCACCACCAAAGATAAAGCCACGGCCAATTTCCTGGGCTTTCTCGTCAGTGTCTGAAACGAAGATAGGCAGCAAATAGCCAAAGTTTTCAGGACCTGCCTGATAACCCAGCTCTGCAGACTTATCAGCGTACATATCCCACAAATCACAGGTCGGCCCTAAAGCCGTACCCAAACCCAGGTAGGGGTATTGCTTCTCGGCACACCACAGCACAGTTTCCGGGCTCAATACGCCAGGGATCCACTGCTGAGGATAAGGCTTCTGATAAGGCAGTACCCAGGGGTTTACGTGACGATAATGGAAATGCTTGCCTTCGTAACGCCAGGGGCCTTCTTTGGTCCAGCAATCAATAATAAACTGGTGCGCTTCGTTAAACATTTCCCGGTTGTAGGTCGGATTGGCATTGTTGAAAAACTGCTCACTGCCGGCACCGCGAACCCAGCCAGACACCAGTCGGCCACGAGAAATAGTATCAATTGTCGCCAGTTCTTCAGCAACACGTAAGGGGTGCTTAACACCCGGCAGCATATTGCCAATGATAACGATTTTCACTTTCGAAGTAATACGAGCGAGAATCGCTGCTTCGATATTTACCACGCTTCCTGAACAGAATGGGTTGCCATGGTGCTCATTGAGCGCGACCGCATCGAAACCTACTTCTTCACAGTAACAGGCTTCATCAAGAAAGAAGTTGTAATCGACAGCAGATTTCTCAGGATCAATATACTTGTTAGAAACACCAAAAAAGGCGCGGTTTTCCAATATCGGCTCTTCTGCTATGTAACGGACGGGCCGCTCAGTAAAATGTGCAATTTGCATGATTTATTAACCTCCGATTTTATTAATCTTAGACCCTAAGCAAGGAAGTGCTTAACAGCCGCCACAAATTCAGCGCTGTCTTCGATTTCCGGCCTGTGGCCCACGCCCTTAATGGTTACGATGTCTGCCTGTGGCAGCGCATCGTGATACTTCCTGATGCAATCCTGTGGCACGACGGCATCTTCACTACCACGAATCAGTAAAGTGGGCAGTTTGGTGTTTTTGGCACTACGCAACAGATCCGGAAGGCTTGGATTGAACATGTAGGGCTCCCAACCGATACGAGCACTTTCAGCACGCGCATCTTCAAAAGCCTCAAACTGCTCAGCCGACATTTCACCGCCGTAAATCTCTCCATACTCTTTAGCGTCCTTGTTGAACACAGTCTGGCGCATACAGCTATTGATGGTACAGGCGAAGATATCGAAAATTTCACCCTCATCAGGCTTAATACCCATTGGACCAACCAGAGTGATACTGCCAAGTATCTCTGGCGCCGCTGCTGCCATTTCCGCAGCGATATAACCACCCGCAGAAAAGCCCAGTACGTCAGGTTTTTCAAGACCCATTTCACGAATCACATTTAAATAATAGTTAGCCACATCCCGGTGTCTCCACATCCAGTCTTGACGAGGCGTTTTGCCATAGCCTGGCTGTAAAGGGATAATCAGTTCCCTGTCTTTTGCCAGCTCTTCGTTCCAGCTCATCCAACCCGTATACCCGAGCTCATCGTGCAGCACGAGTAACGGCTTGCCCGAACCACCACGAATCATGGCGAGATCGACGCCGGCTAGATTACTAGTTTCTTCTTTCCAAGTAGCCAATGTTTTCCCCTTGAAGTTAGTTAGAGAACGAATAAATACCTAAACCGCCGGTATTCAATGAATAATTTTGATGTGCCTGTACAGCCGCGGCACCTCTGTTAAACAACTTACAAACTCGATACCGTCCACAACAACCAATATCGCAAACAAAATTGTTGCAAAAACTGCCGTAGCTTAATCCACGGCCCAACGAACCTGATGCCTGGGCACCTGAAAGTTACATCGTCACATTGAACCGGATCAATTTGAACATAGACCATTACGGCGAGGCAACCAAATATTTGTAGTGGATACTGCTCTAAATCAATTCCAATCGCATGACAGGGCTTGACATGGCAACAGCAATAAAGCTTACCGACAGGTAACAAAGCTTGGCGATGCAGTATCTTTTCTGCCATAATACAGCGCATTTTTTTGATGTTGTCGGCCGCTAATACATGTGAAATCAATATGTTGCCACACTATAGTAATGCGCATGAAGAAACTGGAAGGTCATTCATGTACGCCTATCGTATTCCGTGTTAGTCCCGACTGGAATCGATTCATTTAAACGTTAGTCATGTGCCAATTTCTGCTGTGTTTTCCGCATAGATCTTATGTAATAACTTGACATAACGGCTAATCATATACAGGCAGGAGAGCGCGAATATGCTGCTGACAAAAACTGTTTTGGTGCCAGCAGCAGACCTCTGGCCGCATCTTTCAGCTAGCACACCACCTAATTAGTAATGGACACCACCAATATGTCGAAATCTCTCACCTGTTTTGCCTTTATGTTGACCGTATTCACGGTTATGTCAGGTTGCGATGACAAGCCTGAACAAAAGGAGAACGCTACAGCACAACAGGCCCCTAAACGGTCGACCATCGTAACTACCACCCAGGTCAAAGCAACTACTATTGAGGTCGTAGAGCATTCAGTTGGTGCACTAGAAAGTATATTCAAACCTGAAGTCTCCGCTGAAGTTGAGGGACGGATTATCGCTGGCCATGCAAAAGCCGGGGAACGGGTAGTCGTTGGGCAGCTCTTGGTTGAACTGGACACAGAAGATTATTCCATCGCCGAAAGAGGTGCGCAGGCAGAAGTCGCACAATTAACTGCGCTATATGACAATCAACAACGAACGGTCAAGCGTTACACTAAACTGGTCGAATCCAAGCTAATCTCCACTGACCGGTACGACGAAGCCAAAGCTCAACTGGATGCACTGCAAGAACAACTCAAAGCTGCGCGGCAGCGGCTCAAACAAAAGCAACGCGGTTTGACCAAAACCCGAGTCATTTCACCCTACACCGGTGTGGTCGATGCAGAATTGGCCAGCATTGGTGATTTCGTAAAGGTGGGTGATCCTTTACTGCGTATTACGAAAATAGACAAGCTAAGAGCGCGGCTACCATTACCAGAAACGCTCGCGCCAAGAATTTCCAGGGGGCTCGAAGTCAGACTGGTATCGCCGCTCGACCCCGATACCACATTGGTCAGCAAAATCATGGAAATCAGGCCCATTGTAGGCACCAGTAACCGCGCTATTGATGTCCTGACAATTGTAGACAATCCTGGCAAATGGCAGCCTGGCGCCAGTGTCACCGGCACGATCGTCCTCGAAAAAAGAGCTAACGCTATTACTGTGCCGCTAGCTTCGCTGGTTCTGCGCCCGGCGGGTAAAGTGGTATACGTCGTCAAGGACAATATTGTCGTACAACAAATCGTGGAAACCGGCGAATACCTGCGCGGCAGGGTAGAAGTAATATCCGGCCTCAAGGGTGATGAAACCATTGTAGTTAACGGCGCGGGCTATCTTACCGACGGTGCGCTTATCACTGTGTCAAATAGTAACTAAACTATGAACCTGCCTACTATCTCCATCAACCGCCACGTGCTGACCACGATGTTGTCAGCGGTACTCATATTATTCGGCCTGATCGGCTATTCAAGGGTTGGGGTTGATCGTTACCCAGCCGCCGAATTCCCTTTAGTCGCCGTAAAAACCAACCTGATTGGCGCTAACCCCAGCGTTATCGATGCGTCCATCACTAATATCATTGAAACAGCGGTTAACGCCGTACCTGGCATCGAACATATTTCGTCGACCTCGTCCCCTGGCAACTCGACGGTGGTGGTCACCTTTGATCTGGACAAAGACACCAACGTTGCCTTCGATGAAATACAGGCGAAGGTTAACCAGGTACTTAACCTGTTGCCGCAGGATGCCGATCCACCTATCGTCGCCAAGCTGGAATTCGGCGCATCGCCCATTATGTGGCTGGCGCTTGAGGGGGACAGGACCCTTCAGCAACTTAATTCCTATGCTATCAATATCATCAAGAAAAATCTTGAAACCATTAATGGCGTTGGCGAGATTCGTATTGGTGGCCGTCGAGAACGCACGATTAGAATCAACCTTGATCTCGACCGGATGGCCGCCTTTAATGTCACCACCAACGAAATACTCACGGCTATCCGCAACGAACATTTCATGATGCCCGGCGGATTTCTGGTCAGTGGCGAAACCGAGCACATGGTCAAGCTCGACATGGAGTATCACAACCCGAAAGAGCTGGAAAACCTGGTGGTTGCGTATCGAGATGGCGCTCCACTAAAACTCGGCATCATGGCAGATATCGAAGATGGCATGGCTGATGCCCGAAGCCTGGCACGGGTTAACGGCAAAAACACGGTTGGCCTGGGCATCGCCAAAATAGCCAATGCCAACACCGTCGACATCATAGATGAGGCCTATCGGCGCATTGATGAGGTGATAAGACCTCAACTACCGGCCGGAATGAAATTAACAATCGCCTCGGACGACTCATTATTCGTTCGCGATATGGTCAGTGCCCTGGAAGAGCATCTGATACTTGGCACGCTGCTCACTGCGCTGGTGGTATGGATGTTTCTTAAAAGCATTCGCTCAACCATCATCATCGGCATTGCCATCCCCATATCTCTGTTTGGGTCTATCGCCGCCATATATTTCCTGGGTTACACCCTCAACTCTATGACCCTGCTGGCCTTATTACTGCTCATTGGCATTGTCGTAGATGATGCAATTGTGGTGCTCGAAAATATCTTTCGGCACCGAGAATCAATTGATCCAGACCCCAGATCAGCTGCGATTAATGGCACCGCCGAAGTGGTATTCCCGGTGCTGGCGGCGACGCTGTCGCTGGTATCAATATTTGTGCCAGTTATTTTTATGGGTGGCATTATTGGCCGCTTCTTCTCGTCTTTTGCCGTGGTGGTGACGGTGGGCGTACTGGTGTCCTGGTTCGTCTCAATGACCCTTACCCCCATGCTATGTTCACGCTTTCTCCAGGTTGAAGAACACGAAGGCGGCCTGTATTACTGGCTGGAGAAGAGCTTTCGCAGTATGGAGCGCAACTACGCCAGGCTACTTGGCGTGGCATTAAGATTCCGCTGGACGGTGATTGGTATCACCTGGCTACTGGTGATGGGTTCGATGTTCTTTCTGAAGGACATCGGTAAGGAATTCTCGCCCGGACAGGACGAAGGCAGTTTTATGGTCATTGTCCGTACACCCCTGGGTTCTGGAATCGAGTATTCCAGCGGCAGGCTTAAAGAGGTCGAAGACATTCTTGCCTCTCATGACGATGTCATTATGAGTTACTTTTTTGGCCTGGGGACCAGTGGAAGACAGGTCACCACAGCCATGGGCTTTGTGCGTATGACTCCCGCAACCGAGCGAGACCAGAGTCAACAGGAACTCATCAAGGTACTGGCCAAAGAACTAGCCACAGTACCCGGAGCAAGAGCCTTTCCCGCACCCATTCCAAAACTCGGTGGTTCACGTGGGGAGCCGCTGCAATACTCCATCAATGGCCCCAACCTTGACGAAGTTGCGCGCCTCGCCTATCTGCTAGAAGATAAATTACGCGACATCGAAGGTATGGGCAATATCGATCTGGATCTGAATCTTGAACTACCGCAATACCAGCTAACCGTAGACAGCGTCCGTGCCGCTGATTTAGGTTTTTCGACCCGCGATATCGCCCAGGCAGTTAACGTTATGGTGGGCGGCCTTGATGTCGCCAAATATAATGATGATCCAGGCGATGGCGAGCGCTATGACATTCGTGTTAAAGCCGCAGACGGACACTTTCAGTCAGCCAGCGATCTAAATCGCATTTACCTGCGCTCACGGACTGGCAAAATGATTCGCGTCGATACCGTTGCCAAACTCGAAGAGACACTTGGGCCCGCCTCTATTTCACGCTATGACCTACGCTATTCTGCGCCGTTTTATGGCAAACCGCTTATGCCGCTGGCTGAAGCTATCGATACCGTACGCAGCACTGGCGAGGAAATACTGCCTATTGGCTACACATTGACCTTCAAAGGTCAGTCGGAAGAATTTGGCAAAACCGCTGCGAATATGCTGTTTGCCTTCACCCTGGCAACCGTGCTGCTTTATATGGTCCTCGCCAGTCAGTTCAACTCCTTCATTCAGCCCTTCATTATCATGACTGCGCAACCTCTGGCTATGATCGGCGGCATCATCGCGTTGTGGCTTACTGGCCACACCCTGAATACCTATTCAATGATCGGTCTGGTACTGCTCGTTGGGCTGGTAGCCAAAAATTCGATCCTGCTGGTGGATATCACCAACCAGCGTCGCGCTTCGGGCATGGCTATTGACGAGGCCTTGCTGGCAGCCTGCCCTATTCGCCTGCGCCCAGTGCTTATGACATCATTCACTGTCATTCTGGCATTGCTGCCCGCCGCACTGGGATTTGGTGCCGGGCACGAAACCAACGGGCCACTGTCTGTCGCAGTTATTGGCGGCATGCTGTCGTCCACTCTGCTGACCCTGGTGGTGGTACCGCCGGTGTACTCGATTATGGAAGGCTTTATGGAATGGTTACATAAGCGTGTTATAGGTCAGTCCGATTCAACTAAAATAGCGACTAACCAGACAACTGAATAGATCGCCGCGCTTGTTGAATTAATGCGTTGAGTCGCAAATGCTTAGTTGCAAATATTAAGTTACACATATTGAACAGAAAAATAATTCTGCCCTCAATCAAGGGGTAATCAAGGAGCCTGGCCATGCGATTCGACAGCGTAGAATATGAAGTCAAAGGCACGACAGCACTGGTAACACTGGATGAACCCAGCAAGCTAAACGCCCTGAGTCCCGGTATACGCAGCGGGCTGACGACTGCGCTAGCGCAGGCAGATGATGACCCGGCAGTGCGGGTCATCATTATCACCGGTGCGGGAGAAAAGTCCTTTTGTGCTGGCGCTGACATCAGCGGTTTCGAGTTTACCACCACCTATGCAAAACAATTTATCGACAAAGTGCTCGATGTACTCGCCCTGCCTGAAAACACCAGCAAACCTGTTATCGCAGCAGTGAACGGCTATGCTTTCGGCGGCGGCTTCGAAATATCCATTGCCTGTGATTTTGTTATAGCTTCTGAACAGGCTAAATTTGGCGTACCGGAAATACAATTAGGTTTATTGCCCGGTTTCGCCATTGTGCGACTTGCCGAATTAGTGGGACGTCAAATGGCCAAGTATCTGAGCATGCTCGGCGAACCTGTTTCTGCCCAGGAAGCGAAAGAGCTCGGCCTGGTGCTCAAAGTCGTGCCCCACGAGCAATTACTGGAGCAGGCTTTTGCACTGGCTGACAAGCTGGCCAGCAAACCCCAAATGGCCATTCGTTACGCCAAGTCTGTATATAATCGCGAACTGGGTGGCGCAGATGTCACCTATGCCAAAGACGTGATGCCATTTCTGTTTCTCGATGAAGACACCCGCGAGGGGGTGACTGCGTTCCGAGAAAAGCGCAAACCAGAATTCAAATAACCAGCTTAACAGATCCAGCACTATACCTGCCTTAATTACGTTGAAGACAAGCGGCCGCGAGCAATTCACTTCGCGAATCGGCTTTATTATGGCTGCCACTGGCTCTGCGGTAGGCCTGGGTAATATTTGGGGATTCCCTACCCAGACTGCAAACAATGGCGGCGCAGCTTTTGTGCTGATGTATGTAGCTTTTGTTTGCGTATTGGCGTATCCCGCACTTATGGCAGAGCTTGTAATCGGACGCCATACACGCCGGAATATGGTTAACGCACTACCGTCAGTTGCCGCCAAACCCCTGGTGAAATCTATCGGTAGTTTCGCAGGGCTTTGCGGCGTCATTGTCTCCAGTCTGATTTTGGCTTTTTATGCCATCGTCGCTGGCTGGATGATGGCAAACATCCTCTCCTCGCCCGCCTCAGCACTGGGTTTGCCGGCATACTCTTCATGGCTTGCCGACTTTAGCGTATCGCGCAACCTGATATTTTGTCTGCTATTTTCCATACTGACCGCTTCGGTAGTCGCCAATGGGGTGCGAGATGGGATCGAACGCTGGTCAACGCGGTTAATGCCCACCCTGATACTGTTAATAATACTGCTCACCAGCTATGTACTCACTCAGGAAGGCGCAGTGCGAGGACTAAAGGTATATCTACTGCCAGACTTTACCCATATTTTTAGCCCCCAGTTATTGATTAGCGCTATGGGCCAGGCCTTTTTCTCGCTGTCATTGGGCGTAGGTACCATGCTGATCTACGGATCCTACATTCGTGAAGATGAGAACTTACCGCTTGTCGGTGCACTGGTGGCAATGGCTGATACGGGTGTTGCACTGCTTGCGGGCTTGCTAATCATTCCAGCAATGTTCGTAGCGCTCGCACAGGGTGTACAAATTTACGATATCAATAATGCGCTGATTGCCGGCCCCGGCCTGATTCTGCAAGTATTACCCCTGCTATTTAATTCTCTGGGACTGGCCGGTATGGCCATCGCCGTCATCTTTTTTTCACTGATGGTTATCGCTGCACTAACGTCTTCGATATCAATGCTGGAAGTACCGGTCGCATTTGCAAGTGAACACTTTCAACTGTCACGCAGCAAAGCAACCTGGATAACTGGTGCGATTATTTTTGCTAACAGCGCGTGTATTGTTTTCTACTTCGATTTTCTTTTTGACGCCGTTGTGGACATCACCACAAAGTACAGCCAACCGCTGCTGGCCGCAGTGTTATGCATATTTGCTGGGTGGGTGTTGCACAGGGATCGTCTGTTAAATGAAATCCGTTCAGGTTACAACAATGTGGAGTTCAGCTGGTTCTGGAAAATCTGGCCGGTATATATACGCTTTGTATGCCCTTTGTTAATTATTGTTTTGTTTATTCAGAGCATATTGACCAGATTAACGGCTTAAGTAGCTGGCTTAGTAGCGGCGCGATAAACCAACTACCTATAAATCAATTGCCTATAAACCAATTACCTATAAATCAGCTATCGATAAACCAGTTACCGATAAACCAGTTAAAATGTCCCGGGGAACTGCCCTCCATCGAGAAGAATATTTTGGCCTGACATATACCCACTTAAAGCACTACACAAAAAAGCACAGGCCGCACCAAACTCCTCACAGGTACCCAACCGTCCCGCCGGGTTGTCGGCAAAATAACGCTCGACATACTGGTCAACATCAACACCATCACAGCTGGCCCGATAGGCCAGGTAGCCATTACCCCGGTCCGTATCAAAAAGCCCAGGCAACAGATTATTGATGGTGACATTTTGGCGTACAAATTCTCTCGCTACGCCGGCTACCCAACCGGTTAAACCGGCACGAGCACCGTTGGACAAGCCCAGGCCGGGCATAGGTGTCTTTACCGAGATACTGGTGATATTAACGATACGCCCAAAGTCTCGCTCAGCCATACCATCGACAGTACGACGAATCATATCGATAGCCGAAAACATATTGCTGTTTACCGCATCGAACCACTCTTTCTGAGTCCAATCACGAAAATCTCCGGGTGGGGGACCAGCGGCATTATTGACCAGAATGTCCGGCATCGGGCAGGCCACCATAACAGCATCTCGACCACTATCCGTAGTGATATCAGCGACAACCACTGTGACCTTTGCTTTGCTAATCCCCTGTATTTCCTGCTGTGCCAGTTTTAGTGTTTCGGGGGTACGGGCAACCAGCGTGACGTTAACACCTTCAGCAGCTAACGCCAGCGCACAGCCTTTGCCCAGGCCCTTACTAGCACCGCAAACTATGGCATCGCGACCTTCAATCCCAAGGTGCATATGACTCTACCTCGCTAATCCACAAGAATTCACAAACGGTTTTCAGAAGCATTACAACCATCGACTATTTTTTGAAAACTGGGTGCGTAGAAATTCCATTTGATCCGTCAGAATACGCCGCGAATTGATAAGCGCCAGATATTCCGCGTTGTTGGGCCGGTAAGGCAAGGCAATCAGTTCCATACCAATATTTTCCAACAGACGATTACCCTTGTGCTGATTACAGCGTCTACATGCAGAGACCACGTTTTCCCAGCGATCGGAACCACCCCGAGACAAGGGCACAATATGATCACGAGTCAGCTCATGTTGCGGAAACTCCCGTGCACAATACAAACACAGGTGGCTATCTCTGGCGAACAACGCAGTGTTAGATAGCGGATAGCTCGTTCGCGGTCGTGCCAGCTGCTCACCGCCGCAGGCAATAATACTGGGCAGGTCTATTACGGTCTGCGCGCCAGTTATACGAGAATATCCGCCATGGATCTGATGCACTACGTCGCCAAGACTCCAGGTCACCAGCTCCCTGGCATACAGGCAAACCGCTGTCTGCCAGTCCACCCACTCAATAGGCTGACCAGCCAAGTTTAAACGCAAGATTTTAGCTTGCATCAAACACTTCCTCTATGTTTTTGCCAAGCCTGCATAAAACTCCCGGTGACGCACGCCCAGCCCTTTTCTGTCGCCCCTGCAAAAGAGCGTAGGTTGCCGATGATGGTCGTCGAAACAAGTTAAATTTAGCCGCAATAGTCTTACATTGGAGCTTGCTGAATGGGCGTTTTCTGAAACCAGACCTCCAAAATTAAGGGTGTGTGCAATGGCATAGTATCCTGACTGTGACTGTCAATCCAAGTTCCACAGCCAAAAACCCTGATCAAGAAAGAGCTCCGTAGTAAATCCGTAGTAAAAATTGGATTAAATCCGCAGCAAAAAAGGCGCAGACAAAAAAAGCCCCTATACCTAACAGGTAAGGGGCTAAAAGTAGTAGGAGAACGCTATCCAGCCATGGAGCGTCGTCAAATCGGGCCTGATTCCTGGCCCTGCCTTTACCTATACAAGGAAAGGGCTAAATTTTCGTAGCCTCCTGATTCTGATCAACAATTTCCCTGATGTGCCTATTATCAAAAAACAATAACAAGGCAATATTGATGAACCAAAAGCAATGAAACAAAAGCTACATCCGTGTGCATCGCATCCATGCCTGATGCATAATGCGCCACGTGGCTGGGCAAAACTACCGGGTAAATCAGACATATTTTGTAAGATATCTCCTACATGATTAGCGGGCTTCGTCGGCGATGACTAACCACCGCCGGATCAGCTTACCAGGGCCTGTTAACACTCACAGACGCTAATATTTTCTGAGGCTAATTTTCCTATGGCGACAAGAAAAAAAAATATAGATTTCGAGGCCAGCCTTCAACAACTGGAAGCGATCGTCGAAGTTTTAGAAGAAGGTAATCTGGGGCTTGAAGAATCGCTGAAATCCTTTGAAAAAGGTATCAAAATCACTCGCGATTGTCAGTCGGCTTTGCAAAACGCCGAGCAACGGGTACGTTTATTGACCACACAACCCAACGGTGATGTGGTTAATACAAAGTTTGTTGGTGAGGGCAGCGAGTGAGCTCTGGCATTGACACCTTTCTTGAGCACTATCGCAACCGTACTAATCTGTTATTAGAAAACTGTCTGCCTGTTGGCGGGCCGAACCCGCAACTAATGGAGGCCATCCGCTACGCTACGTTGGGTAGTGGCAAACGTATCAGGCCGTGTCTGGTGTACGCAGGCGCATCCGTGGCGAAATGTCTGGTGGATGGTAATGCATCAAATGCCTCCGATAAAGTGGCCTGTGCCGTTGAGTTATTACACACCTACTCTCTGATTCATGATGACCTGCCAAGCATGGATGATGACGAACTACGGCGGGGCAAACCCACCTGTCACAAAGCCTTCGGTGAAGCAACGGCTATACTGGCTGGCGATGGCCTACAGGCCCTGGCTTTCGAACAATTAACTCTAATTGAAGATCTCCCGCCAAACCTTGTGGTTTTGCTATCGAAGCATTTAGCCCAGGCCAGCGGTGTAGCCGGGATGGTGCTCGGTCAGGCAATGGATTTAGATGCTACCAACAAGTTAGTTGATATCACTTACCTTGAAACCATGCATAGACGTAAAACAGCAGATTTAATCGCTGCCAGTGTTGTTATGGGAGCACTGAGTACCGGCCACGCAAGTGAGGATAATCTGCAAGCGCTGCATAGTTATGGTGTAACCATAGGCCTTGCCTTTCAGGTCAGGGATGACATTCTCGATGTGCTTAGTGACACCGAAACCCTTGGCAAACAAGCTGGTGCCGACATCAAATTAAATAAATCCACCTATACATCGTTGTTGGGTGTAGAGCGGTCGAAAGCTATTCTCAATGACCTGCTTCAACAGAGCCTTCAGGTTCTCGACGGGTTTGGGGATGAGGCTAAACAGCTGCGCGGCATTGCCCATTACATTGTCGATCAGGATTTCTAGCGACAGAGCGGTTCCTGATGCCTGTTTTCGTGTAAGATTGCCGCCTAGAAAAATCAAGTCTCGTTGAAATGACTGCTTCATTTTCAGAAATACCCCTGACCCGGCCGAGCACACCGCTCCTTGATCTTATCGATCAACCCCGTGATTTACGCAATTTACCGGAAGATCAGCTTAGCCAGCTGGCAGATGAACTGCGCGCTTTCCTTCTTTATTCTGTGGGGCAGACTGGAGGTCACTTTGGTGCAGGACTGGGCGTCGTAGAACTCACCACCGCATTACACTTTGTTTTTGACACACCCCGAGACAAACTTATCTGGGACGTGGGTCATCAAACCTACCCCCACAAAATTCTCACCGGGCGGCGCGAGCAATTACTGACTATTCGCCAGCACGGTGGGCTTTCTGGCTTTCCCAAACGAACTGAGAGTAACTACGATGCTTTCGGCGTTGGCCATTCCAGTACATCTTTGAGTGCGGCTCTCGGCATGAAAATCGCCGCGGCCATGGATAACAGAGATGATCGAGCCATTGCTGTTATTGGTGATGGGTCAATGACCGCCGGTATGGCAATTGAAGCCCTCAATCACATAGCCCATGTCGATCAGGACTTATTAGTTGTCCTCAATGACAACAATATGTCCATTTCTAAAAATGTCGGTGGTTTGGCCACTTACTTTTCCAAGCTCTGGTCGAGCAAAGCCTACAACCTGTTTCGAGAAAGTGCAAAGCGCGTTCTGAAAGCTTTTCCTTCTACCAGTGTCCTGGTGCGCAAAACAGAAGAATTAATGAAGGCATTGGTAGCCCCAGGAATAATCTTCGAAGAACTGGGGTTCACTTATATTGGCCCCATTGATGGCCATAATATTCCATTACTTGTTCACACCCTGGAAAACCTGAAAAAAGTCACCGGCCCGGTACTTCTGCACGTTGCGACCCAAAAGGGCAAAGGGTTTATTCCAGCAGAACAGGATCCCATCAATTATCACGCCATTAACAAAATAGAGGCCTCTGTTAAAGCATCAGAAAATATCTCTGTATGCGAAACGCCTCCCCCTCCACTCAAGTATCAACAGGTATTTGGTGACTGGCTGTGTGATATGGCAGCGCAAGACCCCAATCTTGTCGCTATCACACCGGCCATGGGTGAAGGTTCCGGCATGGTGGAATTTGCCCAGCGTTTCCCCGAGCGCTTCTACGACGTCGCGATTGCCGAGCAACATGCGGTGACACTCGCTGCGGGCCTGGCCTGTGGACAAAAAAAACCAGTGGTAGCTATTTATTCAACATTTTTACAACGCGCCTACGATCAGTTAATACACGATGTTGCGCTGCAAAATCTTGATGTAACGTTCGCCATTGATCGGGCCGGGCTAGTGGGTGAAGACGGGGCTACAC
>Ga0164315_10001073_pt1 | contig 20262 bp, 21 predicted proteins | sample GuaBasSedimGuay6_FD_113737 | JGI IMG/M metagenome (GOLD analysis project Ga0164315, IMG submission 113737) | Subseafloor sediment microbial communities from Guaymas Basin, Gulf of California, Mexico - Guay6, Core 4569-2, 0-3 cm | ecosystem: Environmental > Aquatic > Marine > Hydrothermal vents... | reverse complement strand
TTGCTTTGAAATCAGCGGTATATGTCCTTCTTTTTCTACTCATATTTTATCCTTTTTTATATTGTATCGTTTAGGAATAAAAATGAGCTGTAAATCGGTTCTATTTTGTGGAGACATTATAATTTGATTCTTTTATTTAATAATTTAGAAAAAATACTTTGCGATAAATTCAATGATATAAAACTTATATAATAAAATATTTTTAAAATATTTTTTTTCATTTTAAACTTTTTTGTATTCTTGCACTTATCAAAAAAGAATTTAAAAATTCTCCTTTCTTTATTTAAAAGTGCATTTATAGCATGAGATAAAGCATAATGACATTTAAATTCATACAAAAGATTTTTAGTTTCATTAGTCAAATTTACACTATTTTTAATGAGTTTATCTACTGTTAACATGCAAAAATCATCTGTAATTAAAAGTTTTGAACTTAATGAATTTGGATATATATTATACTTGGCAGTAATATTAAAACTTTTTGCAATACTGCCAGAAGAAGCTAAATCAAGCCATAATGCCTGATCTTCGCCATGATTATGATTAGCCATAAAGCCATTTTTGCTTAAAAAAGATTCTTTTGACACTAGTACTGCTGATGTCCAAGCTATACTAACACCATTGAGTCTGTTTATTAAATAATCATTTAAATCATAAATTTTATATAAGTTTTGACTTATTTTGTTTTCATTTGATTTTTTATATCCACTAGCCCAAAGTTTAGCTTCAGGATAAAATATGACTAGTTTATTTAATTCATCCAAATGGTTAGGCAACCATTCGTCATCAGCATCAATAAAAGCAATAAAGTTATATTTTGCATTTTTAACTCCGTTATTTCTAGCAATAGATACACCCATGTTCTTTTGTGATATTATTTTAATAAACTTATTATTAAATGCGTTTACAATTGATAGACTATTGTCATTTGAACCATCATCTATAATTATAATTTCAAACTTTGTATATGTTTGAGATAACACAGATTCTATACATTTATAAATATATTGTTCTTTATTATATAATGGAATAACTACTGAAATACCATCAATCATATTTTTTCCTTTAAAAAGTCAAAATTATTATTAGATAATGTTATTAAATCATTTGTTATACTGTTATCAATATAATTTTCATTTAATTTTAGTACAGAATCAACAATCCATCTAGATGATATATTGTCAATATTAATATATGGCATACTATATTTTTTACTTAATTCAAAAACTTTATGATCCAAAGAAAAACCAATAAAAGGTATAGAGTATATCGCTGATAATACTAAACCATGAAATCTCATTCCAATAAAAAAATCTATATTTTTATAAATTTCTAGAATTGATTCTTTATTTGCTGTTATATATTCTATTGTTATATTCTCATCTTTATTAAGCTTATTAAAAACAGATCTATCAGAATAGCCATAATTAGACGATGGTTCCTGAAATGAAATAAATTTAAATGAGTATCCTTTTGTACTTAGTTTTTTAATTGCATGATTTATTTCATCAATAATAAATTCTTTTTTAATAAAAGCTTCAGTTAATGAAATGCCAATTATTTTATTATTAGTATGATTATTAATTTTTAAAAACCAATCATTTATACTAAATACTAAGTCAGAAGTTAAGTTTAAATTAGCAGTATTTGTAATATTTCTTGATATTGTTAAACTTTTACTATCTCTAATTCCAATATAATTACAATTATTTAGTATATATTTTTCAAATATCTTTGATATTTTACTATCCAAAGAAGCTACTCCTAGTCCAATACCATAAATTTTTATATTCATACTTTTTGCAATAAAAATGATTATCGATATTAAAAATAAAGATTTAATTGATTTATGTGCGGATAACAATGTACCACCACCAAAAATAATTGAGTGACATTGTTTAATAACTTTATAGTGTCCTTTTATATACTGAATAAGTCCAAGTATTTTAGAAAAAATACTTTTTTTGCCTAAAATAAATCGTTCTAAGTTAGTATATACTATAGAACTATCATTATTTAAAACCTGTATGCTCTCACTACTTCTGATAAAATATTTATTAGCAAAATTATTACTTTGCAATTTATTTATAACTGTAAGCAATAACATATCATCACCAAAATTATGCATACCATAATATCCATATATAAAAACAGATTTCTTTTTATTATTCATTGAAACTATTTTATCGCTGTTATATACAATGTTTCATATTTTCGTCTATCTATATCAAGTTCACCTAATAATCCATTATTAAATGAAACTATTTGTATGTCTTTAAATCCAGACTCATCTAATAATGCAATTAGTAATTCTTCATCATACATACACTGATGACCCCATCTATAAATAAGACTATTTTTCGCAATTATAGGTGTAATAAAATTTTGATCAGTAGGAATTTCATCTAAATTATATTTTCTAATATCTGGAACACTAATTCTTAACACCCCATTCTCTTTTAAATAATATCTTAAGTTCTTCAATACTTCAATAGTTAAAAATGGTGGAATATGTTCTAAAACATGAGAAAATATAATCCCATTAGCAGATTCTTTTAAATATTTATCTTTATATACAACATTCAGATAACATTGATATTCTTTTTTTATTTTACCACTTAGTATTCTAAATATATTACCAAAACCTGGGAACAAATCAGTATTTACACATAAATTAGGAAACTCATCACCACTACCTATATTAAGTATATTTTTTTTACTTTTGAATTTATTTTTAATATTTTTATTTATTCCAATATATTGCATAAATATAGTCATATTTAAAGAGAACCATGAACTTAAATTATATATTTGCAATCTTACTCCAGTTGGGCTATTTAATTTATCAGATAGTTTACCGAATTCTTCAATAATTATTTTATTTTTCATTATATTTATTTTCCTTACTATTAATATGAATTAAAACTGCATCTATAAAGTTATTTACATTTTCTTTTGTCATCATCACTCCGCCATTTCCTATAGCAGTTATACCATAAAATTTTGAGCTTACAGAATATATTCTAGCCAATGCATTTATTATTTCTTCATCGTTTATTTTAATATTTAATTTATTTACTATAGTCTCTTTTAAGTCATTAGATTTACATACTCCACCAATAAATGAATCAAAAAAAGTTGGTGACATAATAATAGATTGTTTTCCCAATAGAAATGCTTCAAATGATGCTGTACCACTAACACTTATTGTTATATCTGCTTGTTTTATTATTTCTCTAGAATCCATATCATATTTAGCTACCACTACACCTGCCTTTTTTAAAAGATTTTTAACAAAATATCTTGGTCTAACTTCTATACAATCAGGATGCTCTTTTACAATTAACATCATATCATTTGGCATAGACATCCTTATACTATCAATAATTCTTAACTGATCTATATAATATGGAGCTGGTATATTAATAGATGATTCTGGAGTATATTGTAAAGGATAATATATAAATTTATTAGGAAGTTTAGTGAAACTATCAATATTATACATAGTTTTATTAATTGTTTTTCTCATAAACCAAATAAAATTTCTATAAAATGGTAAATTATTTACAAATGCAATATAAAAAGTACTAAACTCTCTGTTTTCGGTTTCAACAAAATATCTAAGTATATATTTTTTTAATCTAGCATAAAAAGAAGGTTGTATAAAATTTATAGGAGTAATAAAAATATCCTTATTCTTAATTGAACTTGAAATATGCTTATCCCTATAAGACGTAAAGAAATTTTCAGCTTTTAGTGTATCAGTGTCATTGATTTTACCATATTTTGGTAAAATTTCTTGGTAAGAATTAGAAAAAAAGCTAGTATCTATATTTCTCGTACTAATTGGAACTGAAATAGGTATATTAAGTTCCAATGCAATATTTGAAATCATTACGCCTGTCATATTTTCTGGATGTTGAATGTAAAGAATATAATCAGGTTTTATTTTTAATATAAATAATTTTATTAATTTATATGTAGCAAATGCTATCTTTAATTGTTCTTCAGAATTTTTATTTTTTAATGTTCTTTTTTCAGATTCTATATCTTTAAATAAATTGCTTGGATAATTCTTTAATTCATTTAAATCTATATCTTGAGAGATATTATTGGGTAATTCACGTTTTATACATAATACATTATTAATAACTGTACTCATCATGTCTAAATAATGTGAATTGTCTAATATTAAAGAATATTTAAATAGTATATTTCTTTTTTTTGTTTCTTTAATAAATGGATTTATAAAAATTGGTGACGATCCAAATCCATATAGCAGTACTTTTTTCATATTAAATTTATATCTCCTAATTTTTCTACTTTTTCTTTAAATTTATCAACATCATCTAGTAAAAGGCTTTTATTAAAATACTTTATCCCTCTAAACGCTGGAACCATCTTAGTACCCATACCTCTTTTAAAATGACTTATATTTATCTGTTTTTCATCTAAATAATCATTAAAACCATTTACCTTATTATATCCACAAGGTTGTGAAAATTCCATAAAATCAAACCCTCTTTCTTTATAATATTTTATAGCATTCCAAAGTATCACATGATATATAGGTATTTTACTATTTTCATACTCTGGATCATCTGCTCCACTTGCATATATAACTGTTTTTTGAAAATGAAAGAAATAATTAAATCCTATAAAGTTTCCGTTTAACTTTAGTCCAATCAAGCTTGCATTATCATTTTCAAGCATTTCAAACTGCTTATCAAAAGTTTCTTTAACTCTTGTAGCACTACCTGCACATTTTGCATGTAATTCCCTATATAACTCATGTAACTTATAATAAATATTGTCTTTATCAATTATTACTATTTCAAATTCATCATTTTTTAAAATACTATTTATGAGTGCTTTATAACTTTTTCTTAAATTCTTCCATAAGTCTTGTTCTTCTAATTTTAAATCAATTAAACAGTCTGTTGTACTAGTATCTACAAAACCATACTCCAATAAAGTATTAAATTTATCTTTATACTCTAATATCAAAGGATCAATTGAAAAATTTACCTTTTGTATTTTATACTCTACACAAATTTTTTCTATCTCTTTAAATATTTCTTTTTCTATTCTTTTTTCAGTTGATAAAGGTAAGAAAACATAACCATCTGATATTGATACAGTTACGATCCTTTTAGTTTCTTCTATTGGCAAAAAACAAATTCCAACACATTTATTATTCTCTATAACAATAAAACTTTTATCATAAATTAAATATTTAGAATATAATAAAAAATATTCTAGATTTAAAATAGTATATTTATAACTAGATAAATTATTATTTATATATTCATTCCATCTTTTTAAGAATTCTTCTTTACTATCATTTTTATAAATTATTAGCACTAACGTATATCCTCAAATTTTAATGGTTCACCAAACTCTAAATCTTCTTTTGCAATTTTACCTAAAATAACCTTAAAGTTCTTAGGATGCATTCCATACCCAGGTCGGACACTTCGTATATTTTCTTCTGTAAAAGTATCACCTTTTTTAATATCTTTAGCTACATATAAACTTCTAGAAAATTGTCTACTTTTTTTCTTCTTTTCAGTCATACTATAATCAACTTTTCCAAGTAACTTTTCAACATCTCGTATAGCTTTTATCATATCACTAAACTCTTGCTTATCCATAGAAAAATCTGCATCAGCTCCACCAATAGACTTATCTAATATAAAATGCTTTTCTATTACTTTTGCACCAAGTGTAACCGCAGATATAGGAGCAGTGCTTCCAAGTGTATGGTCTGAAAATCCAGATATTACATCAAATGTTTGTGCAAGATTTGGTATCATAGTTAAGTTTGCATCTTCTAAAGGTGCTGGATATGCACTAGTGCATTTAAGTAATACTATATCATTATTTCCAACTTCTCTACAAATATTTACAGCATCTTGTATCTCTTCTATTGTAGCTATTCCTGTAGATATAATAATAGGTCGCATTTTAGATGCAGTATATCTTATAAGTTCATAATCAGTTATCTCAAAAGAAGCTATTTTATAAGCACTTGGATTAAATTGTTCTAAAAAATCAACAGCTGTTTTATCAAATGGAGATGAAAATATATCTATATCTATACTTCTAGCATATTCAAAAAGTTCTTTGTGCCATTCCCAAGGAGTATATGCTTCTTGATACAGTTCATAAAGATTCTTGCCATCCCATAGAGTTCCACCATCTATTATAAAATCATCTTTTTCACAATCTAGTGTCATACTATTGGCAGTATATGTTTGAAGTTTAATACAATTAGCTCCTATTTCTTTGGCAGCTTTAATTGTGTCTTTTGCCGTTTCTATTTTACCGCCATGATTTGCACTAAGTTCTGCAATTATATATGTTCCATCTTTTTCTAAATCAAAATTACCTATTTTCATCTAATTGTTACCTTTTTTGGTTTTTACTATTCTGCTTATCTTGGCAAATCCCAAGTTTAGCTCTATTTTTGTTTCTACTTCTGTTTCATCGTCTTTTAGCTCAACAATTGGCTCTATATCTATCACTTTTCCAAGCAATATATTTGACTCTTTTATTATTTGCTGATGCTCTTTTTTCGTTTGATTTTCATTAATAGAATTTAGATTTCTTGATAATTTTTTGATATTTGCAAAAGTTTCTATTATTGCAAAAGTAGCCAATGTTGCTTGTTTGCTTTTTAAAATAGTTGCGACCATATATAAACCTTTTTCAGTAAATACATAAGGCAAACTTCCACCAAAAGATTGTTTGGAAGGGGTCACATTTTGTGACACCATGATTTCCAAATCTTCTGTACTTAACTGAAAAACATAATCTTGTGGAAATTTATCTAAATTTCTTTTTAATTGTTGTCTTAGTTTCTTTGGTTCAATTTTATATAAATCCGCTACGTCTTTATCTAATAAAACCAGTACCCCATTTTTTTCAATTAATTTATTTTCTAAACTCTCAAATTTTACTATATCACTCATTTATCAACTCCATACAAATAACTTCTTTATTATCTATCATCTTTTTACCACTCTCTTTGAATTTAAACTTTTTATATAGATTTATAGCTTTTTCATTATCACAAAATACTTCTAACTTTAAAGTTTTTAAATTTAATATATCAAAAGCATACTTGATACATACTTCTTCTAGTATCCTACCAACTCCAGCAACTTTTTCAAAAGGATTTGCATACAATCCAAAATCTGTTGTCCTAATTTCAAAATCTATATTTGTAAAATACACTACACCTATATAATTATCATCTTTTCTTACAATGCAGTATTGTTTAGTATTTAAATTTTCAAGAGTTTCTATATATTTTAGATGATTATTTATAGATATATCCTGTTTATTATACATCCATTTTTTAATACTCTCGTCATTTCTCCAATTCAATACCATCTTTTTTTCAGACAAAGTTGTATCAACAAAATCAATCAACTCTACCCCCCCCCATTTTATCTAATTCTATTTTTAGAATATATCTATTATTATCAATTTCAAAAAAAGCTGGATAGTTTTCATTATCTACTATTCTAAGTAAATTAAATTGTTCTTTAATTGTTTTATTTATATCTAACTCACTATCTTCTTTAGTTCTCTTTTTATAAAAAGTTTCATTGCCTTTTTGTTTTAATGGCTTTTTATAACTATTATAGTTTTCTATAAATTCTATACACATATTTATACTAAATTGAGCTTGCTTATATCGTAACTCTGCATTTAATTCATTGCCTGTTAGTTGAAGTGATTGTTGCATATAAATATCGCCATCATCTATGCCTAGTCCTGCTTCAAGCATACTAAATACAATATTATCTTTATTTTCTAATATTTGCCAAAACATTGGAGCCCATCCTTTGCCTTTAGGTAAATCACTCTCATGTATAACTATATTGTGCTTATGTAATTTTAAATATTCTTCTTCTATAAGACTATGATAACTTAATATAAATACAATACTAAAACTATCATCAATCTCTTTATGATTAAAAAATAATTTAGAATCATTTAATTGATTATTTAACTCTTTTGAATAAGGTACAAACCATTGATTTGCTGATGTTAAAATAGCGATTTTCATTTTATAACTCTAACACTTTTAAAAGCTTCAACATATTGTTTGCCAACTCTCATACCTTGATATTTAGCATTTAACTTTATCCCTTCTAAACTTCTAGGATGAGGATATTCACATAATTCTGAAGTATATTCCTCCATAGCTTTTATTTTTAAATCTATTGTATCACTTATATCAAAATAAGTATCAGGAGAAAAAGATAACGGATAGTTCCATTCTGTAGATGAAAGTATCTCAAAGCTATATATCTCTTTTACACACTCATCTTCCATAGGTCTAGTTGCTGTTAAAACTGCTTGATAAGTTATATGATGGTCTATATTTAAATCATTTTCAAAATGAGTAAATATAATATCAGGTTCTACTACTTCTTTTACTTTTGAAACAACTTTTACAATATCAATTAAATCAACACTATCAAATCGATTATCAGGAAATGACTCAATAAATACTTTTTTAATTCCAATGGTATCATTCGCTTTTTGTATCTCTGTATTTAGTACTACTATTTCATCTTTTTTATTTTTAACTATTCTTTGTTCATCTCGACTTGTTTTGCCCTCACCCAATATCAAAGTATATGCGTCATAGCCTTCTTTTATAAGTCTTGCTACTGTACCAAAGCAACCTAATACTTCATCATCAGGATGTGATGCTACTATCAATATTTTTTTATTCATTTATTATTACCTCAAATCTTCCAATTAATTTATTATCTTTTTTTTCTATATCCATATACTCAAGTTTTAAATTTCCAAATTCTTGAAAAGCTTTAGGATAACCTTCAGCATCAAGCATTCTAACAAAATCATAAAGTTTATCAATTGATTTAGTTTCTAATGTATTTATATCACTTTGTTCAGGTGTTCTTCTTTTGAAATTTACTATATCCCCAACTTGCTTTTTAGGTATTAAATCTGATAAAAGAAGTTTAGGTATCATTTTATCAAAAATAACACTAGAAAGTTTAGTAAAGTTTTCTTGCGCACTTCCTTGAGAAATATTAAAATATTCTTTTAAATATATATCCCCTGTATCTAGTCCATCATCAACTTTAAGAGCAGAAATTTTTGTATCATATACTCCTCTTACAATTAAATTCTGAAAAGGACTTCCACCTCTACCATAAGGCAAATCAGTCATATGAAATACTACACACTCAAATTTAGTATAAATATCTTTTGGAATTATCCAAGACCAATGTGGAAAAAATATATACTTAGGTTTTAATTTATTTATTTCTTCTATAATTAATTCATCTTTTTCAGTAATTAGATAAAAATTATATTTATCTTTATAAATATCTTTTAATTTAAAATAGTTAGATATATTCCACTCTTTAATAGTTACTATTATAATATTTTGCATAACTTATCTTTTAATTTATTATTATCAAACTTCTTTAAAACTAATTTCTTTTCTCTTTTAATAAAATCATACATATCTTGCTGATTAGAGGCAGTTTTAATCGCTATAAAAGGTACTTTCATAAAATAAATTTCATTAAGAGTTACACTAGGAGTTACAATAGCAAAATCACTTTTTTTCATTAGTTTTGCTATTTTATTTGAATTTATATGAAGATTTATCCACTTCTTATTTTTACAATATTGTTCTAATTTCTTTAGATTTTGATTTGCTGTTGTAGTAACTAAATTTACTTGTATATTTTCAAATTTTTTTAATACTTTTAATATTTTAATATTTATATTACTATGGTCTGCTCCACCCATAGCTAAAAATATAGTTTTTTTATTTTTAGCTTTTTTATATGATTTATTCTTTTCGATTAAAAACTCTTCTCTTAAAAGTGTATATTTACTCCCACATCTAAGTTCACAATCTTTAGGCACTAACCCTTTATATCTTTTTTTATCTCCACTGATATTATGATTTAAAAGTATATCACAACAATGCTTCTCATAAGTATCATCAAAACTTAATATTTTCAAGTTTTTATTTTGTTTTTTTAATTTTTTCTCATATTTATAATCTATACCATAGTGATCTATTACTATCATATCTATATTATGTTTTTTTATAAGTTTATTAACTTCTTTTATATTATTGGATTTTAATATCTCTATTTTATAATTAGCTTCTTTTATCTTATGATTTATATTTCCATCTAAATCTTGAACAGCAAATATTATATTAGCATCTTTATATTGATTAGCCAATACTAAATCTCTCATAATATGCCCTGTTCCAATGGTAGATGATGAATCTGCCCGAAACAAAATATTCATTAATTATATTTCCTAAATACTGGTTTCACGGGTTCGCCTATTAATAACTCTTGTACTTTATTAGATTCTATTGCATAAGCTAATACTTTTAATGATTTTTTAAAAGCTTCTATTGTTTGATTGATTTCGCTATTACTATGTGAAAATGATGGCATAATTGCTTGTATTAATACCCCATACTTTATCATCTCTTGAGCAAATAATGTTCGCATATAGTTATCCTTAAAATAAAAATATGGTCTACAATCTATTCCTTGTATTGATGTATATTTTTCAATATTTAATTCTTTTACAATTTTATTATAACTTTCTTTAATTTGCTTACCAACATTCCATACATGCTTTGCAACTTCATAATCATTGTTATTTAATATTTCAATAGTTTTTTGGGCAGCTCTTAGATGATGAGTTTCTCCACCATAAGTAGTAGAAAGTAAAAATACTCTCTCTTTATCATGCTCTAATCCACCAAGCTCCATAATCTCTTTTTTACCTACAAGTGCCGATATAGAATATCCATTTGCCATTGTTTTACCAAATGTAGATAGGTCAGGAGTTACATCATATAAATATTGAGCACCTTTTGGATGAAATCTAAATCCACTTACAACTTCATCAAAAATTAATACTATATTTTCTTTTGTACATATATCTCTTACAGCTTGCAAATAACCTTCATTTGGCTCTTGGGTTGCAGCTGGTTCCATAATAACACATGCTATACCATTGTCTTTATATAAAGATATAGTATCTTTTAAACTATCAATATCATTATATTTAAAATTCTTTGTTTTATCTTTTGATTCTTGTGTTACTCCTGAACTTATATCAGTATTTCCTATGAACCAGTCATCTATAGAAAAAAATGGTTGGTCAAAACATCTCAGGACTATCTCTTTCCCAGTATATGCACGAGCAAGTTTAACAGCTGATGTTGTTGCATTTGAACCATTCTTAGCAAACTTTACCATTTGTGCTGATGGTATTTGTTCGCATATCTGTTCAGCAATTTCAGCTTCAATAAAAGATGGTCTTATAAAATTAACTCCATTGTCAAGTTCTTTTTTAATAGCATCTATTATAGGTTCATAAGCATGACCCAAAAGTACAGAAGTTAATCCCATACCCCAATCTACAAATTCATTTCCATCTACATCTATAATTCGAGAACCTTTTCCACTAACTATTGAATGAGGAGAAAGTTGTGGAAACTGATCATCACCTTTACTATAAGTATGTGCACCACCAGGGATTAATTGTGATGCTTTTTTTCTTAATATATTTGACTTTGTAAAATTAGTTATCATTTTTATCTTCCTTTATTGATTTTTCATAGCCTTCATTTCTATTTATATTACTATTTATTTCTAATAATTCTTTATTTTCTTCTAAATATTTAATAGTATCATTAAAAGAGAAATATGTAGAATTAAAATATTTATAAATTTTACTAATTAATTCAAAATCATTTGGTTCATCTACTGTCAATCTCCAATTATTATAAATTGGTTTTTTAATTAAGTTTTTAATCTTTAGTTGTTTATTATTTCTAATATATGGTGTTACATGTTCTAATTCAGATTTTAATGTAGCATTTTTATATGCTAATTTTAAACTTTTAAAATTAAATACTTCAACATCTAAACCATCAGGATATACTGGTACTACACAATTTGCTAAATAATCACAATTATTATCTATAAATGCTGTGATTGATTCATCAATAATACTAGCATCATGCAAAGGACAATCCCCTGTAAGTCTTACTATTATATCATTGTCATTTAAATTCAACTCTATAGTAGCATCATGAAATCTTTTTAAAACATTATTTTTATCACCTCTAAAAATATCAAATCCATTTTCAATTACAGTTTGAGCTAATTTATCATCACTTATTTCATCACTTGTTAAAAGTATTAAACTATCAATTAATTCTGATTTTACAGTTCTTTCAAGCTGATGAATTATCATAGGTTTATCTAAAATAGTTTTTAATACTTTATTAGGCAATCTAGTAGAATCTGTTCTTGCTTGTAATAATGCTATAACTTTATTTTTCATCTTTACCACTTTGTAGGATTATATATATCTTCTGATATATTTTTAAAATCATTAGTTATATCTTGAATAATATTTTCATTTAATTGCTTTAAATTATTATAACTTACTATATTTTCTTTTGCTTGATTTAAATTATCACATCCAAATAACAATATAGAATCTTGAGCTATAGTATCAACAAAAGACAAAGCTAACTCACTTTTTGTCATATTTAATTCTTCACAATATTGATTAAATTTTATAAGATATTGTTTTGATTTTTCTAAGTTACTTGGTAATTTATCAGTACTCATAAAAAATAAACCCTGCAAAAATACACTTCTAATAAATATTAATTTATTTTTTTCTTTTGCTTTTTTCAACCAACCTTTAACTACTGCTCTTTGATCAAATATATTAAAAGGTATTTGTATAAACTGTATTACATCATTATTTAATGCCAATTCAAAGTCTTCATTTGTATATATAGACACACCAAAATATTTAATTTTATTTTCTTGGATTAAACTATCTACTAATTTTGTATATTCATCTTTCCAACTATATAAAAGTTTACTATCATGAAGCAATAAACCATATAAAGAATTGATATTTAGATAACTTAAAGATTTAGATACATTTTTATTTACTTCATTTATAAATAATTCTGATTTTAATTTTGATATTAGATAAATATTATCTTTATTATCAATTGATTTTCCTAATACTTCTTCAGAATTTCCATAGGCTTGTGCAGTATCAAAACAATTAATACCACTATCATAAACATATTTAATAATATCATTTACTTCTTGTTGATTAGGTTGTCCTTTAGTATTTGAAATACCATAGTCAAGTCCAAATTGAACTGTACCTATTGATAACTTAGAAAGTTTTTTATTATTAAATATTATTTGTTTCATTTTAAATCTAATTCCTCTTAATTAAAATATCTTCTCTTGTTTTATTCATTGGTAAACCATCTTTTTGCTCTAATAAATAAGTTTCGCATCCCATATTTCTATATCTTTGAAGTATAGAAAATATTACACCATCATCAATTAGATTTTTTTCTAATTCATTCCATATAACAACTGGAATAGTATCAGTATTAGACCATTGTTTATGGAACTTTATACCATCCTGTGATGATAAAAATCTTTTCTTTTTTGTTGAGTTTGGTAAGTCAGCAATGAGAACTTTTCCTCCATTTACTAATAATTCTATAATTGAATCAATAAATAAAATATAATTTGCATGAGCAACTATATGATGCAATACAGAGTAGACAATTATATAATCTACTTTAGTCTTTAAAACTTCTATTTCATCGCACAATGGAAATTCACAATTAAATTTATTAATAAAACTTTCATTAGGAATATTGTCAAGCATTTCTTTTGAATCAATTAAATATAAAATATGATTATTTTCTCTTGCATATTCTATAAGCATTAAAACAGGTTTTGAACAACCACAACCAATATCCATAATTATTTTACTCCCCCCCCCATTTTCAATATCTAATTTTTTTAATATATCTGGTAAGATATTTATTTCTGTATCTTTTCTATGAATATCATCAAACCCTACTTTTTCATTAGTATTTAGTCTTGAATTTGAAGCCAATTTTCTAAAATCATTAAAATCTAACATCTTTTTCCTTTTTAATTTAAAATCTCAAATAAACTTTTTATAACATACCCTTGCTCTTCATCACCTAAAAGTGGGTACATAGGAAGTGAAAAACATTCTTCATAATACTTATCCATATTTGGTGTATGTTCATCTCCATATCCTAAACTTTTATAATAAGGTTGTTTGTTTATTGGCATATAATGAAGCTGAATACCTATATTTTTTATTCTTAGTTTATTAAATAAATCTACTTTTGTAATATTTAGCTTTGTAAAATCTACTTGCACGACATATAAATGATAAGATGATTTACCATGAAATTCATATAATGGTTTTATCGCAGTATTTTTAAAAGCTTCATCATACTTTTTAGCTATTTCTACTCTTCTATTTATAAACTCTGGCAATCTTTTAAGTTGAGATAATCCTAATGCGCATTGAAAATCTGTAATTCGTCCATTAAATCCTAAATCAGTCATCTCATATTCCCATGGTGATAAGCCATCTCTTTTTATCATTCCATGATTTCTTAACATTAAAAGTTTTTCATATAACTCTTTATTGTTTGTTGTGATTGCTCCACCTTCTCCTGTAGTCATATGCTTAACAGGATGAAATGAGAAGATACTACAGTCAGAATTTTTACAACTTCCAGATTTAATACCATTATAAACAGCACCTATTGCATGTGCATTATCTTCTAGTATTTTTATATTGTAGGTATCTCTTAAATATTTAAGTTTTTCTTGATTTATCATATTTCCACTAAATGCGACAGCATAAATAGCTTTTATAGATGAGTCATTTTTAAGAGCCTCTTCACATAAATCTAAATCTATATTTCCATCTTTTTGTATATCTACAAAAACTAGTTTTGCACCCACATATAGAATTGAGTTTGCAGTTGCAAGAAAAGAATTTGGGGTAGTTAAAACCTTATCATTTTTACTTAACAAAACCATTGAGGCAAGATGCAATGCCACTGTGCCATTTGCCACCGCGATACAATATTTTGCTCCACAATAATTTGATATTGCCTCTTCAAACTCTTTCACCTTTGGTCCAGTTGTTAAAGAATCTGATTTTAATGTATTGATAACAGCATCAATATCTGCCTGATCTATTGATTGTTTGCCATATGGTATAAAATTCATATTAAGAGTTCTCTACCATCTCTAAAAACTCTTCTTTTGTATGCCATTGAGTATTGTTCAATGAATTATATTCAAATCCAATACCAATATCTTTACCTTTTTGCCCTAATGCATTTGTAGTATATTCTACTAAATGATTAAATTGGATTGTTGGCTTAATTACATAGTATGTATCAAATTCAACTACACTATCATCAGCAGTTATCATAACCTCATGTAATTTTTCACCGGGTCGAATTCCTATTATTTTATGTGGCAACTTTGGAGCTAAAGCAGTAGCTAAATCAATCATCTTTAAAGATGGGATTTTTGGTATAAATATCTCTCCACCATGCATTCTTTTAAAATTATCTAGAACAAAATTTACTCCATATTCTAGTGTAATTAAAAATCTAGTCATATCAATATCTGTAATAGGTAATTCTTTTGCTCCATCATCAATAAGTTTTTTGAAAAATGGCACAACAGAACCACGACTTCCTACAACATTTCCATATCTCACAACTGCAAATCTAGTTTTTTTACTTCCTACTACATTGTTTGCAGCTATAAATAATTTATCAGATACTAATTTTGTAGCACCATATAGGTTTATAGGTCCAGATGCCTTATCTGTAGAAAGTGCAATTACTTTATCTACTTCATTTTTAATAGCCGCATTGATTACATTTTGAGCACCATCAATATTTGTTTTTATGCATTCCATTGGATTATATTCTGCAATTGGTACATGTTTAAGTGCAGCTGCATGAATAACAATATCAACATCATTCATTGCTTCTACAAGTCTATCTTCATCTCTAACATCACCAATAAAATATCTCATACAATCATCAGTGAAAGATTGTGCCATCTCATATTGTTTTAATTCATCTCGGCTAAAAACAATTATTTTGTTTGGTTTGTATTTTGACAATATATTTTCAATATATTTTTTGCCAAAACTACCTGTTCCACCTGTAATTAGGATATTTTTATTGTTGAACATTTTTTAATTCTCCATTTTCTAATTTATAAATTATATTACATCCGCCCAATGTACTTAATCTATGAGCTATTATAATTAAAGTTTTATCTCCACTAATCTCATATATCTCATCCATTATATCTTTTTCTGTTTTATCATCAAGTGCTGATGTTGCTTCGTCTAGCACTAAAATTTCTGGTTCTATATACAAAGCCCTAGCTATTGCTATTCTTTGTTTTTGTCCACCACTTAACATAATACCCCCTTCACCTACAAAGGTATCTTTTCCTTTTTTTGTTTTTAGAAAATCATATATCTTTGCTTGCTTTAATACATAATTAATTTTATTCTCATCATAAGGTAATCCAAATGCAACATTTTCTCCAACAGTACCATCAAAAAGATATACAGATTGAGGAATATATCCAATTTTTGAACGCCATCGTTCTATATTTAAATCATTAATTTGTATATTGTCTGATGCTATACTTCCTGATTGAGGTTTATATAGCCCTATAATTAAATCTACTAAAGTAGTTTTTCCACTACCACTTTCCCCAATAAATGCAATTTTATCACCCTTTTTTATACTTAGGTTTATATTCTTTAATACAGGTTTATTTTGTTCATATGAAAAATATAAATCTTTAATTTTAATATCATTATTAAATAAGATATCTTCACTACCCATTATTTCTGTTTTATATTCTAAATCACTATAAATAATATCTAAAGATTTATGATAAAACATAATACGATTATAACCAGTAATAATTCTATTGACTGATGGCATAAGTCTGTATAGAGCCAATACAAACATTGAAATCACTGCTATAAATTCAGATATATCTCTATTGTTTTTCCAAACTGCATAAATAATAATTATGAGAATAAGGCTAAATCCAATAGCTTCTAAAAAAAGTCTTGGGACACTAGTTAGTGTTGCATTAGTAATATTTGCTTTAGAATAGTTTAAGCTAGCTTCTTCAAAATCAGATAACATATTTTTTCTATTATTCTGTAATTTTAATAATTTAAAATTTCCAAAACTTTTATTTATTATTTCATAAAATTGTTTTTGTACTTTTTCACGTATAACACCAACTTGCTTAATTTTTTTTGAAACAGTTTTTAACATTAAAACTGCATTTAACAATAAAATAAATGTAATTATTAATGTAATAGTATAATCTATATATAACATTGCCATATATATAAATATTATTACAAAAATTTCACTCATCATTAATAAAGCAGAAGATATAAGTTGTGTTAAATTTGCTGCTTCATTTACAATAGTTTTTGTAAGGGTAGATGAATTTCTCATTACAAACTTACCATAAGACATTTCCATATAATTCTTAAAAAGTCTATTTACAAGTAATGAATATCGTCCTTCTGTAAAATTACTCAACTGATAAAGATAATATAAATTTATAATACTTCTGAAAAAATAAAAAGCTATCAGCAAAACTCCAAAGATGATCACAAATGATACATCATCAGAAAATGAAAAAGAATTATATATATATTTGTAGTAATCATTATTATGTATTAATGTAAAATCACTTGCAACACTAATAAATGGCATAATAGCAGAAATACCAACTGTTTCAATTATAGATATTAAAATAGAAAATAAAAATAAATTAAATATAAAAAATTTATCTTTTCTTGTTAAGATACTTTCTAGTTTTTTTAACACTTATAACTTCCCATCACTCTTATCTAAAATAGATTTAATATCGTAAACTATTTGATTACTATTATCTAATTTAATATCCCTAAACCTATCATGAGCAACAGCTAAAACTACTGCTTCATAATCATCATAGTTCACATCATTTTTAAGACTTAAGTTATATTCTCTTTTAACCTCATCAGCATCAGCCCAATAATCAGAAACAGTAATATCACAACCAAACTCTTGAAGCTCTTCAATTACATCTATAACCCTACTGTTTCGTATATCTGGACAGTTTTCTTTGAAAGTTATGCCAAGCACCAATACTTTTGCACCTTCTATTCTTTGTCTTTTTTTGATCATAAGCTTGATAACTTGATTGGCTACATATATACCCATATTGTCGTTTAGCCTTCTTCCTGCAAGTATGATCTCTGGATTGTATCCTATCTCTTGTGCTTTATGAGTTAGGTAGTATGGATCTACACCTATACAATGCCCGCCTACTAACCCTGGCTTAAATGGTAAAAAGTTCCATTTTGTTCCTGCAGCTTCAAGCACTGCATTTGTATCTATATCAAGCTTATTAAATATAATCGCTAATTCATTTACAAATGCTATATTTATATCTCTTTGAGAATTTTCTATCACTTTTGCTGCTTCTGCTACTTTAATCGTAGGTGCAAGATGAGTACCTGCTGTAATAATACTTGCATATAAATCATCTACTATTTTACCAATTTCTGGTGTGCTACCTGCAGTTACCTTTAGTATCTTTGTAACTGTATGTTCTTTATCACCTGGATTGATTCGTTCGGGACTGTAGCCACAGTAAAATCCATTTTGGATTAGTTTTGAGTTTTGAGTTTTGAGTTTTGAGTTTTCTTCTTGTAGTGTTTCTGTTGAGATATAGTTTAGTCCACTAAATTTTTCTAATACTGGCACACATTCTTCTTCTGTAGCCCCTGGATAAACTGTAGATTCATAGATAACTATATCATCTTTAGAAAGAACTTTTCCTATAGTTTCACTTGCTTTTATAAGTGGAGTTAAATCTGGTCTTTTATTTTTATCTATTGGAGTTGGAACTGTAACTATATAGATATTACAATCTTTAATATCTTTTATGTCGCATGTAAATTTAATATCGTTGTCAAAAGCTTCTTGAAGCTGTGATTCATTTAGTTCTAATGTTCTATCAAAAGCACGATTAAGTTCATCTATTCTTGTTTGATAGATATCTAAACCTACTACTTGGTATTTACTACTAAATGCATGAGCTAATGGTAAACCTACATAGCCTAAACCTATGATCGCTAATTTATTATTTATCATCTTTATCACTCACTTTTTTTGTTTTTATTACTCTACTTACTTTTGCAAATCCTAAATTTAACTCTATTGTTGTTTCTACTTCTGTAACATTATCATCTTTAATTTCAGTAATGGGTTCTATGTCAATAACCTCTTCTAATAAAATATTTGATTCTTTTACTAAAGCTTCTTGTTCTTCTTTTGTTTGTTCATTACTAATAGAGTTTAGACTTCTTGATAATTTTTTTAGTTTTGCAAAAGTTTCTATTATTTTTATTGTAGTTTCTGTCGCTATATCACCTTTTATAATTGTTGCCAACATATATAGACCTTTTTCAGTAAATATTTTTGGTAGATGCGGTGAATACTTAAGTTTTGAGAGGTGGTGGAAATTTTCCACAACCTCTTGTTTTTCCTCTTTTGTTAATTCTACTATATAGCCGTCAGGAAATTTAGCTGGGTTATTAAATACTGCTTTATTTACATCTCTTGTTTCAATACCATACAATTCTGCAACATCACTATCTATAAGCACAGGTTCATTGTTATAATTTATAAGTTTACTCTCTAATCTTTCAAATTTTACTATACTCATTTTTTACTCCAAAAAACTCAACATACCAATCCACAAATTTATTTATCCCTTCTTGGACTGGTGTTTTAGGTTTATATCCCAAATCATTGACTAAATCAGTCACATCGGCATAAGTTGCAGGTACATCTCCTGGTTGAATTGGCATCATATTCTTACTTATTGTTTTGCCTAGTTTATTTTCAATAGCTTCGATAAAATCCATAAGTTTTACTGGATTATTATTTCCAATATTATAAACCCGATATAATTTTGAATTTTGAATTTTGAATTTTGAATTTTCTTGTTGACTATCTATTACTCTAACTACGCCTTCTACTATATCATCTATATATGTAAAATCTCTTAGCATATCTCCATTGTTAAATACATCTATAGTTTTACCTTCAAGTGCTGCTTTTACAAAGAGAAATAGCGCCATATCAGGTCGCCCCCATGGTCCATAAACTGTGAAAAACCGTAGTCCAATAGTAGAGATACCAAAAAGATGGCTATATGTATGAGCCATTAGTTCGTTTGATTTTTTACTTGCTGCATATAGCGA
>Ga0164315_10001072_pt1 | contig 20274 bp, 18 predicted proteins | sample GuaBasSedimGuay6_FD_113737 | JGI IMG/M metagenome (GOLD analysis project Ga0164315, IMG submission 113737) | Subseafloor sediment microbial communities from Guaymas Basin, Gulf of California, Mexico - Guay6, Core 4569-2, 0-3 cm | ecosystem: Environmental > Aquatic > Marine > Hydrothermal vents... | reverse complement strand
GTCTTTTTCCACGCTGTTGGCAGCGCGCCGGACATCTCGGTAAAGGTGATCTTCCACTTATGCCAGCGCACTGCATTCAGATCACCGCCCGCGTCAAAGTAATAGATCTCTTTGCGAGGGCTCTCTTCTATCTTACCGGTAAGGTAGGGCAGCAGGTTGTACCCATCCAGATGGGCCTTGAAGGTTTTACCATCGGCTTTGAAATTTCCCTTCTTGAGCGCATCCTGAATACCTGTGTCCTCGCCGCCATTGGCCGCCGCCAGCAGAGTCGGCATCCAGTCGATATGTGACGTGATACCGTTAAAGATCGTGCCTCCCTTCACCTTTTCAGGCCAGCGTATCAGCATCGGCACACGGAATCCGCCCTCTGTCGTCAACCCTTTCTCGCCACGAAATGGATGCATCCCGCCCATGTCGGGCCCGGTGAACACCTCGGTGCCGTTATCTGAGGAGAACATCACGATGGTGTTGTCGGCGATGCCCAACTCGTCAAGCTTGTCTAGAAGTTGACCGGTTTCCCAGTCCAGCTCGTCCATCGCGTCGGGGAAGACGCCCTTGCCGGTCTTCTTATACTGCTCATCGCTCAAGTGAACCCAAACGTGGCCGCGGGTCGAATTGAACCACATGAAGAAGGGCTCATCCTCGTCGGAAGCCTTGTTCCTGGCGACCGCCTCCTCCATCCACTTGAGAGCTTGCGGAGTGATCTCTTTTTTCTCGATCGTCTTCATGCGTTCGATGGTCAGCGGGCCGGTGTCCTTGCAGACCTGTTTGCCGACCTTGCCCCAGCGGGCCTCTACGGTCTTGTCATCCTTAGTGGAGGCCGTGCAGTCCAGCACACCGCGGGGGCCAAACTGGTCACGAAAACTCTTGCCCTCGAATGTCGCGGGGTAGTCATAGTCTTCCGGCTCTTGCTCGGCGTTGAGGTGATAGAGGTTGCCATAAAATCGGTCGAAACCGCGCACCGTCGGGAGGTACTTGTTCAGGTCGCCAAGGTGGTTCTTGCCGAATTGACCGGTCTGGTAGCCGTAGTTCTTAAGAAGCTCGCCGATCGTGGGGTCCTCTTCGCGGACACCATGATCCACGCCGGGCATGCCAATGGTCAGCAGGCCCGTACGGAACGGGTTTTGCCCCAGCGCAAAAGCCGCCCGACCCGCTGTGCAGGACTGCTGCGCATAATGGTCGGTAAACAGGGCGCCTTCCGCAGCGAGGCGGTCGATATTGGGTGTATCGTAATCCAGCATGCCCCGGTTGTAGGCACTAATGTTGTCCTGACCGATGTCATCACCAAAGATCATGATGATGTTGGGTTTCTTGTCCTTTGCGTAGGCTGTGCCGACGGATAAACACAGCCCGCACAGCAGTAGCGTAAAGATAGATTTGGTTTTGCTCCTCATGGTTTTGGTCCTCATGGTTCTACTCCTCATGGTTCTACTCCTCATGGTTCTACTCCTCATGGTTCTACTCCCGGCCATTCAGCACGATACACTTAATGGCTGGTGTGGACTATGTGAGTTTCAGCCGTCAGTTTTTATTGCGGAGAGTGGCCTGGTCTTATGCCTCATTTTTTACGGCAGAGTCTGCTGCAATCCCGGATAGAACGCCGGTCTCTTAATCAGTTCCGGCGCCGGTGTGTACCAGATCGGTGAAGACCAGGCACGTTCTTGCAAGGTCGCAGGGACACTTGCCGGTGGTTCAACGCCCAACTTGGCCGCATCGTAGGTGGTCCAGCGCGGTGTGGGGATCTCAATCACGCGAGCGTAGTAAACCGCGTGCTGGCTCGCTTCGAAGTCCGGATCAGTCCACACGGCGGAAAGCTGCGTGTCGCCAATGGTGTTTTTATAGGTGGCCTTTTTGATGTCGACGGTATTGCCAACGGGCGGCACCTTGCCGGTCCTGGCATCGACCTTGCGACTGTCAGACCAGGCCACGTCATACACTTTCTCCTGGGGTTGGCCGTCCTTTCTGTACCAGCCCTTGACGATCTGGATGCGGTCGAGATTGCCGCTGTTGGGATCCTTCAGCGCCCAGACGGCGAAGGTCGGTGCCTTGGAAGCTTTCCTGGGCAGGTCGCCGCCCATGGGGACGCCGCCGGCATAGGCTTTCTTGACGAAGTCTTTGTCTTTCACCAGGTTAGCCGGATAATCCCAGCTGCCGAAAAAACGCACGCGGATCAGGGTGCCGGAAGTACCATAGCTCTCCTTGCGTTTGATGCCGTCAAAGATCGCCGTACGGGTATTTTCCGGCGCCCAGACAGCGGTGGTGCCCGAAGTGGACCATTTCAGCCCCGGCTCGCCCGACACCATCATGACGTTGTTGAGGCGTTTTTTCGGTGTATCGTCAAGCGCGGCGCTGCTGCCGGTGTAGTTGAACTCCTCATTGACCGAAAAGGCGGTATGCGCGTCCGCGCCCGCGACGATGCCCAATTTATAGGGATTGACGCCGATCATCTCCTTGAAACCAACACCGTCGGTCAGCGCCTGGCGCACATAGCCGTGGTCCACCTTGCCGACAACTTCGCCCGAGGTGCCGATCAGGTGTTTGTATGACTTTTCAAACCCCGCGAAATCATCGTCCGGCGACAGTGCCGGGTGCGTCTCTGAGCTGCCCTTGGTCTGGGTCATCTCCACCGCGACGGAGTTGAGCTGGCTGCGCTCGGCCCAGTGTTTGTCGATGAGGTTGCCGGCGGAGGTCCGTGGCGGGAACATCATGCTGTTGGAGAGGTTGGAGTTGTGCGGGATGGAGAAGTTCTCATGCCCCTGCTTACGTTGCACCTCCTGGTAGGTCCACAGGTCTTCACGTTTGACCGAGTCCAGGGCGGAGAACATCACGTCCGGCCCCACATCGTCCCTGAAAAACACATTGTGATGCAGGTTCTGGTTATACGGCACCGAGGTCCACTCGAAGGCGATCAGCGTAGTGAACTTGCCGGGGTCATTGTGTTTGTTGGCAGTTGCCTTTTGTTTCTCCCAGATCGATGTCATGGTCTTTGGTTCATTCAGGTAGTCGATCGGCTGGCCAGTAGCCACCGACTTGAAAATCAAACCAAAGGCTTTTTCGCCATCATCCCGTTTACCGGATCTGATCAGTTTTCCGATCTCTGTCTTCGACAGCGAATTCTTATCATCCAGCATCAACGGGAACATCCCCATAAATACCGCGTGGTCGGTAACCGCGCACCAGTCATAAGGGGTAACCCTCTTGACCATGTCGCCGGTGGTGTTCTTCTTGACGGCCTCACCCTTGCAGTAGCGATAGGCATCATCCGGCGTGTTGCGGGTGCCAAAGGAGAAAGCGTCCGGCGAGTTCGCCGTGTGCAGGTGCTGCTCGCCGAAATAGACGTTGTTCAAAGGGTTCTTCTTGCCCGAACTGCGGCCGGGTTCACCGGCGGGGTCCGCCGCGAAAGCGTTTGCCGTGATGACCGCCGTGCAAAGCAGCGTGAGACGTAATAGATGGGTTTTGGTCTTCATGGTTATGATCCTCATGGTTATGATCCTCATGGTTCCCCCACGAGGATTAAAACTATCCATTCACTCCTGCCTGTTTTCATGGCACCAAGCGTTTACCTGACGGTAGATGCGCCGTGAACTGCCTGGAACTACAGACCCTCGCCTTTTTCGCGGCGGTCGTACAGCCAGCCACCTACGGCTCCAGCAGCCGACGAACAAAACCTACCCTGCTTACTTTCATTGCCTTCCCCTGACTATAGCTGAGGAAGAAAAGCAATCCGATTATTCATCACCCGCCCCCTTTTACTCCCTATTTCTTTGCCGTTTTCATGGCTTCTGGCGTGTACCAGATCGGTGACGAGTAAGCACGTTCCTGGATGCTTGACGGGACATCTGCTGGCAACGGCAGATTGTTGCGCGCCGAGTCGTAGGTGCTCCAGCGCGGGGTCGGGATCTCCAATACGCGCACGTAGTAAACGGCCTTTATCTTCGGGTCGAAATCCGGGTCGGTCCACACTGCACTCAACTGAGTGTCGCCTATATCGTTGGTCCAGGTGGCTTTTTTGGTATTCACCGTGTTGCCCACCGGGGGTAACTTGCCGGTTTTGGCATCCGGCTTGCGGTTGTCAGACCAGGCGACATCGTAGATTTTTTCCTGGGGGAAGCCATTCGGAGGAATGGACCAGCCTTTGACGACCTGAACACGGTCGAGATTGCCGCTCTCCGGGTCTTTCTGGGCCCAGATCGCGAAGGTCGGCGCTTTGCCAGCCTTCTTCGGGAGATCCTGGCCCATGGGCACGCCACCCTTGTAGGCCTTCTCGACAAACTTCTCGTCCTCAACCAGATTTTTTGGGTAGTCCCAGCCACCGAAGAAGCGCAGGCGGATCAGGGTGCCGGTGGTGCCATAGGTCTCCTTGCTATGCATAGCGTCGAAGATACCCGCACGGGTATTCTCTGTAGCCCAGACGGCGGTAGCGCCGGCAGATGAAACGAAGTAATTCGGTGTGCCCACTGCAGCCGGCGCGGGATTGAGGCGTTTTTTGGGTGAGTCGTCGGTCTTGCCGTGCGAGCCGTGAAAGTCCCATTCTTCATTGGCTGAGTACCCCGAATGGTTATCGGCGCCGCCCACGATGCCCATCTTGAAGGGGTTGGAGCCGAGCTTGGTCTCGAGCGTCATGCCATCGACCAGTGCCTGGCGGATGAAACCGTGCTTGATGGCCGACGGCGTACCGGTATTGATCAGGTTGGGGAATACTTCGAACTCGGCGAACTCGTCGTTGGGCGAGAGCCACGGGTGGGCTTCCGAGTTACCCTTGGTCTGGTGAACCTCGGTGAGCGGTTCGTTCAGGTTCTGGCGCCTCGCATACTCGGCATCGATTTTTCCGCCCTGGAGATACTTGTACGGCGAATACATCCAGCCATCGGAGAGATTCCCGTTGTGGGGGATGGCGAAGGTCTCGATTCCCGCATCACGCTGTGATTCGAGATAGGTCCACAGATCTTCGGGAAGGTGTGAGTCAAAGGAGGAAAACGGCGCCAGTGCCGGCTTGTCCTTGAAAAACACGTTGCGGTGCATGTTCACGGATTTCCAGTTGGACGTCCACTCAAAAGCATAGAGGGTGGTGAACTTGCCGGGATCGTTGAACTTATCAGCCGTAGCGATGAACTTTTTCCAGTACGCTACCTTGAGCTCAGGCGTGATGTACTCCTTAATCGGGTCGTTGTTGCCCATCGAAAGAATCAGCGTTGTGACCGCAGCCTTTGCCGCTTTCGGGTCCGTGCGTGCCTTTATGAGTTGTTTGGCAACCGGAGTGCTGGACAGCGGATTCTTGGGGTCGGTCAGATCCTTGAGGACGCCGTAATATTCCGCGTGATCGGTGATCGCGACGAAGTCGTAGGGTGTCTTGCGCTTCATCTTGACACTGTTGCTATTGAGCGTAATCTCTTCACCCCGGCCGAAACGATAGGCCTGCTCCCAGGTCTGGGTCACGCCGATGGTGAAGGCGTCGAAGGAGTTCTGGGTATGCATGTGCTGCTCCCCGAAATAGAGGTTCTTCAGCGGGTTGGGCTTGCCGGCGCTGCGGCCGGGCTCACCGATGGAATCCGCCGCTATTGCGCTGGCGGAGAGTACTGCCGAACACAGCAGCGAGAGGCCAAACAGGTGGGTTTTGGTTTTCATGGCGGTCATCCTTTCCTGATTAATGATTAATGACGAATACGGCTTTACAAATCGATTACCAGACGAAGCCCGGGAATCACCGCCGGGTCATCGCTTTTTTGTTCGTTCTGGGCATACTGGATGTTGGCTGTCAGGTGCAGCCAGGGGGTGAGCTGGACGTTGTAAAACGTCTCAAAAGTCCAGCTGTTGTCCCGCAGGTTCTCGCCTGGAATATCGGACACCAGATCCACATAGTTATCCGCATAATGGTAGTAATGGGATGCCATGCCCATGCGGTCGTGGGGGCGCGCATCAAAGGGGCCGGTGGCCTGGAAGGTAGCGAAAACGTCCCAGTCGGAGAAGCTCGGGTTGTCGTCGCCCACGGAAGCCCCGACGAAGGTGAAGGCTTGCCGGTCCTTATCATCCTTGTGGTGCCAGAACTCCTGCTTCCAGTAAGTGGCGAAGTCCCAGGGTTTCTTCTTATCAGTGTCGACCGGGCCCTCGCCTGGGACGAAGGTCCAGTCCACCGGATCCAGGGAGTTGTACTTCTTGGTGCTGCCACCACCGCCCATATACACATAACCGGGGTGGTCGCCTAGACTAAACTGGAACCTGTGGAACACCATGATCCCCACCCCGTCGCTGAAGGAATCGGAGGTATCCCAGGTTGTCGTCACATTGTCATGGCCCGCTATTATAAAGCCAGTGCTGGGCAAGCCGCCCTCGTAGGTCCAGGCCGCCATACCGTACTGGGACAGGGTCAGCCAGCGGCCCCAACTCAGGATCGACATCATGGAGTTGGCGTTCATAAAGCCGTCGAGGCCGTAATCGACGACGCCGGGAAACAAGCCCTGCAGCAGATCAAACGAACCCAGTTTTCCGGCCAGAACCGCGGCTTTACCGTCGAACAGCATCTGGGTGACAAACATACTGGTGACATTGGTGCCGTCGTAATTACCCGGCTCGGGATACATCAGGTTGGCGTTGGGCAGGCTGAAGGTGCCCGCGTCGGCAAGCACATCGTTGCCGTCACGGGACTCTATATGCGTACTGATATACAGGCCTTCCCAGGAGCCGAAAAGTTTTTGGGCGTCGATGTTGATAAAGGTATCGAGCTTGATGCCGTATTCAGCGTCAGCGTCGGAGGAGTCAACACCGCCGCTGGTCACTTTCTGGTAATAATGCGAATTGCGCATTTCAATATCGAGGCCGTGTTTGCTGAGGTCGGAGCGCAGCCCGCCCCAATCGCCGGTGAGCTTGTCGCGGGTCCAGAAATCCCCCGCCCAACTATTGGTAACAAACAGTACCGCGCATAATAGTGGCAGAATAATCCTTGCGGTGTTATTACTCATGATTTTACTACTCATGGTTTTTTACTACTCATGATTTTACTACTCATGGTTTTTTACTTCCTCTGGCGGCAGGTGTGTCCGTGAATGGCGGCGGATTAAAGGTTATTTGTTTTACTCTGGAAACATAAACGTAGCACTGAACTGAACGTTGAAGTCCGAGGCGTAATCCGGCTTGACGATATTACCGAACACCGCCACCCGGAAATTCATCGCCTGTTTGCCTATGTGCATCACCCGGCCAACACCACCGCCAAGGGGAACAGTCCATTTATCGCCGCTGTCGGCTTCCCAGTCGGCGGTAATCACCGGGTTAGATACCACATACCAGCCTTCCCCGATGTTGTAATTAATAAAGGGCTGCATCGTAAACATACTGATGTCTTCATTGCCGGAGTTGGTGACATCCCATATCTGAGAAAGTAGCGTCCCATAAACCCATTTACCGGGCATGAACAGGAAAACGGCGGTGGGACCAGCCGCCCAGCGATTATTTCCAAGCCGGCTGTCAGTATGTGTTGGTATCTGAATCTGTGGCCCAACACCCCAGATCATATCGCCTGCCTTTGCCGGCGTGAAAAACCCCTGGTAGGTGGTATCGCCTAAACCATTTTTGCGATCATCATCCAGTGTGCCGCTGACACCCGGTTGGGAAACAACCGGGACAATGGCGCGACTAATTAAGGTCCAATTTTCATTCAATGACATTGGCACCACCGGCTTAACATTCAAAACATTGAGGGTCTTGTCATCCTTTCCGGAGTTGAAGTTTGCATTGTTCTCGAACGGTAACTGAATAAGACTCGACACCGGGTTTTGTGATTGCTTGGCAAGTGACGTGGCATCTCCCCCGTAAGAGAACCCCGTGAAAGCAACTGCGGCAAAAAACATTGATATTTTGTAAAGTGAGAATTTTCTTTTGTAAAGTACTAATTTCCTTACTGCCATTAGCTTTTCCTCTAGATTGCTAATATTAATGGTGCTTCCTTATCAACCCGATTCGACATTGGACATTGTATTATGGTTATATTCCCCTACCGTCCGATATCCATTTTGCGCAAATATCAGTACTATATGATCTTCGTCAATATCCACTGAACGGACAAAAGGATGGAAAACAAGGAAAGTTTCAGTGCCCCGCCTCGATTCACCACGCACGAATGTGCGGAACTCAATGAGGTGTCACGGCTTAATGACTGGCGCGCAGATTACAGGCAGATCGGGAGCGGCAAATTCGAGGCCTGGTTCGATTTGTACGTTGCTTCAAATCTCAGGCTTACCGACCAATACTGTAGCCGGGAAATGTTGGCGTCAGGAATTCTGCCCGATGATACTATTGCCTTCCTGATACAGACCTCTAGCCGAGGCAACAAAAGTATTTTCCAGGGGCTTGAGTTAGGCGCCAATGACATCGCACTGATGGCTGACAGCTCCGAGTATCTTTTCCGCTCCCCGGAGAACTTGCGAATGATGATTGCAACTATTCCTGTGTCGCGAGTTAGCCGGGCTCTGTGCGCCGCAACATATAGAAAAGATCTACGTCACCTGGTAGCGAAGACTTCCGCGATCAGCCTGGATAATCGCTCGCTAGTGGGCCTTATAAAGGCTATCCGCCACACGCTCGATATCACCCAATCCGCGCCGCCGCCGGCCGAGCTGACAGTTGGCCTACTCGAGCTCGAAGAATACATTATCACCACGCTGAGCCTCGCCATAAGCTGCGCCCCCGAGCACCTGAGGAAGAGCCCCCTGGCGCGCAAAAATCGCCTGCGCTACCTGGAGCGGGCGCGAGCTTATATTGACGCGCATCCTAATGCACCATTGGGGATGGAAACACTGACCACGGTTACCGGCACGAGCATCAGGTCGTTGGAAACGGCCTTTAGAGAGGTTTTGGGCCTCACCCCGGTGCAATACATCAAAGTTAAGCGGCTCAATGTCGCCAAAACCCGCCTTCTCCATGCCGAGCGTACCGAAACGTCGGTAACCGCCACCGCGCTATTGCTCGGATTCACCCATATGAGTCGCTTCGCAGGGGATTACCAGACATTGTTCGGCGAACTTCCCTCAGCAACACTGGGTGCATCTGCTTAGTTAAATTACACAAATTCCGGTGATATAACCGCCCCGTTTAATTTCCAGTGTGGGAGAAATCAATACAGTCCCGCACAATATGTTTTCGTCAAAAGCGTACGGTCAAACGGCTGCCGACTATCCAGGCCTCGTCACTGGTTGATATTCCCTGATCCACCCACTGCACGTCGGCAGAGATCTGCAACCAGGGCGTGACGGCAAAGTTGTAATACGCTTCGAATCCCTGTTCGTCGTCAAGCAGTTGATTCAGCACCAGGGACGCATCCTTAAAGTCGTCCGATGCATACATTGCATAGGCGCCAATGCCCATGCGGTCATTAGGCCGGCCGGGAATAATGCCGCGCGCGCCAAGCCCTCCACTCATCGTCATATTAAAGGAGTTTCGATTCTCGGGCATGTAGCCAAATCGGTAATACAAGCCGATGCCCGGCGGGTTGTTGGCGAAATCCTGTGTGCCACTGGCGTAATCCTCTTTTCGACCTTGCGGGGTCCACAGATGCTGCTCAAGATTAAAGGTGATCAGCCAGTTGTCGTCCTTGGCCGGTATGCCCTCCTTGTCACTAATAAAGTCCGCAAACTCGTTTGGCGCAAACCTTGGGTTGTCGAAGGGGGCAGTATCCGCGGATGAGTAGGCATATGTGACCTGGACTTTTCCTGCCTTCCCACCAAGGTGATAACTGAATATGGGGTTGATAACAGCCGCCCAGCTGCCCCAATCACCATCAGTATCATCGGGTTGTGTCTCGGGAGTCCATACTCCGGTAGCGACCGAGAAGCTTTCGGTTACCGGTATAACAAGCAGAGCCGCATAGGTAGAGAAGGTTAGAAGATTACCCCACAATAAGTCATTGTTAAGACTGCCGTTGAAGAACTGGGCCTCGGGAATGTTAGCGTATGAATTGGTGTCGAGAAAATTAGTGGCGTCTATTCGCCCTATAATCAATATTATTTCGCCGGGTAACCCCTGGGTCAGGTAGTACTCCGTCACCCTCGTCGTGCTCTCGAATGGAACCGGCCAGAGCGGGGTTGCGTTGACTGGCGATAGATTGCCCACCTCGCCCTGTAGCGGGCTGCCCCAACCAGTTTGGACGGTTGTTGCCAATAGCCCGCCCGACCACCAGCCCAGTTTGCCGGTATCGAGGTATGCGTTGATCTCCAGCAGGCCATTGTAGGCATCATTACCGTTTCCGGCCGCGCTGCCACCCGAGGTTACCCCCTGGTATATCTGGGTAAGCTGCATGTCCACGGAAAAGCCCTTGTCGTACCAGTCGCTGCGGCGACCATCAAGGTCTCCAAACATCGTGTTGCGTTGCCAGGTGCCTCCGGAATAATCGGATACTCTGGTGATTGTTGGCGCCAGCTTGGTCAGTGAGATCAAACCATTGGCTAGCTGTCCTGGAACCGGCTTGTCTGCAGCTTGTGTTGACGAGTCTGCTGAGGCGCTGGATTCTCCCGCCGCCCAGCTGTTTGCCGTCAACGCGGCCAAACACAGCGGAAATAGTAATGCGCGAAAGATCCGCGTAATGGCTTCTCTCATTATCGTTATCCTTGTTAGATGTATGAAGGGTTTTTCACCCTGTGTCATCCGATCTCAACGGTGCCGTCCTCATGCACCGAGATGGGGTCGCCGGTGTTGACTGCATCGAGGAAATCCTGACCGAGCAGATCGATGGTGATGATACGCTTGTCCATCCATATATCCGCCATCAACAGGCCACCAGTCGCCAGCGAGTCGGCATGATTGGCGAACAGCATCGCCCTGGGCGCCAGACCCAGTTTCGCGACTCCCATCAGCACGAAACCGCCAGTGGTCGAACCAATGGTCTGGGGCAGGCACAGGATGGCGCCGGTGATGTCCTTGCCGTAGAGATCCTTGTTGTCTCCGTCAGAGCAGATCGCTTTGTCGGTCACACCGGCGAACATGACCGGTTTGTAGGTGGACAGGGTGTTCAACCCGATGCGCGAAACGGTTGCAGAGCCTTCGACTTTTCCGGGTAGAATGGGCCTTCCGTGGAATGTTTGCTTGGCCATTGTCTTATCTCCAAATATATTAGTTGTATTTTTACCTATGAACGACTTGCAGTGGCCTATAAGTCGGCATCAGCAGGCATCTCTCCGGTCAGAACGGTCTCCAGTAACGCGCCATCATTGAGGAAGCGCGCGTTGGTATACTCGCGGGTCTTGTTCGAGTTGGTGATGAAGAACTCCGTCTCTGTGATGCCCGGTATACCGGCAAATGTCAGTGGACAGGTATTGGTGAAATTGACACCAACTCGCTTCAGGTCACGAACCAGTTCCGAATGTTCGTCCAGAAAATGATCGAATACCAGCGGCGAACAGAACAGGTGCAAGGGGATGGCTACCTTCGCCTGACCACGATTGGCCAGCGCGTGAGTAACCTTCATGCCCCAATCATAGAGCTGGTGGAAAGAGTTGTGCGGGCAGCCGACAAAGACTCGTGTGGGCTTCGCGTCTGTCTTCGACCAGAGGTTCGGGTAGGCTTTGCGAACCCGGTCGATTTCGGCATCATCAATCACGTAAGTCTGGTAGCCTTTAACCAGCAAATTACGGCCCTGGTCAATTGCATCCGGTGTGATGTTCTCTACGTGATAAAGACCAACAGCGCCATTGGTGGCGGTCGCGGCGCCCATGTCCTTGAGCTTGCCACAAGAGAGATTGTCGACTTGACCGAGATACCTGTCGATGCCGGCGACAAACGGAACATCCTCCATCACCTTCATGCCGATGGCACCACCCAAAACGGACCATTGTGGTTCGTCGGTGGTCGTTACCTCAATCAGCCACTTGGCCTTACGTCCTTCATCGGTCATCAAGCCGAAATTAGGGGCTTTACCCAGGATATTACACAGCATCTCCAACCCGCCAGAGTTACGATTCGAGCGTGACCCGAGCACCGAATTGGAGTAGTTGACGGCCGAAGACTCGGACCAGGCAAGATAAGTGCCCTGTTTTGGCGCATTGCCTACCTCGGGCCAGTAACAGGTACAACTCCAGTAGTTCATGTTTTTTGCGCCGAGCCGCAGGTGCACCTTTTCTATCTCATCCTGAAGGTTGTAGCACTGCTGGATTTTGTACTGCATCTCGGGTGTGGTTTCGAGGTTGTACAAGTCGTTCGGCCGTGGATCAAGAGTGTAGGGAGCGTAAGCCTTAAGGCCTGCATCGGCACATTGGTTGAAGATGTCGATGATCGGTGCAACCGAGTCGTTGCCAAACATAAGCACGGTGTGAGGATTTCCGCCGAGATCCACGAGTTTGTCGGCGCCAAAGACCTCGCCGTATTGAACCACCGTTTTCATTACCTTGGCCAGCACATCGCCTTTCTTGCCGGCCATGATGTCCTGTTCTTCTTTCGTCAGCTTCATCTTGTGTGCTGGCGCAGCGGGATCATGCTTGACGTGGGCCCGAGAGTGGCCAGTGCCGGTGCACATGGCACCATGCGGATCCGGTCCAATTTCGAGATGTTTGTCGAATTTTTCGTCACCCGTCAGAATTGAAGCTGTGTTAATAGTCATGGTCGTTTTCCTCACTGTTTATGTAGGTATAACTTTTTCACTGCACGTCAACCGACCTCGGCTTTGCCGCCCTCGTATTTTGCCTGCACATTTGAATTCACCAACCTAGGCCTTGGGCATATAGAGCAGAATCTCGCTGTAAATGAGTGCCGGTCTCTCAGTACCAACAACATGAATCTCTATCATCATCTCCAGGCGTGTTCCATGCTTGCCCGCCTCGGCGGAGATCAGGCGCGAACGCGCATGAACCTTCGAACCCGCCGGAACCGGGCTCAGGAAACGAAGTTTGTCCGAGCCGTAGTTAACGGCATTGCCATAGCCGACAACTTCGAAGGGGTCTTTTTCCAGCGACGGAAGCAGGCTCAGTGTAAGAAAGCCATGGGCAATGGGCGTTTTGTAGGGGCTCTCTTTTTTTGCTCGTTCAACATCCACGTGAATCCATTGGTGGTCGTCGGTAACATCGGCGAACTGATTGATCCTGTCCTGAGCGACCTCCGCCGTTTTGCCAAACTCTCCGTATTCATCGCTTATACATGCCTGCAGTGCTGCTATGTCATCAAATTGAATCTGTTTCATAATTTTATTCCCGATATTAAAGTGTTGTGGACGATGAATCGCTCGCGCTCAGGTGAATTCCTTCCTGACCGCGTCTGTCTGCTTGCCCAGGGTGGGCGCTTCGCGCAGGTTGTCTGCGGGGTCAGGGTAGGCATTCAGTTTCAATGGGTTACCGACAACTTTCATGCCTTTGTATTCGGCTACGATCTTGCGCTCCTGCAAGAATTCAGATTTTTCCAGCTCAATGAAATCGTACAGAATATTGACCGGCAGTCCGGCCTTGTCGAAGATTTCCTTCCATTCTTTTGCGGTTTTCGTTGCCAGCACGGGCAGAAAGACAGCATTAAAATCCTCCCGATGAGTAGTGGCAACCGGCACTGGAAACTTGAACCGGTCATCTTCAGCCCACTCCGGGTGACCGATAGCTGCGGCCATGCCGGCAAACTGGTGCGGCGAACCAATGCAAAGCGCGAGCTGGGTATTATCCTTGCAAGGGAAAACACCAAAAGGGTGCATCTGGGCTAATTCGTTGCCAGCCAGGCCAGGGGGCTTACCGGTAATGAACGATGTACTCAACTGATCACACTGCGCCATCATCATCGCATCCTGCATGGCAATATCAATGTGGCAGCCCTTGCCGGTTTTCTCACGACCATACAGTGCGGTCATAGCAGCGCTGTAGGCGTAGATTGCGGAAGTGGCATCAGCGAGAGAGCACCCCGCCTTGGTGGGCTGACCCCCGGGAATACCAGTTGAACTCATGAAACCAGATGTAGCCTGAACTACAACATCAAAGGCAGGGTTCTTGGAGAACTCACCAAATTGTCCATACCCGGAAATCGACATGTAGATAACCTTGGGGTTACTGGCACAAACGTCGTCGTAACTCAGGCCCAGCTTCGCCATCACTCCAGGGCGAAAGTTTTCCACCACCACATCGGCTTTTGCCACCAGCTTTTTCGCCAGGGCGCTATCATCCGGGTCTTTCAGGTTCAGTACTGCACTCTCCTTGCCCCGGTTCAGTTGCTGAAACATATCCGTCACAGTCTCTTCGAACAGGTCGGGATGGGTTGCATGGCTACAACCGACTGCCCGGGCCGCGTCACCGGTTGGTGGTTCGACCTTGATAACCCGTGCACCATGGTCGGCCATTAGCATCGTGCTGAGGGGACCTGACTCGAACGCGGTGAAGTCTACTACCAGCAAGCCGCTTAGTGGTCCTGATGATTTTTTGCTCATCTTGTTTCTCCCAAGGATTGTAAAGTCATTTATAGGTTACTACTTAGTGCGCACCCGGATGGCCGGCCCCCGGAAACGCGCGTTTTTAATCCATGTTGCTGTTTCCGAATGGTTACCGCTTAGCGTGGTAACCATTCGGGGTAACTGGAACCCGGTGGTGAGACAATGGGATCATCCCAGGTTTCAGGCGTTTCCGACATTTCAGCCTGTGAGCCAATAACCGTTGTGTCGCCATAAGCGGTCTTGCCGCTAATCAGGTTGGGCTGCATATGCTGGTGCTCCGGGCCCATGTTCGCGATGTTCGTCAGATCCATTTTCGGCACCAGTCCGAGGCTCATCAACCAGGTACACCCCTGCGAGAGCGCAACACTGACCGAGTAACTACCACCTTCTCTGGCCCGGCGCAGCAATGCCGCCTGAATGCCAATCGCCAACATCTTGCCGGACAGCAAATCACAAATGACATTGACACCATTGGGATAGCTCGGCGCATCGGGAGTACCTGTTTCCGTAAATAAGCCCGTCATGGCCGCCGCGTTGAAGTCGAAGCCGGGCATTTGTGCATTCGGTGAATTGGGAAGCATACACTTCACACTGCCACTGATCATACCCGGGCGAATTGCGGCCAATGCTTCAGGGGAGTAACCCTCCTGACGGATCAAACTGGGCCTGAGATTTTCGACGAAGATATCCGCATCCCTGGCCAGCTCCATCACCTTGGCGCGTTGCATGGAGGGGTCTATCGCCGCGTGGCGATAACCGACATGGGTGCTGAACAGGAACATGTCTTCCTCATACCAGTCCGCCGGGTGCAAATTCAATCCTTCGGCGCCTGCCCCGCAAATCGTAGATTGGGTATGCGGAGCGGCAACCACGTGCACCATGCCCAATGAGCGAATACCGGAGAGGGGGCGAGGGCCTTCGGGGAAAGGCTCGGGCGGGCTGTCCCCCACTTTTTCTATGTTAATGATAGGCGTGCTGATGTGGTATGGCCACTGGTCTGATGCTTCAAACTCCGCGCGCGTGCGCACGCGGGTGATCGGCACCATGGCAGAGTTGCCCATGGCTTCCAGTTCGTCCGCCGTGTGCTTGATGGAAGATGCCGCCAGTTGATCCTGCGTATAGCCGCAATTCAGGACTTTACACATTTTCGTCATTTGGCTGGGATACGGGAAGGAGACCTGGACAAATTTGCCGTCGCGGGTCGGCAGCAGGTGAAGGTCTTCACTCTCACCGTAGCCTTTCACCCCTGCCATTCGTGATACGCCGTTGACCTTTACGCAGTCGACCAGAACATCCTGCCACTTACTTTGATTGACAAAGGCCTTGCGCAAATCCACATGAATGTCCTGGCCTTTACCGGTTTTCTCCTGGTGGATCAATGCGCTCATTACGGCGTTGGCCGCGATCACGGCCGCGCCGGCTGCGCCTACCTTGAGTACGGTGGGACGAATCGGATCCAGCCCGGCAAATGTCAGCTTGCCGTTGAGTTCCTTGCGATCCACCCCGGCCTCGGACAACAGGTTGTCGACGACCTTGAGCAGGTCGTCATGGTTTTCTACGGTTTGATTAATAATCATCGAGTTTATCTCCAAATGGAAAGGCAGGCCTGACTGTAAACAATGCGCCAATCTGCCCCATTCTGATATCCGATTTTCGCAAATATGGCCGGCTTTTGACTCTAATCAAAAATTACCCAGCCGCTCAGATAATGAGAAACGAAGATGGCCTCATCAGTCCGTCGCAGTTAATGTAACAGGGCTGTTTTGGCAATTCCCTCGCCAACGATATCCAATTTCCGCAAAAAGTTTGGCAGGCTTACCCAATGGCGAATCATACCTCCAATGGCGTTGTTACCCCCCTCCGTACTTCTGTGTCAATAAATGTGTAGAGTTGGGTGTTTTGGCGCAGGTTAACCATTGGGACACAGATTATCGGCAGGTCAGTACGAGTAAGTTCGAATCCCAACTCGACTTGTACACCTCTTCGAGGCTCCGGTTTACCGATCACCGCTGTAATCAGGAAATGTTAATCGCCGGTACGCCGCCGCCAGGGCAAATCGGAGTGGTGATTCCCTTGAATCCTCTGGGCAAAGGTGTTTTTCAGGGTCAGACGCTGAGCAAGGTGCGCCCCACCACTGACATTAGTTCCTTTCTGGATGACATCCGAATAGCTGTTTGAGAGGGCATTAGCCGCCACTCGATGAACTGCCACTTGATCATGGGGTGAGGTGGGGACGAGATTCTCTGCTTAGTAACCCTGACTTGTTGATTTGTGGGGATTCGTTCCTCTTTCTGGATAATAAGAAACACAATAAGCGAAAAATAACCAACCAGAAACAGCTTGTCCACTGCAACCACCGCCTTTACAATATTCCTATCGATACACATAAGGTAAAATTATGTTGCAAGCTAAACTTTCAAGCAAGTTCCAGCTCTCCATTCCCAAGGCGATGCGCGACGAGCTGGGTCTAAAAGCCGGGCAACAATTTACACTGGTTGCGCGGGGTTTGATAATAGAGATGATTCCCACCAGGCCAGTCGAAGGCGCCAGAGGTATGCTCTGCTCGCCGGCACCAACAGACTCCTCTGCGTATCGCGATAGAGAGGAGCACAAGGCTGGATGATTTTAGTCGATACCTGTGGCTGGATCGATTGGTTAACCGATGGCAATCTCGCCGACCAATACGAACCCTGCTTTGAAGATGTGACCCAGTCCATCGTACCCACCTCAGTTCAGTTTGAGCTCTACAAGTGGGTGGCACGAAAGGAAGGTGAGCAACGCGCACTGGAGGCGGTTGCGCTGACGGAACAGGCGCTTGTTGTGCCCCTTTCAACATCCATCGCTTTACTGGCTGCCGACCTCTCAATGGCGCACCAACTCTCCTTTGCCGATGCCATCATTTACGCGACAGCCCGCTTTCATCAGGCGGAATTAATAACCTCGGATAGTCACTTCAAAGGCTTGCAAGGAGTGACATTTTTCAAAAAAGCTTAGGGAGATGTCCACTGTTGGTGGGCAGGATCAATTCGGCGGTGAGGTTGGATTCTATCCACCTGATAATGCAGGATTAGGTGGTTAAAGCACCAGGCTACGAACAATTAGAAAGTAATTAGAGTCACTAATTATTCGAGTCTGACCCCAATTTCTTTTGGCAGCATTTGCAAGTGGCGCATTCAATACAGTATAGTGAATGCACTGAATTCAATATGAGACAATGCATTATGGCCATGATGACTGTCAGGAATATCCCAGATGAGGTGCACCGTGCCTTGCGAGTGCGCGCAGCCCTGCACGGCCGTAGCACCGAGGCCGAAGTACGCGCCATTCTTGAAGATTGCGTAAAATCCGAAGGCCGAATCAAACTCGGTTCACTGCTGGCCGCAATGGGCCGCCAAGCTAAGTTGACCGATGAAGAATTCGCGGACATCGAGCAGGTGCGTGACAAGTCACCCGCTAAGCCGGTGGATTTCGAATGATCATACTGGATACGAATGTCATTTCGGAACCGCTTCGTCAGGCTCCTGAATCCCGTGTCATTGAGTGGATCAACGCACAAGCAATTGAAACCCTGTATCTGTCGGCCATCACAGTGGCTGAGCTACGTTTTGGTGTGGCCTCGCTATCCACCGGGAAACGGCGTGACAGGTTGCAGGAAAGTCTGGAAAAACAGGCTTTGCCACTGTTTGCCGGACGCGTATTACCCTTCGATATCTCTGCCGCGCATTCTTACGGTGAACTGATGGCGAATGCCCGAAACTCCGGTCTTGCCATCGGTGCGGCCGATGGATACATCGCTGCAACTGCTGCCGCGAATGGCATGATCGTTGCTTCACGAGACACAAGCCCTTTCAAGGCGGCTGGCGTGGACGTGATCAATCCCTGGAAGGATTGAGCGCTGATCAGATGGAAGCTGTACTCGCTATGCACAATAGTTCAGTGTGTACGAACTCAGGCGCAGGGGCTAACTAAACACGAAAAAGGGGACGCTATCCTTTATTATTACTACCACTTACGCCAGGTCTGCCTCTCGGCGGTTTCCCCTTTGAATGAGGTTTCCCCTTTAAGTGATATGGCGTGGAACTCTCGCAAAAACAGTTCGTTCTACTCGTAGCATGTTCAAACTCTAACCCTCATAAAGGGTAGCGCAACCTTTAAATATAAACCGCTATTTTACCAGTAGTAGGTAAAATCCAGAGTCACTGCATATGGGGAATCATTCTCGCCGGCGACACGACCTTTTGGAGTGAGTGCACTGCGACGCCCGGTATCCACCGGCGCGTCCCCCGTGTTGAACACTGACAGATTCAGGTCGAAGCTGTGCTCATTGGCCAGCGTGTAGTGAATACCGACGCCGGCCCCGTAAACTTCATCCAGTGCAAACGAAAAAGTGCGGTCGTCGTCGTCCACTGGCTGCTCCATATAGAGGGCGCCAAAGCGGCCTTCCATTCGCGGAGAAATCGGGAAGCCAAAGCCCGCAGTGAAGATCCAGAAATCATTAAAATTCATGTCGACTTCGTTCAGATTATGACCAGCAACATGCAGCTCAGCAAGACCAAAGCGGCTGAACTCCACCCAGATCGCATCCACGGACGCTGACCAGCCGTTATCGAACTCGTGGAAAAGGCCAAGGTCAACGTGCTGGGGTACTCGCAGCGTAGCGTCAATGTTTTTACCCTGTTCATTGATCCCATCGACTAGTTCGGGTGGTAGTGTGGATCGTTTGAGCTTCACTTTAACGTTGTCGTCCGGCTCGACTTCCGAATACCAGTTCACAGCGAAACGTGTCTGCGGAGACAACTCGACCAGGATGCTGGCGATGTATCCAAGGGCGACACCTTCCGCGTCCATTTCGAGCTTGGCGTCCGATTTGTCACGTCCGAGATTTTTTACCTGCGTAGTAGAGCCTGCAGAAGACCCCATAACGGTGATACCACCACCAAGAGACAACCAGGAAGTGACCGGATAGGCCAGAGTGGCGTTGGCAGAAACGAATACCAGATCGAACTGATCGCTATAGTAACGCCCAGCCCAGTTGGGGCCATTACCGGTGCCAAATCCAGCCGGGACCATGATTGACAGGCCCAACCGCCAGTCTTCGTCCAATGGCCGCACATAGTAAACTGAAGGCACAGCTGCCGGATCAGCATCGCGCGGATTTCCGCCAGAGGTGGTGGTGTGATTGTTATCCACCTTGAACTCGGCGAAGCTCTGGGCCAGGACCAATTGAACGGCCAGCTGGCTCTCATCGATCTGGGTCATGCCTGCGGGTGATAGCGCCGACGTCTCAGCGCTATCCGCAACAGCAAATAGCCGGGTGAATGCCGGTCCACCAGCCTGAGCTAGACTGCTGACCAAAAATAAACTGATATAAAGTCCCACACAGATTTTTTTCACTGCTTATTCTTCCTCTCCTGCCTTCTTCATCATACCGGTATTATAAAGCAATGCATGTCAGTCACATAAACTGCGGGGACTAATTAGCCCCCTAATTAGGGTCAGACTCGAATAATCTCAATCTACCCTCACCTTCTTTGGTCTACCTTTAGGTTTCGGTGTTGCGCGCCGATCAGACAATCGGGCAATCTTCTCACGAAAATGGTCATCTCCCCATACCCATCCTTTATTGGTGGCCTCACGCAGAGCGTCCAGGTCAGCTCTGCCGATGGCAGCTCGAAAAAGTTGTCGGTAGGCAGACTGTACCTCTGCAGCATGGGTATCCAGTTGCCGATACAGTGGGTGCTGAGTCAGCAGTTTATTCTCCTCTCCACAGGCATTGGCTGGATAACTCGACCAGGGATATTCTCGTGGGTAATAATTAGGGTCGGTAATAATTAGGGTCAGACTCACTGCTGTCCCACTTATTTTTGGTTCTCATAATAAGGCCAGTTGAGGTGTTG
>Ga0164315_10001071_pt1 | contig 20276 bp, 20 predicted proteins | sample GuaBasSedimGuay6_FD_113737 | JGI IMG/M metagenome (GOLD analysis project Ga0164315, IMG submission 113737) | Subseafloor sediment microbial communities from Guaymas Basin, Gulf of California, Mexico - Guay6, Core 4569-2, 0-3 cm | ecosystem: Environmental > Aquatic > Marine > Hydrothermal vents... | reverse complement strand
CGACCCTGACCGCCGCTGAGGCGATCTGCATGGCGCTAAAGCATAAAGGGGACAAGACAGTGCGCCGCCTACAAGACCTGCACAGGAGTATCACAGCATGAACAAGTTTCCGATGACAGTGACCGGGGAAGCAACCCTGCGTGGAGAGCTGGATCGACTGAAAAGGGTCGAGCGCCCGCGTATTGTGCAGGCGATCGCCGAGGCGCGGGAGCACGGCGATCTCAAGGAGAATGCCGAGTACCACGCCGCCCGTGAGCAGCAGAGCTTTACCGAAGGTCGCGTGATGGAGATCGAGGGCAAGCTGGGCAACGCCCAGGTTATTGATGTCACGGCGATCCCCAGAACCGGCAAGGTTATCTTCGGCACTACGATTGATCTGATCAACATCGAAACCGACGATACCGTGACCTACCGTATTGTCGGTGAAGATGAGGCAGATGTTAAAAGTAACCTCATTTCTGTGGGCTCTCCCATCGCCCGTGCGCTGATTGGCAAGGAAGAGGGCGATGTCGTCGTGGTCAAGGCGCCCGGTGGTGATATCGAGTACGAGATCGACCAGGTTCAGCATCTTTGAAGCTCTTTTCGCGGCAGTATTGTCCTGATATCCGCGTCCCGGCACCCGATACAGCAGAGCAGGCCCTGCGCAATGCGCACCGAAATCTCATCTCGTGCATGCAAATCATTCTCATTTAGGCTATCATCGCTCTTTTTGTGGCGGTACCCCCCGACATTTATGAACCTCTCTTTATGGTCACTCAAGGCCGGTGACCGATGCGAAATCCTCAGTTATGACGACGCTCTCGCCGACAAGTACCGCATCAGGCTGATGGAGTTCGGCTTTCACCCGGGGGAATCGGTGGTGTGTGTACAGGCACTGGCCTTCGGGGCGCCCAAGGTCTACCGCGTCAGCAATACCATATTCTCCCTGGACGACGAGGTTGCTGTCCACGTACGCGTCAGGCTCACTGATGCCCATGCCTAATGCCCATAAATACAGCGCCCATGAATAAAGTCATTCTTATCGGCAGCCCCAATTCGGGTAAGAGCCTGCTGTTCAATCGCCTCACCGGCCTACAGCAAAAAGTCGCCAATTTCCCCGGTATCACCGTGGATGTGGGAACAGGCAAGCTGAAGGCCTTGCCCGACACACAACTGATCGATTTCCCCGGCACTTACTCCCTGCAAGCGATTTCGGCGGAGGAGAAAATCGCGGTTGACTACTTCGAGCACGCACTGGATGACCCCGAGGTAGACCATGTGCTGTGCGTTATCGATGCCACCCGCCTGGAAAAAAGCCTCTATTTCACCCTGCAGGTTATTCGCGACTGTGAGCGCCACGGCAAGCGAGTAACCGTGCTGGCGAACATGATAGACGTCCTTGAGTCCCATGACCTCACGCTGGAGGTAGAAGATCTGTCGGGGGCCCTGCACACGCCGGTGTTGCCTGTTTCCGCCCGTTCAGGCAAGGGGCTGGAGGCGATTATCCAGCAGCTGAAACGAAGCAGGACGCAGGGAGAGTTTATTGCGCGCAGCCACCTGATCGACACCCCGGATGAACTGCTGCGCGGCACTGCACATCAGCTGGCGCATCGCTATGGCCCCAAGGGCGATGTGCTGATCAAGACCCAGATGCGACTGGACAGTTTTTTCCTGAACTCGGTGACAGGCGGCTTCGCTTTTTTCGCCATCATGTACCTGTTGTTCCAGTCCATATTTACCTGGGCGGCACCCATGATGGATGCTGTGGAGACCGTGCTGGCAGGAATGGCCAACCTGGTGGTGCCGTTGATTGGCAACCAGGTGGCGCAGGATTTTACCTCCGATGCCCTGTTTGGCGGCATCGGCGCCTTCCTGGTATTTGTGCCTCAGATCTTTGTGCTTACCTTCGTTATCGGCCTGCTGGAAGATTCGGGTTATATGGCCCGGGCCGCATTGATATGTCACAAACCCCTGCGCGTGTTCGGCCTGACCGGCAAGAGCTTTATCCCCATGCTGTCCGGGGTGGCCTGTGCCATCCCGGCGATTTATGCGGCGCGTGCGATCGACTCCCCGCGCAAACGCCTGCTGACCTATATGGCGATACCATTGATGCCCTGTTCGGCGCGTCTGCCGGTATATACTCTGCTGATTGCCGCTTTTATCCCCTCTGGTACCACCTTGGGCGGGTTGGTGGGCTGGCAGGGCCTGGCCATGTTTGTTATCTACTTCTTCGGTATATTCTGCGGGTTGTTGGTTACCGCTGTGGTGTCGCGCACCAGTAAGGACCACTATACGGACTTGCCTTTTGTGCTGGAATTGCCGCCCTACCGCGTCCCCGGCTTACAACCCCTGCTGCGCAACGCCTGGAATCGCTCCAAACACTTTGTGACCAAGGCCGGGAAAATCATCTTCACGGTGACGCTGGTGGTCTGGTGCCTGGGTTACTTCCCCAATTACGGCGCCGACCTGGGGGCGTCCTGGTTAGGTCAGATAGGCAGGGTTATCGAACCGTTGTTTGCGCCCCTGGGGCTGGACTGGCGCTATGGTGTGGCGATCTTTACTTCATTTCTGGCCCGCGAGGTCTTTGTCGGTACGCTGGGAACCATATTCGGTATTGAGAACGCGGACGAAAATATGACGCCACTGGTAGAGCAGATACAGTCCAGCGATATGACTATCGGCTCGGGAGTGGCGCTATTGGTATTTTTCGCTATCGCGCTGCAGTGCGTATCCACTATGGCTATTTTGGCCAAGGAGAGCGGCTCCCGCTCGCTGGCGATTAAAATGTTTGCCGCTTATTTCCTGATGGCCTATATAGCGGCACTGGCTGTTTACCAGTTGGCAGGCCTGCTGGTCTGATCGAGTCAGTGCTCCTGGCAACTGACTTATAAGCTTGTTTGAGTGCTAATCAATCCGCTGGTGCTGAAACAGGCGAACTTCCGCCAGTACCAGTTGTGCGACCAATTTGACCATAAGGGCGTGGTTTTCCTTGCGGATGCCCTCAAGGCCGGTGTTGATTTGCTGGTACAGTCTATCCCTTTCCTCCCGTTTGCTGCTTTGGGGCAGCTCAACGCTGAAGCTGTACTGTTCTGACTCGCTGAACTCGGCATAGATCCGGGTCAACTGGCCGGTGGCGAAATCGATAAGTGGCTCATCGGCGCCTTTGGCTGCCAGCAGTGTGCGCAACTGCCGATCGAGAAAAGCCATGCCCTGGGCCTGTTGTGACGGGAATTCGAGGATTTCCCCCATGTCGTGTTATCCGTGAGTTGAGTTACGGCCATCATAGCGAACTTCGTGAATTGCTGCTTTTCTTCGTTGACAGTGGTGCGCATTGCGCACCCTACGATCGAATCTGGTGCAATCCCATAGGGTGCGCAGGGTCTGCCCCGCTTTATCGGGTACTGCGCACCACTGGCGTGGAGTGTTACAGAGGTCGAATCAGGTTGGAAAGGCGTGGGTCGGGCTTGTCAGTGCGACGCAGAATGACCATAACGTTGCCGATACTCTGCACCATCTCGGCACCCGAGCGCTCGCAGATATCCGCCGCCAGTGTGCCGCGGGCCTCACGCGAGCCCACCACCATTTTTATTTTGATCAGTTCGTGGTCGTTCAGGGCCCGGTCCAGTTCTGCGAGCACGCCCTCGGTGAGGCCGTTACCGGCGATGGTGACAACCGGTTTCAGCTTGTGTCCGATCGCTCGCAGCTGTTTGATATCCCAACTTGCTTTCTTGCTCATAGTGTTTCCAAGGTACAATGGTCGGCACTGATCCTAACTTATCAAGTGGTTGCAGCACCAGAGTGGGGCGCCTGTTCTACGCCAGTCTACACAAGCCACCCTGACCACGAAACCCGTATCGCAGTGACCGACAATGGCGAAAAAAAGATCCTCCAGCAAAGCCTGGTTGAAAGAACACCGGGACGACCCCTACGTGCAACAGGCCCAGCGCGAGGGTTACCGTTCGCGCGCCTGTTACAAGCTACTGGAGTTACAGGACAAGGACCGGCTTATCCGTCCCGCCATGACGGTGCTGGACCTGGGCAGTGCGCCGGGAGGCTGGTCCCAGGTGGCGGTAGAACTGGTGGGGCACAAGGGTCGGGTGATCGCCTCGGATATACTGCACATGGACAGCCTGGCCGGCGTGGAGTTTATCCGCGGAGATTTCACTGAGGACCAGGCCTTTGAGCTAATCCTTACGGCCATCGGGGATAAGCCGGTGGATCTGGTGATTTCCGATATGTCGCCGAATATCAGTGGATTGAGCGCCGCTGATCAACCCCGGTCTATTTACCTGGTGGAACTGGCACTGGATATGGCGCGGCGGGTTTTGGCCCCCGGCGGGTCATTTGTGGCCAAAGTGTTTCAGGGGAGTGGCTTTGAAGATGTGTTTCGTGATACCAGAAGCTCTTTTGCAAAAGTGTTGACGCGTAAACCCAAAGCTTCCAGGCCCCGTTCCCGTGAGGTATACCTGGTAGCGAAGGACTTTAAGGGGACCTGACCCGTATTTAAGTACTATCGGGTAGGGAGCTTAATTTCCGCTGCCTGGTACCAGCGGGGCACACAGTCTCACTATAAGTAAGCGACCCAGGTCTGATTCCAGATTGCCCTTGAAATATGGAGAGATCGCCCCAAATGTAGTAGATTGGCTATAATTTGAGGAGCAAGAGGCTGTCACACCTATTCCGGCCCACTGTGTGAGGGGCGGAGCTGACTAGGGAAACCTGCCGGGGACCCTGAGCGAGGTAACGGCATTGAATGATATGGTAAAAAATTTATTGCTTTGGCTGGTGATAGCCGCTGTCCTGTTGTCTGTTTTCAACAACTTCAACATGCAAGATTCCACGGAACAGGTCGGTTATTCCGAGCTTATCCAGGAAATTCAGCGCGACCAGGTCAAAAAGGTGGTGGTGGACGGACTGACCATCTCCGGGGAGCGTTACGATGGGTCCCATTTTGAGACTATCCGCCCCATGGTGGAAGATCCCAAACTGATCGATGATCTGCTGGCACACAAGGTTGAGGTGGAGGGGCGCAAGCCGGAGCAGCAGAGCGTGTGGACCCAGTTGCTGGTAGCCAGCTTCCCCATTTTGATTATTATCGCTGTCTTTATGTTTTTTATGCGCCAGATGCAGGGTGGTGGTGGCGGTCGTGGCGGCCCCATGAGTTTTGGCAAGAGCAAGGCCAAGCTGTTGGGCGAAGACCAGATTTCTACCACCTTTGCTGATGTGGCGGGTGTGGATGAGGCCAAGGAAGACGTAAAAGAGCTGGTTGATTTCCTGCGCGACCCCAGCAGGTTCCAGAAACTCGGCGGACGAATACCCCGGGGCGTACTGATGGTGGGTCAGCCCGGTACCGGTAAGACCTTGCTGGCCAGGGCGATAGCGGGCGAGGCCAAGGTGCCTTTCTTCTCTATTTCCGGTTCCGACTTTGTTGAGATGTTTGTAGGCGTGGGTGCCTCCCGCGTGCGGGACATGTTCGAGCAGGCCAAGAAGCAGGCCCCCTGTATCATATTTATCGATGAGATTGACGCGGTAGGCCGGCACCGTGGCGCCGGCCTGGGTGGTGGTCACGACGAGCGGGAGCAGACGCTCAACCAGTTGCTGGTGGAAATGGACGGTTTTGAGGCTAATGACGGCGTCATTGTTATTGCCGCCACCAACCGTCCGGATGTGCTGGACCCGGCTTTGCTGCGTCCTGGCCGCTTCGATCGCCAGGTGGTGGTGAGTCTGCCGGATATCCGCGGACGCGAGCAAATCCTTAAAGTACATATGCGCAAGGTGCCGCTGTCGGAGGATGTGGAGTCGGCCAAGATCGCGCGCGGCACACCGGGTTTTTCCGGCGCTGACCTGGCCAACCTGGTGAATGAGGCGGCGTTATTTGCCGCCAGGTCGAATGTTCGCACAGTTTGCATGAACCACTTTGAGTTGGCCAAGGACAAGATCATGATGGGCGCCGAGCGCAAATCCATGGTGATGTCCGAGGACGAGAAGCGCAACACCGCCTATCACGAGTCGGGGCATGCGATTGTCGGTCGCCTGATGCCCGAGCACGACCCGGTGTACAAGGTGAGTATCATTCCACGGGGTCGCGCCCTGGGTGTGACCATGTTCCTGCCTGAAGAAGATCGCTACAGCCACAGCCGCCGATATATCAACAGCCAGATCTGCAGCCTGTTTGGCGGGCGTATCGCAGAGGAGATGACCCTGGGCAAGGATGGCGTGACCACCGGGGCTTCAAATGATATCCAGCGGGCCACGGAGATTGCCCGCAAAATGGTGACCCAGTGGGGCTTGTCGGACAAAATGGGACCCCTGATGTACGACGAGGGAACCGAGGAGATTTTCCTGGGCCGTAGCGTCGCGCAGCATCACAACAGCCTTTCCGGTGAAACAGCCAAGCAAATTGACCAGGAAGTGCGGCGTATCATTGATGAATGCTACACCGGCGCCCGGAAAATTCTGGACGAAAATGTCGACAAGCTGCATGCGATGGCGCAGGCCTTGATGCTTTACGAGACGATTGATTCCGATCAGATCGACGACATCATGGCGGGGCGTGAGCCCCGTGAGCCCAGCGACTGGGGTGATACCAGCGACGGCGACAGCCCCGAGCCCGACGCCTCGGCCGACCAGAAGGACTCACAGAGCCCTATTGGTGGACCAGCCGGCGAGCACTGATCCAGCCCTGCCCCCACGGCGACCCTTGGCTCTTCCTGAAAAATCTGGCGTTCCGGTGCTTAGCTGCGCCGGGCGCAGCCTGGATTTGACCCACCCGATCATCATGGGTGTTATCAATACCACCCCGGATTCCTTTGCCGATGGTGGCACCCTGTATCGTGGGTCACAACTCGACGTTGAGCTGGGCCTGGTTCGTGCCAGTGATATGGTGATGCAAGGCGCCGCTATTCTGGATATCGGCGGTGAGTCCACCCGACCCGGCGCCGCGCCGGTAGCACCGGCTGAAGAAATGGACCGGGTACTGCCACTGGTAGAGCGCATTGCCGCCGAACTCGAGGTGGTTATTTCGGTTGATACCAGTGCGCCGGCGCTGATGACAGAGGCAGCCCGCGCCGGCGCCGGCCTGTTGAATGATGTGCGTGCCTTGGCTGGTGAGGGTGCCCTGGAGGCGGCCGCCGCCACCGGTTTACCCGTTTGCCTGATGCATATGCGCGGCGATCCCGGTACCATGCAGACCGCGCCAGATTATACCGATGTGGTGTGCGAGGTCAGTGAGTTTTTACAGCGCAGGATTAGCGCCTGTGAAACCCACGGCATTAGCCGGGAGCGCTTGCTGCTGGATCCCGGATTTGGCTTTGGTAAGTCAGTGGAACACAATCTACTACTGCTACAGGGACTACCCTCTCTGGTGGCATTGGGTTTGCCGGTTTTGGTGGGACTATCACGCAAGTCCCTGATAGGTAAGATGCTAGGCCGCGATGTGGCGCAGCGCCTGCCGGCCAGCCTGGGTCTGGCGGTGTTGGCGGTGGAGCGTGGTGCTGCGATCATAAGGACACACGACGTTGCCGCCACCGCAGATGCGGTGGCGATGTGGGTGGCATTGAACGAGTTGGGGGATAAATGACTAAACGTTATTTTGGCACGGACGGGATTCGTGGTCTGGTGGGAGAATCACCGATTACTCCGGACTTCATGCTTAAACTGGGCTGGGCCAGTGGTCGCGTTTTCGCCCGGGAGTCGGCTGAAGATGGCCGCTGCCTGGTCATTATTGGCAAGGATACCCGGGTCTCCGGTTACATGTTCGAATCCGCCCTGGAGGCGGGTTTGGTCGCCGCCGGGGTGGATGTGAAATTGCTGGGGCCCATGCCGACACCGGCCGTGGCGTTGATGACGCGCACGCACAATGCGGTGGCCGGCATTGTTATCAGTGCCTCACATAATCCCTTTTATGACAATGGCATCAAGTTTTTTGGCGCCAGTGGTTCCAAGTTGCCGGACGAGATTGAACACGCTATTGAAGCCGAGTTGGAACTGGAACTCACGACGGTGCAATCGGCGGATATCGGTAAGGTGCTGCGGGTGGTGGATGCCGCCGGGCGTTATATCGAATTCTGCAAGTCCACCGTGCCGGAAGGTTTTAGCCTGCGCGGTCTGCGTATCGCGGTTGATTGCGCCCATGGCGCCACCTATCACATCGCACCGAGTGTGCTCAGTGAGCTCGGCGCCGAGGTGATCAGCATGGGTGTGCAACCGGACGGTTTTAATATCAATGAAGGTGTTGGTTCCACCGATATGTCCGCGTTGTCACAACTGGTTACCGAACATGATGCACACCTAGGCATTGCCTACGACGGTGATGGCGACAGGGTGCTGTTGGTGGACGCGGCGGGAGAGTTGGTGGATGGGGATGAGTTGGTCTATATCATCGCCATGCACCGCCTGGCCGCGGGGACCAGTGACGCCGGTGTGGTGGGCACCCAGATGTCTAATCTGGGTCTGGAGCTGGCGTTGCGAGAGGCGGGTTTGCAGTTGGCCCGGGCACAGGTGGGCGATCGCTATGTCAAAGCGCTGATGGAAACTAATAACTGGTCTTTGGGAGGTGAATCCTCTGGGCATATCATCTGCTCCGATGTGACCACTACCGGGGATGGTATTGTCGCTTCCCTGCAAGTGCTGATGGCGCTTAAGGCCGCGGACGGAGATCTGGCCGTGTTGCGCTCGGGCATGAAGAAATTTCCCCAGGTCATGATCAATGTCACCGTGAGCGGCAAGGTTGAACTGGCCAATTATCCGGAAGTTGCCACCGCGGTGGCGGCTGTAGAGCGGCAGTTGGGCGAACGGGGCAGGGTATTGTTGCGCCCCTCCGGGACAGAACCCAAGGTGAGAGTGATGGTAGAGGGCGAAAATGCCGAGGAAGTCCAGTCCCTCTGCACAGAACTGGCACAAGAGGTGGAAAGGGTCCTCGCCTGAAGGGATGCCGCGCGCCTTGTAACTGAGCACTATCTTGGGTAAGATTGCGGCCGCTTTTTTCACCGGGTGGGGTGCTTGGTATGCGTCGAGGACTGGTGGTAGGTAACTGGAAGATGCATGGCTCTCGGGCCAGTGTTGATGCATTACTCGGTAGTCTGCTTCGCGCAGACGCCGCGCAGGGGGCTGAGGCTGCCGTTTGTCCCACGTATGTGCATTTGGCGCAGGCGCTGGGTCTTTGCGCTGGATCCTCTCTTGCGGTTGGGGCCCAGGATTGCAGCCACATGCAGTCCGGGGCATACACGGGAGAGGTTGCGGCCGAGATGCTGGCCGAGTTGGGTTGCCGTTGGGTCATTCTGGGACACTCAGAGCGACGCCAATACCACGGTGAGTCGGATGATCTGGTGGCCGCCAAGCTGGCAGCCGCGGTAGAGGCAGGATTGCAGCCCATCGTCTGTGTCGGTGAAACCCGCGAACAGCGGGAAGCGGGCGAAGCGGAAGCGGTGGTCGCCGCACAGTTGCAAGGTGCCCTGGCGGACCAGGCAGACCTGGTGGCGCTGGTAGTGGCTTACGAGCCAGTATGGGCGATTGGTACCGGTCTTACGGCCACGTCGGAACAGGCTCAGGATATGCACGCATTTATCCGTGGTTGCCTGGTCGATATTGATGCAGTGGATGCGGCTGCGATCCGCCTGTTGTACGGCGGTAGTGTAAAGGCCACCAATGCGGCGCAATTATTTGCGCAGCCCGATATCGACGGGGCGTTGGTAGGTGGTGCTGCACTGGTCGCCGAGGAGTTTCAGGCGATTATTGACGCTGCTGCGGCAGCGGCACAATGACATAGAGAATGAGGTTGTCCCCCGGAGGGACTGGAAGGATATGGAACAGATTATTTTGATTGTCCACCTGATTGTAGCGCTGGCTATTATTGGTCTGATCATGCTGCAGCAGGGTAAAGGAGCCGATATGGGCGCCTCTTTCGGTGCTGGTGGCTCGCAGACATTGTTTGGCTCTGATGGTAGCGGTAACGTGCTGACCCGCGCTACGTCCTGGTTGGTGGTGCTGTTCTTTGCCAGCAGCTTCAGCCTGGCACTATTGGCCAACCAGAAGTCGAAGCCGGTGAACGAACTGGACCTGGAACTCCCTGCGGCGGCGGTACAGACGCCGGTGCAGACGGTAGCAGAAGAAGAATTGCCGGTGCTGGAAGAAGAGGTGCCGATGGCCACCGGGCCTGCGGAGGATGACCTTCCCAACCTGGATTAAACGAACAACGACTTTGCCGAAGTGGTGGAATTGGTAGACACGCCATCTTGAGGGGGTGGTGAGCTATGCTCGTGCGGGTTCAAGTCCCGCCTTCGGCACCATAATTATTATTTATAAATGACATTTACTGCAGGTGAAAGTGTGTGCTCCCCCGCTGCTTGCGCGCATTACCTGGCACGCAGTGAATCCAAGCTCTCCTGGCCGTTTTTATGATGTCTCCAAACTGGGTGCACTGCGCTTCTTCCGAGGGCACTGTGAGTCTTTCGAGGGGATGCCCACCTTTGGGGAGTTCGAGGTCGAAAATTAGTAGGTTTTTCGGCTTGTGGGCAGTTGACCCGGGTGGGGTCGATACCTATAATGCACAGCCTCGAATTTGGGCCGGTATGACGAGAACGGTTCAGCGTGAAGTGCCAAGGGGCCTTTCACAATCGAGGAAGTTTTGATGCGGGGTGGAGCAGTCTGGTAGCTCGTCGGGCTCATAACCCGAAGGTCGTCGGTTCAAATCCGGCCCCCGCTACCAAATCTAGCGAGAGGTACCTTGTAGAGAGACGCCCGACGGGCTCGCTCTCTGCCTCGGGCCGGCGTAGCCGGGCGAAGGTAATCGGTTCAAATCCGGCCCCCGCTACCAATTACGTTTTGCCTGCTGCGGATATCATAGGTAAAACGATGTTGAAAAAGCCCCTTTTTAGGGGCTTTTTCGTACGTGGAGAAAAAATCCGCCTGTGGCGACTAAAGAGCAGCAGATTACAGACATGCTGGAAACCACCATCGAGGCACTGGGTTTCGATTTGTGGGGCGTGGAGTACCTGTCTCAGGGCAGGCACACTCTGGTGCGGATCTATATAGATGCTGACAAGGGCGTTGGCGTCGACGACTGTGCGGCAGTCAGTGTGCAGGTGGGCAGTGTGTTCGACGTGGAGGACCCGATTACCGGAGAGTACACGCTGGAAGTGTCTTCCCCCGGGATGGATCGCTTGTTGTTCAAGCTGGATCAATACGCCGACTATGTTGGCGAACAGGTAGAATTGCGCTTGCGCAGTGCCTTTGAGGGGCGCCGTAAGTTCAAAGGTGTTTTAAAAGGAATAGAAAGTGAGGATGTCGTGATTCAGGTAGACGATCACGAATATCTGTTACCCCACAGCGCAATTGAAAAAGCGCGTGTACAACCCCGTATTTGATGGTGGCAGGCGAGGCTTGAGATGACAAAAGAAATTCTGTTGGTGGCGGAGGCGGTCTCCAATGAGAAGGGAGTGCCCGAGGACATCATCTTCGAAGCGATAGAGCTGGCGTTGGCAACGGCGACCAAGAAGCGGTACGACGAAGAGGCGGATATTCAGGTCGCTATCGACCGGGAGAGCGGGGACTATGTCTCCACCCGGCGCTGGCTGGTTGTTCCCGATGACGAAATGGCCTTGCTGGGTACTCAATTCACCACCGAAGAGGCGTTGGAACAGGACCCCGACCTGAAGCCCGGTGATATCTATGAAGAGCAGGTGGAAAACATCGGCTTTGGTCGTATTGCCGCGCAAACTGCCAAGCAAGTCATTGTACAGCGCGTGCGCGATGCCGAGCGCGCCCAGGTTGCTGATCTGTACGTGGATCGAGTCGGAGACCTGGTGGCGGGCACTGTTAAGAAAGTGACCCGTGACAATGTCATCGTGGATCTGGGTGGCAACGCCGAAGGCCTGCTGCCCCGCGAGCAGTTGGTGGGGCGCGAGACCTTCCGGGTGAATGACCGGGTGCGCGCCATCCTCCAGGAAATCAGCACAGAGGCTCGTGGCCCGCAGCTGATTTTGAGCCGTTCCTGCCCGGAAATGCTGATTGAGTTATTCAAGATAGAAGTGCCGGAGATTTCTGAAGAAGTCATCCAGATCCGCGCTGCGGCCCGTGATCCCGGTTCGCGCGCAAAAATCGCCGTGAAGACCAACGATCAGCGTATTGACCCGGTAGGCGCCTGTGTCGGTATGCGTGGTTCCAGGGTGCAGGCCGTCTCCAATGAACTGGACAACGAGCGTGTGGATATCGTGCTGTGGGATGATAACCCGGCACAACTGGTAATCAATGCCATGGCCCCGGCTGAAGTTGAGTCCATTGTGGTGGATGAAGATAGCAACACGATGGATGTGGCTGTATCCGAAGATAACCTGGCGCAGGCTATTGGCCGCAGTGGCCAGAATGTGCGTCTGGCCAGTGAGCTGACCCAGTGGACCATCAATGTCATGAGTCTGGAGGAGGCCGCCGATAAACACGAAGCGGAGTCCGGGCAGGTTATACAAGTCTTCGTCGAGCACCTCGATGTGGACGAGGATGTGGCTGAGATTCTGGTAGAGGAAGGCTTTGCCACCCTGGAAGAAGTGGCCTACGTGCCGTTGGAAGAGATGATGTCCATAGATGGTTTTGACGAGGATATCGCCGAGGAGTTGCGCGCCCGTGCCAAGGATGCGCTACTGACCCAGGCTATTGCTTCCGAAGAAAAATTGGGCGAGCACGAGCCGGCCGAGGATCTGCTGACCATGGACGGCATGGACCAGCATCTGGCGTTTATTCTGGCTAGCCGCGAGATTATTACCATGGAAGATCTGGCGGAACAGGGAGTTGCGGATCTGATGGATATCCCGGATATGACTGAAGAACGTGCGGGTGAGTTGATTATGACCGCAAGAGCGCCCTGGTTTGCCGAGGCAGAAGAGGAAGTCTGAACCGCAAGGTTTTTGATGGTACCAAGGAGATTATTGAATGGCGCAGGTGACAGTACAGCAGCTCGCAGAGGTGGTGGGTGCATCCCCTGAGCGTCTGCTAACGCAGATGAAAGAAGCGGGTTTGCCCCACTTGGAAGCAGCCGAGGCTGTGTCCGATGAGGACAAGCAGACACTGCTGACCTATTTGAAGCGAAGCCATGGTGAGTCGACTGACGCTCCCAGGCGCATAACGCTGAAGCGCAAGACCCTCAGTACCCTGCGCACTCCCGGGTCGCAAGGCAGGAAGACGGTCAACGTGGAAGTGCGCAAGAAACGCACCTATGTCAAGCGCGAGCCCGAGGAACTGGTAGTTGAAGCAGCGGAACCAGAAGCGGTAGCAGTGGCTGAAGCGGCCGCAGAAGCGGCAGCGGCAGCGGCTGCCGAGGCGGCTGTGGCAGAGGCGGCGGCAGAGGTGGTGGCAGCTGAAGCGGCTGCCGGTGCAGAGACGTCGGCTGAAGTGGCAGCGGCGGCTGAGCCTGCGGTAGAAGAGGACCTGGCAAATCTCGATCCGGAAGTCCTGCGCCAGCGGGCGGCGGCACGTCGACAGCTCAAGGATGCCGAGGAAGCAGCGGCCCGACAGGCAGCTGTCGCGGCGCGCAAGGCAGCGGAAGAGCAACAGCAGGCCTCCGCAGTAGAAGCGAAGGCTCAGCAAAAACCCGCCGGGCAAGTGACCGAAAAAGCCAGGGAAGGTGTGAAGCGCCCGAAACGTCTGCACGATGCCCCCACGACGACAGAAGATCAGCGCCGCAAACAGCGTGCCAAGCTGGGTCGCAACGCGCCTGCGGGTCGTGGCAAGCAGCGTGGCCACAACCTGTCCCTGTCGGACCTGGAATCAGCGGAATCCGGTCTGGGCCGTCGCCGTGGCGGACGCAAGAAGATGCGGGCGACTCACGCGGAACACTCCAAGCATGGTTTTGAATTGCCCACCGAAAAGAAGACGCAAGAAGTTGAGTTGGCCGACTTGGTTTCCGTGTCCGAGCTGGCTCAGCAGATGGCCATCAAGTCCGGTGCCGTCATCAAGGAACTGATGAAACTGGGCGTGATGGCCACCATCAACCAGATGATCGACCAGGATACCGCCACACTGGTGGTGGAAGAACTGGGTCACACGGTCAAGTTGGTCAGCGCGGATGCGCTGGAAGAGAAGCTGGAAGAGACCCTGGCGCAGCACGAGGGAAGCGAGGAGCCGCGGGCGCCAGTGGTGACCGTGATGGGTCACGTGGACCATGGCAAGACCTCATTGCTGGATTACATTCGCAATAGCCGGGTCGCCTCTGGTGAGGCTGGCGGCATCACCCAGCATATCGGTGCTTACCATGTGAAAACCGACCACGGCATGATTTCATTCCTGGACACTCCGGGGCACGCGGCATTTACCGCCATGCGAGCCCGCGGCGCCAAGAGTACTGATATTGTGATTCTGGTGGTGGCCGCTGATGACGGCGTCATGCCCCAGACAGAGGAAGCCGTACAACACGCCAAGGCAGCGGGTGTGCCGTTGATCGTTGCGGTTAACAAGATGGATAAGGAAGGCGCTGATCCCGAGCGGGTCAAGAACGAGCTGTCAGCCAAGGAAGTCATCCCGGAGGACTGGGGTGGTGACACGCAGTTTATCAACGTCTCCGCCCACACCGGTGAAGGTGTCAGCGAATTGCTTGACGCGGTACTGCTGCAAGCGGAATTGTTGGAACTGACCGCGGCCAGAGATGTGCCGGCACAGGGTACGGTCATCGAATCCCGCCTGGACAAGGGGCGTGGTCCGGTCGCTTCCCTGCTGATCCAGAGCGGCACGCTGCGCAAAGGTGATATCGTTCTTGCCGGCCTGCAATTTGGCCGTGTGCGCGCCATGCTGGACGAAAATGGCCAGCCGCTGGATGCAGCCGGCCCCAGTATCCCGGTGGAAATCCTCGGGCTGGACGGCACCCCCGCAGCCGGAGATCTGTTCGCTGTGGTAGAGAGCGAGAAACGCGCGCGGGAAGTGGCGGATTTCCGCCAGGAAAAAACCCGCGAAAGCAAAATGCAACGCCAGCATGCGGCCAAACTGGATAATATGTTCGAGAGCATGACTGCCGGTGAGAAGAGCACCCTCAACCTGGTGGTCAAGGCCGATGTACGCGGCTCACTGGAAGCTATCCAGGGCGCACTGCTGGACCTGGGCAATGAAGAGGTACAGGTCAATATCGTGTCCAGCGGCGTCGGCGGTATCACCGAGACAGATGTCAACCTGGCCGTGACCTCGAATGCCGTTATCTTCGGGTTCAATGTGCGGGCGGATAACTCGGCGCGCCGCCTGGTGGAGGCCGAGGGTGTCGATCTGCGCTACTACAATGTTATTTACGATGTGATCGACGATGTGAAACAGGCCCTTACCGGCATGTTGGCGCCGGAACTGCGTGAAGAAATCGTCGGTATCGCCGAGGTGCGTGACGTATTCCGTTCACCGAAGTTTGGCCAGATCGCCGGCTGCATGGTGATCGAGGGCACCGTTTATCGCGCCAAGCCCATCCGCGTATTGCGCGACAATGTGGTGATCTATCAGGGCGAACTGGAATCCCTGCGCCGTTTCAAGGACGACGCCAATGAGGTTCGCAACGGTACCGAGTGCGGTATCGGGGTCAAGAACTACACCGACGTAAAAGTGGGTGACCAGATTGAGGTATACGAGGTCCGGGAGATTGCCCGCACCTTGTAAGGGATACCAGGATGGCGAAGGAATACAACCGTAGCCAGCGAGTGGCTGATTATCTGCAGCGCGAGCTGGCGACCCTGATCCAGCGCGAAGTGCGCGATCCCCGGGTGGGTATGATCAATATTACCGGGGTTAATGTCAGCAGGGATCTCGGCTATGCCAAGGTCTACTATACCGTGCTGGGCAGTGATTCCGGGGAAGAGGCCAGTGAGTCTACCGAAGTCCTCAACAAGGCCGCGGGCTTTTTGCGCAGTCAGTTATCCCGCGACAGCAGTATGCGCAGACTGCCCCAGTTGCGCTTTTATTTTGACAGTAGTGTGGGCCGGGGTCGCCATATGGAAGACCTGATTCGCAAGGCCGCGGACGCGGACCGGGAGTTGGGACTGCGCGGTGATGAGCCCGACGATGAACCCGGCGAGGCACACTAGGTGGCCAGACGTCGCCGCGGCCGCCCCATTGACGGCATTTTGATCCTGGACAAGCCCCTGGGGGTGAGTTCCAACCGGGCCTTGCAAATGGTCAAGCGCTTGTATGGCGCCGCCAAGGCAGGTCATACGGGCAGCCTGGATCCGCTGGCGACCGGGGTTTTGCCTCTGTGTTTTGGCGAAGCCACCAAATTTTCCCGGTTTTTGCTGGATGCGGACAAGGCCTACCAGAGCACTTTCGTGCTGGGTGTGGCGACGGCTACCGGCGACGCTGAGGGTGAGGTATTGGAGACGTCCAATGCCTCTCATATCATCGAGGCCGATGTGTCCCGGGCGCTGGCGGCGTTTCGGGGTGAAATCGAGCAGGTGCCCTCCATGTTCTCGGCGATCAAACAGAATGGCCAGCCTCTGTACAAGCTGGCGCGCCAGGGCATAGAAGTACAACGCAAGGCCCGTAAAGTGGTCATAAAACACCTGGAACTGCGTGCTTATAGAGGTGGCGACAGACCCGAGGTGGATATCTATCTCGAGTGCAGCAAGGGCACGTATGTGCGTTCCATTGCAGAGGATCTGGGCAGGGCGCTGGGCTGTGGGGCTCATGTGAGTGCTCTGCGACGTACCAGGGCCGGCCCCTTTAGTATTGAAGGTAGCGTCGGTATAGCGGCGCTGGAGGCTCTGAAGAGCAACGAGCGGATGGCTGAAATGGATGCCCTGCTGTTGTCGGCTGATACCGCCCTGGGTGGTTTGCCGCTGGTCCGGCTCACTGAGTCGGGTGGATATTACATCCGCCAGGGGCAACCGGTACAGGTGCCAAATGCGCCCAGTGATGGTATGGTGCGCGTCGCCCTGGAAACCGGTGAGTTTCTGGGCATTGGAGAGATATTGGACGATGGGCGCGTGGCGCCGCGTCGACTGATAGTCGCCGCGAGGTGACACGAACCTGTCTGTAAATCTGCACGGACAGGCTCTTATTATTAACGAAGGGTAGGTAACTACCTGAGGCAGGTTAAACATGAGGAAATCAACATGGCTTTAAACGCTGAACGTAAAGCAGAAATCGTAAAAGATTATCAGGTAGGTGAAGGCGACACGGGTTCCCCGGAAGTACAGGTAGCGCTGCTGACCGCAAATATTGAGCAGTTGCAGGGACACTTTAAGTCGCACAAGCATGACCATCACTCCCGTCGCGGCTTGATCCGCATGGTAAACCAGCGCCGTAAGCTGCTGGACTACCTGAAGCGCAAAGATGTCTCGCGCTATGGACAGTTGATCAAGCGACTGGGTCTGCGTCGATAAGCATCACCACGTAGCGGGACATAGGGTCCCGCTAGTCATATAAAGAATTGGAGAAAAATTGTGAATCCAGTAACTAAATCATTCCAGTACGGTGGCCAGACAGTCACTCTGGAGACCGGTCGTATCGCCAGACAGGCGAGCGGAGCGGTTCTGGTAACCGTTGAAAACACCTCAATATTGTGCACCGTGGTTGCGGAAAAAAAGGCCCGCGAAGGCCGTGATTTCTTCCCGTTGGCGGTCCACTACACTGAAAAAAGATACGCTGTCGGGAAAATCCCCGGAGGCTTCTTCAAGCGTGAAGCGCGACCCAGTGAGAAAGAGACACTGACTTCCCGCCTGATCGACCGTCCCATTCGCCCGCTGTTTCCCAAGGGCTTTATGAATGAGGTGCAGGTAATCTTAACCGTCATGTCCGCGGACAAGCACATCGACCCGGATATCCCCGCGATGATCGGCGCGTCCGCGGCGCTGGCCATTTCAGGCTGCCCCTTCAATGGCCCCATCGGTGGCGCGCGGGTTGGCTTTAATGAAGCGCAGGGCTATATGCTCAACCCCACTTACGAGCAGCTGACCGATAGCAAGCTGAACATGGTAGTGGCCGGTACCGAAGGCGCCGTGTTGATGGTTGAATCCGAGGCGCAGGAACTGTCTGAAGACCAGATGCTGGGTGCGGTGTTGTACGCCCACCAGGAGATGCAGGTTGTTATCCAGGCGATCAACGAACTGGTCGCTGAAGCCGGCAAGCCCAGCTGGGGCTGGGAGGCGCCCGCTGTGGATGCGCAGCTGCTGGCCGCAGTGGAAGCAAATGCCAAAGAAGGCCTGGGTGAAGCCTATCGCATCACCGAAAAAGCGTCCCGCTATGAGCGCGTCGGTGAAGTCCGCAAGGCCTGCGTTGAAGCGCTGGTGGTTGAAGGCGGCCCCTCCGTTGATGCAGTGAAAGACATCTTCAAGGGTGTAGAGAAAAACCTGGTGCGCAAGCGCATCCTGGCCGGCGAGCCACGCATTGATGGCCGTGACGGCCGCACCGTGCGCCAGATCGCCTGTGAAGTCGACATTCTGGCCAAAGTGCATGGTTCCGCCCTGTTCACCCGCGGCGAGACCCAGGCTATCTGCACTGTGACCCTGGGCTCTTCCCGTGACTCACAGATTATCGATGCGCTGGAAGGTGAGCGTCGCGACCCGTTCATGCTGCACTACAACTTCCCTCCCTACTCGGTAGGCGAGGCCGGTCGTGTTGGTTTTACCAACCGTCGTGAAATCGGCCACGGCCGCCTGGCCCGTCGCGGTTTGGCCGCGGTGCTGCCGGATTCGGAAGAATTTCCCTACACAATACGTGTGGTTTCCGAAATCACCGAGTCTAACGGTTCCAGCTCCATGGCTTCCGTGTGTGGCGGTTCCCTGGCCCTGATGGCGGCGGGCGTACCCTTGAGTGCCCCGGTAGCGGGTATTGCCATGGGCCTGGTGAAGGACGGTAACCAGTTTGCGGTGCTTACCGATATTCTGGGTGATGAGGATCACCTGGGCGACATGGACTTCAAGGTGGCCGGTACTGCCGAGGGTATTACCGCCCTGCAGATGGACATCAAAATTGAAGGCATCAACGAGCAGATCATGCAGATCGCCCTGGAACAGGCACAGCAGGCGCGCCTGCACATCCTGGGCCAGATGAATGAAGTGTTGGCAGAGCCCCGTAAGATCACTTCCGAAAATGCGCCCAGCATGATGACGCTGAAGGTCGATTCCGACAAGATTCGCGACATCATTGGTAAGGGCGGCGCGACTATCCGTTCCATCACTGAGCAGTCCGGCGCGACCGTCGATATCGATGACGACGGCACCGTGCGTATCTTCGGTCCGGACCAGGCTTCACGCGATGCGGCGGTGGCCATGGTCGAAGAGATCACGGCTGAAGCGGAGATCGGTGCGGTTTATACCGGGACTGTTGCCCGTATCGTGGACTTTGGCGCTTTCATCAATATCCTGCCGGGCAAGGACGGCCTGGTACATATTTCCCAGATCGCCAACGAGCGTGTAGAGAATGTGACAGACTACCTCAAAGAAGGTGAGGAAGTGCGCGTCAAGGTACTGGACGTGGACCAGCGCGGTCGCATCAAGCTCTCTATCAAGGAGTTGCTGGAAGATGAGGCTCCCGCTCCCGCTGAAGAAGCACCGGTACAGGAGGCTGCTGAGTAAGCCTGCGCTGTTCAGACAGACCCCACTGCAAAGGGATGCGCCGCAAGGCGTATCCCTTTTTTAATGGTTGCGGGGAATCGGCTGTGCCCTGAAACGACAAAAGCAGCGGTGCCAGTGAGGCATCCGCTGCTTTTTATGCTCCGGGCTTATTGGCCCGAGGAGTCAGACAGCCACGACACTATTGGCACATGGACCCTTCTGGCCCTCGCCTACTTCGAATTCTACTGCCTGGCCGTCATTGAGAGTGGCAAAACCGCCGCCGCTCTGGATTTCTGAATGATGTACGAAAAGATCCTTACCGCCATCTTCCGGCGTGATGAAACCATAACCTTTATCCGCATTGAACCACTTAACTGTACCTTTACTCATACTTTCCTCTTTTACTCAATATCTCGTTATTCGCAGGATTCTGCGCCGCCATTATACCCTCCAAACCGTCCTATAGTGCAAATGCCGGATATGGGCCTCTTGGCGAACTTGGGCAGAGCCTGCTCAAAATGTCAGGTAGGTAGCATATGTTCCGCTGCACAGTGCGCATGGAGCCACTTTTGGTTGGACCCCCACCACGCCCTTGAGTGGCTCCATGCGAACCGCACAGCTACCAAGCGCCATCCGGCCAGAGCCGCCGATCAAAGCTATCCGGGCCGGTTGGCCACCAGGTTTTCCACCACCGAGGGATCCGCCAGCGTACTGGTATCGCCCAGGCTGTCCAACTCGTTCTCGGCTATCTTGCGCAGGATGCGGCGCATGATCTTGCCGGAGCGGGTCTTG
>Ga0164315_10001070_pt1 | contig 20284 bp, 19 predicted proteins | sample GuaBasSedimGuay6_FD_113737 | JGI IMG/M metagenome (GOLD analysis project Ga0164315, IMG submission 113737) | Subseafloor sediment microbial communities from Guaymas Basin, Gulf of California, Mexico - Guay6, Core 4569-2, 0-3 cm | ecosystem: Environmental > Aquatic > Marine > Hydrothermal vents... | reverse complement strand
GGTGATCCAATGGCGATTTGTGCTGTTTGAGGCGCTTAGGGATCCTTACATCAGCGCATGACAATGAAAATCCAATATGAAAACCCGGTCATTTTGAAGCCATGCCTGCTTAACCATATGGCCGGCGCTGATGTTAGGAGTCCTTGCGGCGAGTTCGCAAAGCGCCAGAGGATTATTCATTTCGTGTTCGCTGAACCCCGAAAGTTGTGTTATAGTTATACCAGCTCTTCCGGTATATCCGCATTGGTATACACCTTCTGAACATCCTCACAGTCGTCCAACATGTCCATCAGCCGGATCATCTGATCGGCCTCTTTCCCCTGAAGGCTGGTGGCTGTCTGTGGCAGCATGGTCACCTCGGCATCCAGACAGGGGATCTCTTTTTCATCGATGGCGGCCTTGACAGCTTCGAAATCTTCCGGAGCCGTTATGACTTCAAAATTGCTGTCGTCCGCCCGGACATCTTCTGCGCCGGCTTCTAGCGCCACCTCCATCAGGGAATCCTCATCGATGGCGGAACGTTCCACGACGATATATCCCTTTTTGTCGAACATCCAGGCGACACAGCCGTTTTCACCCAGATTCCCACCGCATTTAGAAAAAATGTGGCGGATGTCCGCAACGGCCCTGTTTTTATTATCTGTCAGAGATTCCAGAAAAACTGCCGCACCGCCGGGACCATACCCTTCATAGGTGTTCTCTTCATAGTCAACACCTTCCAGTTCACCCGTGCCTTTTTTAATCCCCCGTTCGATGTTGTCCTTGGGCATATTTTCAGCTTTAGCGGCTAATATGGCTGTTCTGAGTCTCGGGTTCGCATCCGGGTCTCCACTGCCGCCCATCCGAGCTGCAACAGTAATTTCCTTGATCAGCTTCGTGAATATCTTCCCTCGCTTGGCATCTGCCGCTCCTTTTTTATGCTTTATGGAAGACCATTTGCTGTGTCCTGACATCGTTACCTCCTGAAAAATTATTTGTGTTTTGTATTTCGTGTTTTGTTGTTTGTTTACAGGGGACTAACTCCTCGCTAACGATAGAACAATCCAGCAGCGAACCACCAAATACTAAACATCAAACACAATTAGGAATCAATCTTTCCGATTCCAATAATAAATATTTCCTTGCTGGCCTTGCGGCTGCTCTGGGGTTTGAATATGTGCTGCCGTTTGAAGTGCGTCCTGACCCTGTCTGAAAACTCCTGGAACAATTCTCCCTGGAAAATCTTGCATATGAACGATCCGTTCGGGGCCAGAACTTCCTGGGAAAGATTGAGTGCAGCTTCACAAAGGTGAAACGATCTGGCAGCATCCACATCTTTGTTCCCGGTGGTATTGGGCGCCATATCACTGATGACGGCATGAAATCGTTGTCCCAGCTTCTCCTTTAACGCCTTGGTCGGGGCCAGCACATCCCCGATATAAACCGTTACATGCGACGGCAGTTGAATCGAAACCGGTTTGAGGTCGATACCGGCAACCATACCGCCTTCGCCGGTAAGATCTGCCGCATAAACCAGCCATGATCCAGGAGAACATCCAAGGTCCAAGACCCTGTCTCCTTTACGAATAAGGCGGTATTTTTTCTGAATTTCCTGCAATTTATAAACAGATCTTGCCGGGTATTTTTCCTTTTGTGCCTTGCGGGAATAGTGGTCCTGCCACGTATTCCGTTTGGATGTTTTTCGTTTCATAATCCCATATTCTTAAAATTTGAAACACTCATCTTAGGATATAGTTAAGCCAATACTAAGTCAAGCATGGGAACGATAGGCTGTAGACTGTTGTCTTTTAGGCGGTAGGCGCTAAACACCTAACAGTCTTCAGCCTACAGCCTACCCTTAAAAAAGTGCTTCCATGGCCTCCGATAAACTCTTGACACCGATCAGGTCAAGCCCCTTTACAGTCGCCATCCGTTCTAGATTGTTTCTGGGCAACAGGCAGCGTGTGAATCCCATCTTTTTCATTTCACCGGCCCGGGTCTCTATCTGACCGACCGCCCTCACTTCACCCGTCAGACCCACCTCGCCCACCACTGCCGTGCCCTCCATGACCGGCTGATCCAGAAAACTGGATGCAATAGCTGATACAATCCCCAGATCAACGCCCGGCTCATCGATCCTGACACCTCCGGCAACATTCATGAAAATATCATGACCCAGGAGGTGCATTCCCAGTTTTTTCTCCATGACGGCCACCAGAAGCGCCACGCGATTCTGATCCAGGCCCAGTATCGTTCTGCGAGGGGTCCCCAAATTGGTGCTGCCGGCAAGCGCCTGAAGCTCCACAAGAATGGGGCGGGTCCCTTCCATGCTGGACGTAACCACAGATCCTGGAGAGGCTTCCGGCCGCTCGGATAAGAATATAGCAGAGGGGTTGTCCACCTCGTTTAAGCCATTTTCTTTCATCTCGAAAACGCCGATTTCGTTTGTCGATCCAAAGCGGTTCTTTACAGCCCTCAGAATCCGGAAAACATGATTCCTGTCACCCTCGAAGTAAAGCACCGTGTCTACCATGTGCTCCAGCAACCGTGGCCCGGCAATGGCACCTTCCTTGGTCACGTGCCCCACCAGGAATGTCGGAATGCTTTTCTGTTTTGCCATGAGCATCAGTCTCATGGCAGACTCCCTGACCTGGCTCACGCTCCCGGGTGCCGAAGTGAGGTCCGCGCTGTACATGGTTTGGATAGAGTCGATAACGATCACACCCGGTCGGGTTTTTTCGACGATTGCCAGAATGGCATCAATCTCGATCTCGGAAACAGCCAGGATGTCGGACGACAGCGTTGAAAGCCGCTTGCTTCGGAGGCCGAGTTGCCGAACCGATTCCTCGCCGGAAACATAGAGAACCTTCTGTCCCTCCTGGGAAAGTCCGTGCATGGCCTGCAGCATCAAGGTCGACTTTCCAATACCGGGATCACCACCGATCAAAATCAGGGTTCCCGGTACCAGCCCGCCCCCAAGTACGCGGTCCAGTTCGTTAATTCCGGTTAGAATTCTGGTATCATCCTGGGGATCGATGGCGGACACGGCAATAACCTCCGCACTCGCGACAGCGCCCTTCCCGGCATATCCGGAAGCTCGTTTGGATGCTTTTGCCTCCTCAACAAATGACTGCCATTCCCCGCAATCCGGGCACTTCCCCATCCACTTAGGTGTTTCATACCCGCACGTCTGGCAGGTATATACCGTTTTGATGTTCTTATTCACACTATCCAATCTTTGTTATATATGGTATGTTAATTGTTGATTTTCACGAACGTCTCAGAATATAACACGATCTTGATAAATGATAAATTCGTTTTACGAATTTATTAAGTGCGACAATGTCACTTGTGAGGCAAAAGACAAAAAAAGATCTTAATTAGGTTTTAACCATCGCTGCCCGGCAAACAGCGTAGAAGAATCAACATCATTAGCGGGGAATCGACCCAGACCCATGAAAATAATTACACCTCTTAGATTATTGCTGATCTCCATCATCGTTTTCGCTGTTCTATCCTTATCGCCGTTTGAGGCGGTAGCTGATGCATCTGTGGGGACCTGGCAATTCCAGGCCCTACAGGAAAAGCTGATCAAAGATGGATTTCAACCGGATAAAATCCGCACATATTACCAAAATCCCCAAGTGTCGTTTGAAAGACGAAGTGTGTCACTCTTTTTTGTACATAGCGAGGCCAAGCTGAACTACGATCAATTCACCAACGACTGGTCCATCAGCCAAGCCAGGAAGTATATGAAAAAGCACCAGGCCCAGTTGGAGAAGACCGAAGAAATCTATGGTGTGGACAAACGGGTGATCACCGCCATCATTCTGGTTGAAACCGGACTGGGTACCACTCTGGGTAAAAGTTCCACACTGAACACATTGTCGTCTTTATCCTCTTTTGAAGATCCTGCCGTGCGGCAGGAATTCTGGGAAAATTTCAAGCGCAAGGATGAAATCAGCAGAAAAGATTTTGAGAAACGGGCTATCCGCAAATCTGCATGGGCCTATAAAGAATTGAAAGCCTTTCTGCAATATACGCAAAATGAAAATTTCGATCCAGTGGTCATTCAAGGGTCCTATGCCGGCGCCCTGGGTATTGCTCAGTTCATGCCCACCACGCTTCTGGCTTATGCACGCGACGGAAACCAGGATGGCGTCATCGACCTTTTCACCCACGCCGATGCCATGGCCAGTATTGCAAGCTTCTTAAAACGCTTTGGTTGGAAGCCGGGGGTCGGAACGGAAAAAGCCAAAACGATTATTCATCGCTACAATCACAGCGACTATTATGTAAACACTATACTAAAAATATCAGATCTACTGTCTTAATTGGGATTGCCGATCTTACCGCATCTACTACGTCAGATGCCATATACCGCATAGTCCACTATAGCGGAACAGCATCTTCCTTGTAGCTACAGCAACCTCGACAATCGTTTTAAGTCTGAGGTAACCCAAACATTGCTATTGGGGTTGAGCGTTTCATGATACAAGAATTAAAAACCGTGGGTGTTGTGGTTCTTTTGGCAGTACCCTTCTTCTTTCTGACGGTCTGGGCCATTGTTGACTGTCTTCAGAAGGATTTCGGTACCATCGGGAAAAAAGCCCTCTGGGGAATTATCGCTGCCGTCCCTTTTGTCGGCTCTCCCCTATATTTCATCTTCGGTTACAGAAAAGGCAAAAAGACAGATCTTCAAAATCTTTTTTGAAATGATAAATTGTTTGACAAATAATTAGGAAATCTAATATTAGAACTACTTCAGTCAATATGCGGCAAAGTCGCGCATGATAAATTTTCAAAGTAAATTTATGGTCCCATCGTCTAGCGGTTAGGACGCCGGCCTCTCACGCCGGAAACCGGGGTTCGATTCCCCGTGGGATCACCATAATAAATACAGGGACTTAGATACTATTCTGAGTCCCTGTTTTATTTTGATATCAAGAAACACAATATGGTTTAAAACGCTATTGGTAGTGATCTGCTACAGACTGAACAAGAACTCGCTTTCCTTTTGGGTCACACCTACCAAAGCCAGGACAATCTGAATCTAATATTCTTGCAGTTCTTCCGTTACCATCCCCGAAAGGGTGAACAAGTCCAAGATAATAGTGGGTAAGGGCGGCTCTGATAGGTGGATATAGTTTTACCAACTCCTCGCTGTTGATCCATTCACAGAATACGGTCATTAGTTTATTAATGTCTGGCAAACACTTAGGTGGCGTATAGACCCCACCGTGGTTTCTGTTGCCCACCTGCACTTTATGGTTACGATAGACACCAGGATTGTTCAACTCAATATCAATTCCATGCGTGATCAACCGGTGGACATCACTAATCAACTTTTCAGTTAACTCTAAATGTTCTACAGGATCTTTTTATTCCTGAACAAAAGCATATGCAGTTTTTAGGTTTAATATTTCTTGTTCCGCACGTTCTTTCCCATCCATCAGGTCACCACCGACCATATCTTGCATTCATAGGCTCATCCATGGTATCGTGGGGATGTCTGAAGCGTATCGGCATTATTTTCAAAATTCCAATTACTAAGATGATCTCTATTATATCTTTAGTCGTACAACAATTGGTTTGCTGATAACATCTTAATATTCATATCAATTATTTATCATGAAAAAAACAATACCATCCAAATTCAATTCTGGTGGCAGTGTACGAAGAAAAAAGGCGCGTTATGCCGTCAAAAAGGGCGCCTCCGTTCTATTTAAAAAATCATCGGTAATTGGCCTACTTAAACCTCGCACAGTCAAGTCGGGGTCCATTATAAATATAAGTCTCAGTGGGATTAGGGCGCAATATACAGCCGCTACCGCCTGGTCCAAAGACTTCGACAAAATGTCCATTGTCACAATTGATAAAAAATTTACAATTGACAATATCCCATGCAAGATAATTTCCGATTCCAATATTAGTCGTCTCCCGAATGGTACTTTCGTAAGAAGATGTAGCATTAAATATGGGAACTTGTCTGATTATCACAAATTACAATTATCTTATTTTATGCAAGAGTATACCATTGATCCAAACAATCCAACACCTTGGCATATTGAATTTGCATAGCGATATCTGCAACAATCTCCGCACCGTGACAACAGGACAACAGGGACGTCCGTTCTATTAATATATTTACATTATGACTGCGCTCTGATATAAAACTGCCATGCCTCGAAAAGCCCGCATAGATGCCCCTGGTGCCCTGCATCATATCATCATCCGTGGAATAGAACGCAAAGCGATTTTTAAAGACAACGTTGATCGGACCAATTTTATCAAGCGCCTGGGTCTCAATATTACAGAAACTGAGACTTGCTGTTTTTCCTGGGTGTTAATGACCAATCACGTTCATTTATTATTAAAGACCGGTCTGACCCCTATCGCCACTGTCATGCGCCGGTTGCTGACCGGATACGCTGTATCTTATAACCGCAGGCATCGGCGTCACGGGCAGTTGTTTCAGAATCGCTACAAGTCGTTTTTGTGTGAAGAGGATGTGTACCTAAAGGAACTGGTGCGCTATATTCACTTAAATCCGCTGCGGGCAAAGATTGTAAAGGATCTAAAGGCACTCAAGCAATATCAGTGGTGTGGTCACAGTGTACTTATGGGCAAAGTTGAAGCTGGTTTTCAAGACACAGCGTATGTTTTACGATTATTTGGCCAAACTACAAGGGTAGCGCGCCGGGGTTATGAAAGTTTTGTATCCAAGGGTGTTGAGCAGGGCGAGCGTCCGGATTTAGTTGGTGGCGGCTTATTAAGGTCAGTTGGGGGCTGGGCAGCGCTTAAAGGGTTTCGGGATATCGGGGTTCGTATCAAAGGCGATGAACGCCTATTGGGTTCGTCTGATTTTGTTGAACGGGTGTTAAAGCAAGCCGATGAGCGCTTGGAGGAAAAATATCGGCTGCAGATGAGTGCTATCAGCTTGCCGGCGCTCATAGAGAAAGTAGCGCACTACTTCAAAATCGATCCCGAGAATCTAAGATCTGCCAGCAAAGAGCGACCCGTCACAGAAGCGCGGCGGGTCCTTTGCTATATTGCGGTGCGTAAATTGGGATATAAATGTACCGATGTTTCCAAAACCATCGGCATCAGTGCGGTTACGGTAAGTAAAGCGGTAAGTTTGGGCAGCAGGTTATCGCAGATTGGGAAAATTCAAAAACAAATGCTCGGCGACTAATCTCTAATAATATTATCACAACTATACAAACTTGAATAATAGAAAAATAGAACGGACGTCCCCATAAGTATGGATATGGAAACAACATTATTTATTCTAAAAATATTTGGTGGTGTAGGAGTTTTCTTTTTATTTATCTTCTTAATTTTTTATTCATTAAACGAAAAACCTTCAAGATTCATCAAGTATTTACTATCTTATTTAGTATTTTTCGCCACCATCGGATTTCTATTTATTTTTTTTGGCGAAGCCTCTTTGTATATTGGATTATTGGCAGGATTTGGTTGGATAGTTCTTATTGTTATCGGCTCAAAAGGTGGAAATACTAGTTTGTCAGAGCCTGATGATGTCGAAAATAATTCAAACCAAAAATCCTGATAATGCGATGAAAGTTAATGATATCAGAACCTGTTCAATCAATTGCCAGGAGGTATAGAAAATGAACGAAATGCGCAGAAAAGACCGTGCTATCACGGAAGAGGAAACAATAGCGTTACTAAATACGGTGGAATATGGTGTACTATCGACCGTCTCTGAAAATGGAAAACCCTATGGTGTGCCTCTGAACTTTTGTTTCATTGACCACTGTATATATTTTCATTGCGCTGTTGAAGGACATAAAATTGATAATATCAAACAAAATAAGTCTGTCTCGTTTTGTGCTGTTGGAAATACAGAGATATTACCTGCTAAATTTGGTACAAAATATGAGAGTATAATAGTTTCAGGAGAGGTTGAAGAAGTATTTGATGTGAATAAGCAGATAGCCTTGGAAGGACTAATACATAAGTATTCTCCAGAGTTTATTGAAAAAGGTATAAAATATATTGAGGGGAAAAAAGAGAAATTCAAAGTATTTAAAATTACTATCGATAAATTAACTGGTAAGGCACGGAAGCAATAATTTAACTTAATAAATGGTTTCGCCTGATATTTTTTCGCTATGTTCCAAAATGCAGGTGCGCCCAAGTGAATAATAACAGAAGTTGTCTGATAGGGGATTCTATTTATGGGCTCAAAAAAATTGAAAGTATATAATCCTCCCGGTAGCAAACGTGTGATTGTCACCAAAGAACTACCCGGCTCGCTGTGGCTGGAGCGCCTGATTCAGGCCGATTGCAAAGTCGAAGTCCTCACTTCCACGGATGCGCTCAGCGTTGATGACATTAAGACCGCCATCGGCCAACAGTGCGATGCCGTCCTGGGACAGTTGACCGAGGACTGGGGAGAGGAGCTGTTTGGTACGCTCAAGGCCGCCGGTGGAACAGCCTACAGTAATGTGGCCGTGGGCTTTAATAACGTGGATGTGGCGGCCGCCACCAAACACGGGATACCGGTGGGAAACACACCCGGGGTTTTGACCGAAACCACAGCCCAGATGGCAGTAACCTTGACCTTTGCGGCCGCCCGCCGCACCGGTGAGGCCGAACGGTTTCTACGGGCCGGAAAATACAAGGGCTGGCTGATGACACTTTTTCTTGGAGAGCTGCTGTGGCGCAAAACGGTGGGCGTTATCGGTGCCGGTCGCATCGGCGCCACCTATGCCCGCATGATGGTCGAAGGGCACAAGATGAACCTTATCTATCATGACCCCTATCCCAACACAGATCTGGAAAATTATATTGCAGCTTACAGCAATTTTCTCATATCCTGCGGAGAAGAGCCGGTGTCCTGCAAGCGCGCGGATAGCCTCGAGGACCTGCTGCGGGAGGCCGACTGCGTCAGCGTGCATACCGTTCTGGATGAATCCACCCACCATTTAATCAATACCGAACGCCTGGCGTTGATGAAAGAAAACGCCATTCTGGTAAACACCAGCCGAGGTCCGGTGGTCGATGAAGCAGCTCTGGTCGCTCATTGCCGCAAGCACCCGGATTTTCGAACCGGCCTGGACGTGTTTGAAGATGAACCGGATTTAAAACCGGGTCTGGACAAACTGGACAATGTGCTCATGGTCCCCCACATCGCCTCGGCCACCCGCTGGACCAGAGAAGGCATGACTACCCTGGCAGCCAGCAATGTCGCTGCCCTGCTGCTGGGATACCCGGTCTGGAACCAAGCGGATATTTTGCCGTTTTTGGAAACCGATGCGCCCAAAGCAGCACCGAGCATCGTCAACGCCGAAGCGTTGAACTTAACATTTTTAGATCATCTCCAAAAGAGTTGATCTAAATGAAGGATTCAAGGATTCCAGGGTTCCAGGATTCGAGTGATATGCTTAAAAATAACTTTATCAGTTGAGCATAGTGGACACAATCCGGACACTGATTGTCATGCTTTGAATACATTCAGGGGGTCTTTGCTTCGTTGTACGCTATATTGACCCCCTGAATGAATAGAAACCTATCCGCATAGATGTAGCTCACGGCTTGTGAGAGTGAGATTACCCGCTGGTGAAAACTCTCCTATCATGCAGGAAACTCGTTTCATTCCTTTAGTCAAAAGTGACCACCAGGCATCGAGAACATCAAAATGACCTGTATTGGCAGTGATTATTTCAACTAAGTCTACTTTGGTATTTTTTTTTATGACCATTGATTCAAACGCTGCATCCCAATTCGGCGGTTCTTCGCCAACAACATAAATGATTAATCCTGATTTCATCCGTATCACCTCCTTTCATTATGAAGCTATCTGAAAAAGGTCTTTTGGCCCAAATCCATCGTTGAGCTCTCATTTCAACTCCTCAAAATACTTCAGTATTTCTGCGGATTGAAACTCGTTCCCGCCTTGACTTTGAACCAAAATCCTCTTTTTGAGATGGCTTCATGTCATTCAGTCCCGCCGCCGAATGAAAAATTTACATAAAAAAAGCCCTTCAATCTTATTTGAAAAGATTGAAGGGCTGCACCCAGTTTTCTTGACCCTTTTTATTTTGTAGCAATTACTCTCTGTCTCACCGCAGAGAAATGGTAATTTACTAAGGCAGGTCTTCTGACTCCCGGTTTAACCTAATTTCTGCACCTTCCCATCCGGTTAAAACCAGACAGTGGTAAATTGCAGATTTCGTCACCAGTTACAGCGGCGGGACCGTTCCCGATTCTCACAGGATTCCCCATTAAGCCAAAAATGGCACCTCAAGATATGTTTAAACAATGTCGAAGCATCTGTCAAGTTTCATGAAATGTTCGGACTAACAGCGACTTGACCAAAAAACAGAGTACAGCTCCGGTATTATTACTCCGGCAATCTCACTGTGGATAACTATGACCTGACTATTCTTTCAGCCCAACATCTTTAGGGTTGCTTAAATATTTACCCACCAGTATGGCAATGAGCATCGTCATGTAAAACTGGCCGGAAACGGCAATGAGCAACGTAACGGATTTCGCAACAGATGACACCGGTGTGACATCGCCATACCCCAAGGTTGACAGGGTAACAAAGCCGAAGTATAGATAATCATGAAACCCTTTGGCAGCTCCCCCGGCAAAATTAATCGCCCCGAAATCCTGATGATAGACAAGCTTTTGCACTGTTTCCGCTATGGCCAGGAGCAAGCCTCCTAATATTCCCAAAAGCAGGTACCCATTGATTGAATTGATGATGATGGTGACATCGACCTTTACGCTCCTGGCGATATGCCTGACCATAAATACAACAATAAACAGATTGTAGAAAAAAAATGAGAAGGAAAAGACTAAGGATAGCACATCATTGGCAATAAAATGATTAAGCCAGTTCAAACATATGGTAATGATTCCGGATACGATCAGAATTTTTTGAACTCTTTTAGCAAAGTTTAGAGAAAAAGTGCCGCAGAAGACAATAGCCGTAAAAAGGATGCTCTTCACCAGCACGTCATAAGAAGACAATAAGGGTAAGAAAAGAATCATGACCAATAGGCAGATTAAGAGAATGATATTATTTCTGGTCAGTTGATTTTGTTTCATGCAATTTCCTGTGTTAACCGTGAAGGTTTACCATTCCGGTGCTCGCCACCTCAGCCTGTCTTCCTCGTCTGGTGGTGCTTCCGATTCTGTGGGTGTCAGCAAATTTCCCCAGTCTGTCCGTTCCTGCATCGTCTTTAGAGTCTCTTCAGGCACAAAATCTTTTTCCTCACGAATCTGCCACCCCCCCCCAAGGGCTTTATACAGGGCAATAAAATTCAGGACAACAGATCCTTTGACTTCGGTAAAAAGGTTTTGTTGTTGTCTCTGAATTCGTTGGGTATCCAACACCCGCTGATAGTCCACCAGCCCTTCCCGGTACTGAATCATGGAAATTTCCACCGAACGTGTGGCTGATTTCACACTTTTGGATAGGAATTTCACCTCCTCCTGGGACCGTAAAAAGGCCACCATGGCATCTTCCACTTCTTGAGCCGCCTTGAGCACTGTATTCTGGTAATTAACAACCAGTTGCTGAAATCGGGCGTCCTGAACACGAACATGGTTTTTGGTACGTCCATAATTAAAAATGTTCCAGGTAAAAGCAGGTCCACCGAAAAAGGCGATACTGTCGGAAACCCATAAATCGCTGAATGAGCTGCCGCCGGGATATCCTGCTGCCGTTACATCAGCGTTACTGGACTGCAACCCGATAGAGCCGAAAAGAGAGAAATGCGGGTAAAGGTCTGCTTTTGCAACGCCGATCAAGGCACTCTGTGCGGCCAACTGACGTTCTGCAAGACGGATATCCGGGCGCCGGCGCAGCAACTCCGACGGAATTCCAACGTTTACCTCGGCAGGCGTTGTGGGAATAGGCTTTGATGCTATTAAGATATTTTCGAGTTCCCCGGGGAGCATCCCCAGCAAAATAGCAAGTCCGTTTTTGCTTTGGCGAAGGGTTACTTGTATCCGGGGGATCGTAGCCTTGGTGCTTTGCAGAAGGGTTATAGCCTGTTGCACATCCAGTTCGGTGATGTCGCCTTCTTTGAAACGCGTTTCGACGATTTGAAGAGATTCTTCCTGAATTTTTACGTTCTCTTTTGCAATGATCAGACGCATCTCCTGTGTACGAATAAAGGTATACGTACGGGCTACCTCAGCGATGAGGGTGACCAGGATGTCATCATAACTTGCAATGGACGTTTCAAGCTTACCCACGTTTGACTCGATAGCGCGGCGGAACTTACCCCAGAAGTCCAGTTCCCATGTAGCGTCAAAACCCAGATCCAAAGTGCCATAGTTAAAATCAGCGCCGCGCTGGGTATTCGCAGCATTTTCACTTGCACTTGTATAGGTGGCGTTTCCCCCCACAGATTGCGATTGGGGATAGAGGTCTCCAATGGCGATCCCTAACTGGGCGCGGGCTTCCAGAATCCTGATGCCTGCGATTCTAAGGGAAAGGTTCTGCTGAGAAGCCATGTCAACCAGCGTATCGAGATCCGGGTCATTTAAGATCGTCCACCACTGACCAAAATCTGCCGGCTCACTCTTGATGAAAGGGTCTTCTTCCTCAAGCCATTTCTGAGGTTGCAATGCTTCGGGTTTGACATAATCCGGTCCCACCGCGCATCCGGTAAGCAGCAGGGCAAAACCGATAACCAATCCATAGATGAAGATGAGACAGCTCGTTTTCATTTTACCATTGGTTCCTTTTCGTGAAAAAAATCATGTGTTAAGTCCCAACCTGCTCTTTGGGTACTTCAATACGGAAAAACAGCGCGTAAAGTGACGGAACGTAGTTAAGCGTAAATAGACTGCCGATTCCAAGACCGAAAAACATGACACATGCCATGTTGTAAAAAAGTGCGTCATGGTAAATAATCAGCGGTGTGAACCCAAGCATGGTCGTTGAAACCGAAAGCAGTATGGGCCTGAAACGGCTGATAGCTGAATTGATAACCGCATCATAGGGTGATTGCCCCTCCCGTCTGTTTTGTTCGATTTTATCGATCATTACGATGCCGTTATTCACAATGGACCCGGCCAGGGCCAGCAGTCCGAGAATGGCCATAAAACCAAAATCCGCCCCCATTATACGCAGACCCGCGACGGCACCCACCAGCACCAGGGGCATGGTCAGCAAAATAATGGCGGCACGCCGGATAGAGTTAAACTGCCATACCAGCAAAATGACGATGGCGGCAAAACAGGGCAACAACGGTTTGGACAGTTTCTCCATTGCTTCGGCGGACCCTTCCAGTTCGCCTCCATGTTCCCAGTGATGATTTTCGGGAAAATCCAGCTGATCGAGGGTGGGCTTGATTTGACCAAAGAGTTCAACAGCCTTCAGCACCTGGCTCTTGGCGCTGACTGTTATGGTGCGCTCCTGGTTGTAGCGAACAATACGGTTGAGCTCTCCTCTTTGGTATACATTGGCAACCTGACCTATGGGTACACTGGCGGTATTGGTTTGCGAATAGATGTTAATTGTTGACAGGCTTGATGTTGTATCCCTTTCCGTCTTCAAACCACGCCCCACAATGGGAATATCCACATTGCCCTCGTGAAAATCGGTTATCCTGTAACCATCGACAAAGGCACCCAGAGAGCCGGCCACCTCCTGGGAGGTTTTTCCGGCGCGGCGGGCGCGGTACTGATCCACCTCGATTTTGGCTGAAATAACCCGGTTATTCCAATCATCCTTGATATCCAGGGTGCCGGGGATTTTCCTTAATCCCGCCTGTAATTGTTCGGCCTGTTCCAACAATACGTCTATGTCAGGACCACTGAGCCGGATCTCCATTAGTCCGGGTTCGGAAGACCCCATGTACATGGCTTTGACCCTTCCATGGACACGGGGGAAGTGAGCCAGCAGATGCTGCCGCGTACGCGTAATCAGTTCTGCCACCTGATCCCCTGTTTGTGTGTTAACGATAACAAAAGCATTGTTCGGGTCAGGATCTATTGGCGACAGGGAAAGGAAAAATCGGGGTCCGCCATTTGCCACATAGGCAATCGACCCGGTGATTTCCGGGTTCTTTTCTTTATCCTGCAGCCAGGCGCAAAGATCCCGAACACTCCTGTCGGTTGTTTCGATATGGGTCCCGGCAGGGTAATCGAGATAGATCGTGTATTGATTTCTGTCACCATCGGGAAACAGGATGCGGGGTATTTTCGTAAACCCATAGACCGATAATGCAAAAAAAACACCCACGACACCCAGCACAAGCAATTGATGGCGCAGACCAAATACCAGGATTTTTCGGTAAGCCTGATAGAATTTACCCTGGTAAGGATCAACAGCTTCTTTTTTATCAGTGGCGACAGCAGGCTTCTTCATAAACCAGTAACAAAAGCTGGTGGAGGCGAACATGGAGAGGAACCATGAGCCCAGGAGCAGAATAATCATGACCTGACCCATAGATTTGGTATAATCTCCTGTGCTTCCAATTTGCAGGATAATCGGTCCGAAAGCAAAAACGGTTGTGAGGGTACTGGTCAAAAGCGGGAGGGAAAGCGACCCGCCCGATTTCAGGACCGCATCTTTACGATCCATGCCGCTTTCCAGATTCACCTTGATATCATCAGATACCACGATGGCGTTATCCACAAACATGCCCAGGGCAATAATCATCGTGGCCAGTGAAACACGCTGCATTTCTATATTCAGAGCACTCATCATCACCACCCCGAAGAGCATGACAAGGGGAATGAATGCTCCTACAATCAAGCCGGTTCTCAACCCCAGCAGAATCATGACAACCGCAACGACAATGGCCACAGCCTGTATCACATTGCTTACCATCCCATTGACGGATTTGGAGATGAGTTCGGGCTGAAATGTAGCAAAATCAAGCTTGTAGCCCAAGGCAAGAGACTGTTCGATTTTCTTGACTTCTTTCTTCAAGCGCTCTCCGAATGCTACCGCATCCACGCCCTTAAACAGAAATACACTCAGAACAATCGCTTGATGGCCATTGTAATAAGCAGGATTCCGGATGGGATCCACATATGTTTTCCTGATGCCGGCAATATCACGCAGGGGGATTGCGGCCTGGGTGCCCTCAACGGGTATAAGTACATCACCGATCTCCTCAATGGATTTGAAACTGCCCAATGTCTCCACGATAATTTCCGTACCGTTAATATTGATCCGGCCGGATGGCTGGACGGTGTTCTGCTGCCTCAAGGTATGGCCGATGACCTTCGGATCGATTCCGAGTTGCGCTAATTTGGCGTTTGAATATTCGATATAAATGCGCTCTTCCTGAACACCGGTGAGATCAATTTTCATGATCCCCTTCATCAGGTTGATGCGTTCCCGGATATCACGGGCGGTTTCACGCATTTCCGCCATGGAAAAACCATCGCTCCAGAGGGCAATGGTCGCCATGCATGTATCACCGAAGGTATCGTTCACCATGGGTCCGATGGTGCCCTCAGGCAGACTCATTTCCAAATCGCTCATGTAATTGCGCAACAGTTTCCAGACCATGGGTAGATCTTCTGCAGGCACTTCATCCTTAATGGTCACATGGATAAGGCTTTCACCGACTTTAGAGGTGGAATCTTCGATATCGTCTACTTCACCCATGGTTTTGATTTGTTCTTCGATGGGGCGGGTAATCAGTCGTTCGATTTCCTCCACGGTCATACCGGGGTTTTTTGTCACGACCACTGCTTCGCGAATGATGATGAACGGATCTTCGAGTTTTGGAATTTTCCCAAACAGAATAATGCCGCCAAATAATATCACCAGTATCATTACGACAACGGTTCGAGAATTATTGAGTGCAAAATCGGTTATGCTTTTCATTTTCTACTCCGAACAGTTAATCTTTCAAAAGCTTTACCTTCATCCCATCAGCCAGGAAACTTACGCCGGCAACAGCGATGATATCTCCGGCAGAGAGACCTTCAGATATGATCATCAAGTTTTGCTCCGCGCCAAAGATTTTGACCGGCGCCTTCCGGACGGTGGAGGTTTGCGGGTCATACACAAAAGCATATCCTTGTCCCACCCCCTTGGCGGGAAGAATGGCCTGAATCGGGATCAGGTAACCGGCAATTTGTTTGTCAACGTTCATAACCAGAACCACTTCAGCGGTCATACCGGGACTTATTTTCGCTGTTGGTTTATTCAGGCCGATCTTGACCGGGAAAGCGTTGGCTTTTACAGCGGCAGAACCGATGTAAGCAATACGTCCTTTTACAGATTGACCAGGTAGGGTGGGAAACTGGACAGTTGCCGGTGTACCAATATGTATGCGGTTGATCGTGGTCTCCGGAACCGCCAATTGCACTTCCAAAGCGCCTTTAGCATCGATCACAAACACTCTTTGTCCAACGTGTATTTCCTCGTGCGGCTCCACGGAACGCCAGGCGATAGCGCCATCGTACGGTGAAATAAGGTTGGTCTTCTTGAGATCTCGTTTGGCGAGATTCACCTTTGCCACATTGACATTCACCTGGCTTAGGGCGGCCTCGAGATTATACTTGGCTTTGTCCAGTTTGCTTTTGGCACCCGCGCCTTGTGTATAAACCCTCTCCTGTCGATCGTACGCCTCCTTCGCATTGACAACCCTGGCCTCGGCCTCTACAAGTTCAGCCTTGGCAGCATCCACGTCCAACTGGTAAGGTTCTTTGTCAAGAACGGCCAATACTTGTCCTTTTCGCACACGATCTCCAATATCGACATTTACCGTTATAATATTGCCGCCGACTTCAAAACTCAGATGGGAAGAATCGGTTGCTTTGACAATGCCGGAGAACTTGCGTATCTGACCGCTGGCAAGTTCGGCGACGGTGATGGTCTTAAGGGTTCGAACCTGTTCAACAATCTCAATTTTTTCTTTGCATGCCGTTACCGCACACCCTAGAATGGCCAAGAATAAAATCTTTATCAAAAGCCTGCTAAAATAAGAGTTCTTAACCATATGTCTCTCCTTTATTTTTATCCTATTGTTCCATAAACAACACATTTCCGGATCAGCTTACCCCTATCGTCACTTTCAACCTTCCAAGCATAGATCCGGCTACATGAGAGTAACACCTCAATAATTAAGAATAATATTAAATGTCATAAAGTGTTTATGTTTTCAAGTTGTTTTTCCAGTTCATCATGGGCTCGCTCAAGGGCCTTCTTTGGTAAATTACTCCCACATGAATTTTTTTTTGAACAGAATACAATTACGGTTTTCAAATATCGAATGGGTCGAATATATAATAATGCCAAATCATATCCCCGATATTATTTCCATCGTAGGGGCGCCCCTTGTGGGTGCCCGAACAACCGAAATCGATTCGCCAAAACGGGCAGACACAAGGCCTGCCCCTACAATGGGATTGGGGGATATTGTCGGCACATTCAAATCAATCAAGACCATTTTACTACCTATATATTACCTATTCAATATGGGTATTGTGGGAAAGAATTTAGGTGAGATTGTAGATTTATTTTTTATGCCGAGCTTGTTTCTTATATTCTCTCTATAGCGTTCAACTGTTTTATGTGAAAGATTCCGAATAAAAGCTATTTCTTTTGATCCGTTGCCCTGTCTTACTGGTTGAGCATAATTTCTTCTAAGCAATAAACCGTTGAGTTGATCTATGCAGTCCCTATGGCTCTATAAGGTCATCTGCCATCAATTGATCGATAATTGCATCGATCAGTTCCTGAATGATGGTGTCCACCGAATCCGGGTCAACAGACGCCGAAGAGGCAGACCATATCATTTTCTCACTGACCGTATCGTAGAGATTGGTCCGTAGTCGAACATATTTGCGGTCCACAACCCGATTTGTGCTGTTTGTGTTTCTCGTGTTTTGAAAAACATAGATATGGTAGGCACCCATGTCACGGTAACTTTCAGAGGGCCCGGGTTCATATTTATGGGCTTTCAGCTCATCCTCTTCTTCCTTCACACTAATCAGGTGGGTGATCAATACAGCTTCCAGACGATTTTTATCGGCAGCGCCCTTAATGATTCCCTTGTAGTCTGTAATATTCTCTAAAGTCAGTTGATTGCTCTCCGGGACAATTCTGTACGCGGCGGCAGAGGTGACACCTTTCTTTTGGAATGCGTCGACAAATAGATCTTCAAACTGCTGACGGACATCGCTTTGTTTTGCAACGCCGATCACCATGATACTGTTTATGGTTTTTTCATTAGCCGTGGCACCTTTCCAAGTGCGCGTTAATGAGGTCGATGTGGATGTGCAGGCTGCCAAAGGCAGTATCATAAGTGCTAAAACCGTATTTAAAATTGCCTTTCTATTCATAAAATAAGCTCCTATGTTTTTATTGATCATCTCCTTTTCACATCCAATCATTTGGATGTGAAAAGGAGATGATGTGACTTAAAAAAATTCTTACAGATCAAGAATGTGTCCGGATCAGATGCAGTTTATGAGATTCAATTAAGACCAACTGTGATTCAAGTATATTATAGGATACATATACAATTAGGTGGGATGGGTCAAGACAAGAGCTTGGCACCTTTACTTATCAATGGCCTCCGGGGAACGCTGTACCGCCAGCAGGGTGATGTCGTCCTCCTGGGCGGCGTCGCCGGTGAAAGTGAAGAGCTTGGATTTGATGTGTTCGATTAAACCACCTGCGGATGAGAATGTTTCGTTGAGCAGTATCTCTAATTGTTTTCTACCGAAAAGACTTCCTTCAGAAGAGCGGGCGTCAGTTACACCATCGGTGTACCCGAGCAGGGTAGCGCCTGGTTCGAGATGGATCTGTTCCATGCGAAATGTTGCATCGGCAATCAACCCTACAGCCGGCCCGGTGTGGGTCAGCCGTTTCATACGGCCTGATGAACCGATAACGAACAGTGGTTCATGTCCGCCGCTGACGTATGTGAGCAAACCGGTATCGGGGCATAAAACACCGAAAAAAAGTGTGGCAAACATGCTCAGCTTGTCATGATTCTGTACGATATAGTTATTGGTCATACGAACCGCTTCTAATGCACTGCTATGGTATTCTGATTTATCCGCCTTTGTTGTGGGCCGGGTGGAATCCGGGATCGGATTTTCACCGGATAGTTTCAAACCTTTCAGTTCAGTCTGGCCCGAAAAAACACGGATCAGGCTTCGGAAAAGAGCCATAAACAGCGCTGCCCCAACACCCTTGTCACAGACATCGGCGATGACCATTCCTATTTGTCCACTGGGCAGTTCAAAGACATCGTAGAAATCCCCGGAGACTTGCCGAGCCGGCTTAAAAAAGGCTGCAAATTCCCACCCTGCTTTGCGGGGAAGTCGGTCCGGAAGAAAATTTGCCTGCATATGTCTGCCCTGCTCCAGTTCTTTTTTCAGGGCCTTGGAATACGCCTCGACCTGCCGGAGACTTTCCTGGAGGGACCCCTCAGCCCGTTTCCTTTCATTGATGGCACCGACAATCTGCTTGTACATTTTTATAAATGCTGAAATGACTTCGCCCAACTCGTCTTTACGTTCAATCGATGAGGCATAAAAATCAGGCGGTTCCCTATCTTTTTTAATTGCTTCGCCGGCGTTGATCAAATCACCACGGAGTCTGAGAATAGGTGTTATTACGATCGGTTTTAATGCAATCAGCGCACCGATCGTTACGAAAAATGATATGATGACCACAAGTCCGGCAATGCGCAAAAAGTAGGCCAGCAGTTCTTTTTTCACAGAAGTTGCATCCTGCCGGATGATCAGCGTGCAGTTGTGTTGAAGTATTTCGGCCATCCACGCGGAATCGTATCGCGTACCGTCCACACTGACGAAATTTTTTACACCCATATCAAAGACCTGCGAGATAGTTAGATCCGGAAACTCGCCAAACTGCCCGATCATTTCACCGTCCGGCTGGTAAATCGTCCCACCGAGAATATGGGGGTCCATCTCAAGTTGTTCTAGATGTTTCATCAATTCTTCATTGGTTTTTATTTGGTGGGCCAGTTTCATCATCATCGTGATTTTAGCCGTTGAAATTTCACGAATCTGGTCAAGCAGTTCATTTTTACGGTTGTGATAGGAAGGAACAAATATGATGGTTTCAATGGCAATCACACTGACAAAGACCCACAGTACAATTCGACGCGACAGGTGGCCTGTCTGGAGCGTCAACAGCCATTTCAGATTAATCGGCATAACTGGGTCCCTTTTTATTTAGTTCGTGCCCATCCACAAATGGTCTTTTTCCGCGATATCGGCGTTGGACGCCATGATTTAACTCCTCAAAATAGCACGCTATTACTCCGGGTTAAATCTGTCGTCCGCCTTGATCTCACGCAAAAAT
>Ga0164315_10001069_pt1 | contig 20299 bp, 23 predicted proteins | sample GuaBasSedimGuay6_FD_113737 | JGI IMG/M metagenome (GOLD analysis project Ga0164315, IMG submission 113737) | Subseafloor sediment microbial communities from Guaymas Basin, Gulf of California, Mexico - Guay6, Core 4569-2, 0-3 cm | ecosystem: Environmental > Aquatic > Marine > Hydrothermal vents... | reverse complement strand
TTAATTCTATCAATAGTACTTTTAACTTGTGTTATGTTTAATTTTTTAGTCATCATTTTCCTCTGTTAGGCATTAAATAATTCGCTAATTTCCATGCCTCTCTTTGCTGCCATTTTTTTTGCATCAATCAAATTTACCAGACCATTTAATGTTGCTTTAACCTGATTATGAGAGTTACTTGATCCTAAAGATTTTGTAAGAATATCATGAATTCCTGCTGATTCAAGTACCGCCCTTACTCCGCCACCTGCTATAACTCCAGTACCTTGCGAAGCTGGTTTTAAAAGAACCCTTCCAGCACCATATTTCCCAATAATTGTATGAGGTATTGTTCCGTTGATAATAGGAACAACGGTTACATTTTTTCTAGCATCATCTATTCCTTTAGAAATAGCATCTGTAACTTCATTTGCTTTTCCTAATCCTACACCAACTTTTCCTTTACCGTCACCAACAACGACTATGGCATTGAAGCTAAATCTTCTACCACCTTTAACCACTTTGGCAACACGGTTAATGTGAACAACTTTTTCTTTTAATCCATCAGGATTTTGTATTTTTTTTGGCTTCAATTTTTTCTCCTATAATTACACATTTCTTTGCAGTCCCACCTGGATTCGAACCAAAACTCTCAGCTCCAAAAACTGATGTGCTACCATTACACCATGGGACTAATCTTAAAATTTCAGACTAGCTTCACGTGCAGCATCTGCAACAGCTTTAACTCTACCATGATAAGCAGCGCCACCTCGGTCGAAAACAACTGCTTTAATTTTTAGATCAGCAGCTTTCTCAGCTATTAGTTTACCAACCAATTTACTTTTTTCAGTCTTTGACTTTGCTCCTTTTATTGCATCAGTTATCTCTTTCGATAATGTTGACGCTGAAGCTAAAGTCTTACCTTGTGAATCATCAATAATCTGAGCGTACATATGATTCAAACTTCTAAATACAGTTAAACGAGGTTTATCGCTAGTTCCGAAAATATTTTTTCTTACTCTTATTACTTTACGTAATTTTCTTTGTTTTTCTCTTTTCAACATTTTATACTCTAATCTCTAAATCCTAAAATTAACCAGCAGTTTTACCAGCTTTTTTGATTATAATTTCATCACTATATTTAATGCCTTTTCCTTTGTAGGGTTCTGGTTTCCTGAACGATCTGATCTTTGCAGCAACCAATCCAACTAATTCTTTATCAATTCCTTTAATAACTATTTGAGTTGGTGCAGGAACTTCGAGAGTTATTTCATCCGGCGGTGCAAAATAGATTGGATGAGAATAACCAATTGATAAAAACAAATTCTTTCCCTTCAACTCAGCTTTATAACCAACTCCAACAATGTTCAATGTTTTAGAGTAACCTTCAGTAACCCCAGTTACCATATTTTGTAATAAGGCACGTGTTAAGCCATGAAGAGCTCTATTTTCTTTTTGGTCATTTGGTCGAGTTACAATAACTTCATCTTCTTTAACTTCAACTTCGATATTCTTAGGTACTGTCATTGACAATTCACCCAATTTACCTTTTACTTTTAACTCTCTTTCTTCCTTAGTAAAAGTTATATCTTTAATATTTACTGGTTTTTTACCTACTCGTGACAATTATTCTCTCCGTTTAAATATTTACCAAATGTGACAGATAACTTCGCCACCAACACCTAATTTTTTTGCTTGCTTATCTGTAATCAAACCTTGTGATGATGAAATTATGGCAGTTCCCAAACCATTGAGAACACGTGGAATGTTATCCTTATCAACATAATTCCTTAAGCCTGGTGTGCTTATCTTTTTTAACCCACTGATTGATGGGTTACCATCAATATATTTTAAGACGATTCTTATCACATTCTGCTTGTTATCTTCAATAATGCTATAATCTCTTATAAACTTTGATTCCTTTAATATTTCAGCAATACCTTTTTTCATATTACTAGCCGGAATATCAACAAATCTCTTTCTTGCTTTCGTAGCGTTTCTTATTCTTGTCAAAAAATCAGCAACTGGATCAGTAACTGGCATATCATATTCTCCTAATGTTTTACCAACTAGATTTTTTAATTCCAGGAATTTCACCTTTTAGAGCCATTTCTCTAAAAACTAATCTTGAAATTCCAAATTTTCTGTAATAACTTCTTGATCTTCCCGTCATGGTACATCTGTTCTTTAATCTAACAGGGGAAGCATTTCTTGGTAATTTCTGAAGACCTTCATAATCACCATTTTCTTTCAATTCTTTTCTTAATTCAGCATATTTTGCAACGACTTTTCGTCTTTTTGCTTCTCTTGCTAATACGGATTTTTTTGCCATGAAACCTTACCTAAATTTATTTTTTTCTAAAAGGCATACCAAACGCTAATAAAAGTTCGTATGCTTCATTGTCAGTTTTTGCAGATGTAACAAATGTAACATCCATACCAATAACTCTATTTACTTTATCAACATCAATTTCAGGAAAAATAACTTGTTCTTTTATTCCAAGTGTATAATTACCTCTGCCATCAAAAGATTTATCTGGAATTCCCCTAAAGTCTCTTACTCTAGGAATAGCAACTGCAATTAGTCTATCAAGAAATTCGTACATATTACGTTTTCTTAAAGTTACCTTTGCTCCAATAGCCATACCTTCACGAAGTTTGAAATTAGAAATTGATTTTTTTGATATTCTAATTTGTGCTTTCTGTCCAGTAATAGTTTCTAAGTCTTTCACAGCACTGTCTAAAATTTTTGAATCGTTGGTGGCTTCACCAACTCCCATATTAACTACAATTTTTTCTAACTTTGGAACTTCCATGATATTCTTATAAGAGAATTTTTCCTTGAGAGAAGGAACAATATCCGCTTTATATTTATCATGAAGTCTTAATGGAATATTCACAGCTATATTCTTTGTGCTTTCAGTTTTTGTTTTACTGCTTGACTTTTTACTTGTTTTCTTATTTTCTTCTTTCTTAGCCATTATTCGTTTCAATCCTTAAAAATTGTAATTACAACATTTCACCAGTTAACTTGCTGACTCTAACTCTTTTTTTCTTACTTGTTTTATCATCAATAATTATTTTTGTTCCAATTCTTGTTGGTTCATTAGATTTTGGATCTAATAACATAACATTAGATACATTTATTGGAGCTTCCTTTTCAATGATGCCACCTTCAGGAGCAGCTTGATTAGGTTTAGTGTGTCTCTTTCTTAAGTTCACACCTTCGATGATGACTCTATCTAATTTTGGATATACCTTTAATACTTTTCCAGTACTTCCTTTTGAGTTACCAGCAATAACCACTACATTATCGTTTTTCATAATTTTCATTTAATAAAATCCTTTTTTATAACACTTCTGGTGCTAGTGATATAATTTTCATATACCTTTTATCTCTAAGTTCTCGTGCAACAGGGCCGAATATACGAGTACCAATTGGTTCATTTTGTGCATCTAATAAAACTGCAGCGTTTTCGTCGAACCTGATGTAAGAACCATCGTTGCGCCTTACCTCTTTGCTAGTTCTAACAATAACTGCTCTTGTTACTTCACCTTTTTTAATTCCACCATTAGGAATTGCAGCTTTAACAGTAACAACTACTAGATCACCAACACTAGCATATTTTCTCGCGCTACCACCTAAAACTTTAATACATCTAACTTTTTTAGCACCTGAATTATCTGCAACTACTAAATTTGTTTCTGCTTGAATCATCTTAAAATTCTCCCACTCGTCGCGTCAATTACTTAGCCTTTTCAACAATTTCTACTAATCTCCAATTCTTATTCTTGCTGATTGGCCTAGTTTCCATAATCTTTACAACATCACCAATGTTACATTCGTTCTTTTCATCATGCGCCATAAGTTTTGTTGTTTTCTTAAAATATTTTTTATAGATAGGGTGAGCAATTTTTCTTACAATAGAAATAGTAATACTCTTATCCATACCATTTTTAATTACAACACCTGTTCTAGTTTTTCTTAAACCTCTTGTTTCCATAAATACTTACCAAGTTTTCCTATTATTTACTTTCAACCGATTTCTGTGATTCTACTTCTCTTTCATTTAACACAGTTTTCATTCTAGCTATATCTTTCTTCGCCAAATTTAATTTAGCAGTATTAGTAAGGTTTTTCAACGCATGTTGAAATCGAAGATCTACCATACCTTTTACTTCTTCTTCTATTCTTTTAACAATTTCATCGTTACTCATTTCACGAATTTCATAGATTTTCATACTCTCAATCCTAAATTAATTTTCGTAGTCTGGTCTAATAGTAGTCCTTGTTTTAAAAGGCAATTTATTACCAGCTAATCGAAAAGCTTTAATTGCAACTTCTTTTGGAACACCAGATACTTCAAACAATATTCTACCTGGTTTAATAACAGCTACCCAAAATTCCGGATTTCCTTTACCTTTACCCATTCTTGTTTCAAGTGGTTTCTTTGAAACTGGTTTATCAGGAAAAACACGAATCCAAACTTTTCCATCTCTTTTCATTGTTCTAGTAATCGCGACCCTGCAAGCTTCAATTTGTCTACTTGTCATCCAAGCCGCTTCAGTAGCTTTAATCGCAAAATCACCAAAAGCTACAGTGCTTCCACGGAATGCTTTACCTCTTCTTCTACCTCTATGTGATTTTCTATATTTTACTCTTTTGGGCATTAACATGCTAAATACTCCTAAAACTCTTAATCAGATAATCTTTTTCCTAAAACTTCCCCTTTACATATCCATACTTTTATACCAATTGAACCATATACGGTTTGAGAGGTATAAGTTGCATAATCAATATTAGCTCTTAAAGTATGCAAAGGAATTTTTCCTTCTTTATATTGCTCAGTTCGTGCCATTTCTGCACCACCTAAACGTCCAGCACACATAACTCTAATACCCTCAGCACCCATTCTCATAGCTGAGGTAATGGCTTGTTTCATTGCTCGCCTGAATGATATTCTACCTCGAAGCTGTTGTCCAATATTTTCAGCAACTAAATACGCATCTAATTCAGGTCTTTTAATTTCTGAAATTTGTACTTTAACTTCTTTATCGGTAATACTTTTCAATTCTTGTTCAAGTTGAGCGATTTCTTTTCCGCTCTTTCCAATCACAACACCAGGACGAGAAGTATGTATTGTTAGTACAACGTTTTTTGATGTACGATCAATAACAATTCTGGAAATACCCGCTTTTTTTAATCGATTTTGAATATATAATCTAAGTTTTTTATCTTCATTCAATTTTTCGGCATAACTTTTACTTTCATACCAATTGGATTCCCATCCTCGTATAATACCTACTCTAAAACCTATTGGATTTACTTTCTGACCCAAATATTCCTCCTAAATAACTATTTACTAGCTATCACAATTGTTAAGTGATTAGATCGTTTTCTAACTCTATATGCCCGACCCATTGGTGCGGGTAACATTCTTTTTATTGTTGGACCTTGATTTACAAATGCTTCTTTTACATAGAAATCTGAGGATTCATGGTTTGAGTCCTCATCTTTATTAAAAAGATTTGCAACAGCTGATCGTAAAACTTTTTCTGCATCCTTAGCTGCATGTTTCGTACTAAAGTGTAGCATTTCCATCGCCTGATCAACAGCTTTACCTCTAATAAGGTCTATAACCAATCTCATCTTTCTTGGAGATGTTCCAATATACTTATGTGTTGCTTTTGCTTCCATTTAACTAATATCCCAATTCAAATTTTTATCTAACTTTTGATGCTTTTTCTGATTTTGTACCAGGGTGTCCCCTAAATATTCTTGTGGGAGAAAACTCTCCTAATTTATGGCCAACCATATTTTCTGATATATAAACTGGAATCATTTTATTTCCATTATGTACCGCAATAGTATGACCAACAAAATCTGGTGTTATTGTGCATGAACGAGCCCAAGTTTTAATTATTTTTTTTTGGTTGCTATTGTTCAAAGCTATAATTCTTTTCTCTAACTTAAAGTCTATGTATGGACCCTTTTTGACTGATCTTGGCATTTACTATTCTCTACTTAGTTCTTCGTTTAATTATATATTTATTAGATGGATTCTTTTTCTTTCTAGTTTTAAGACCTTTAGCTGGTTGACCCCAAGGGGACACAGGATGGCCGCCGCCAGAAGATCTACCTTCACCACCACCCATTGGATGATCAACTGGATTCATTACAACACCTCTAACTTTAGGTTTAATACCTAACCATCTTGATCTACCCGCTTTACCTAAGCTAATATTCATATGATCAGAATTACCCACAGTTCCATATGTTGCCATACATTCTAGATGTACCATTCGTACTTCACCTGATGGAAGTTTTAAGTGAGCATAATCGCCTTCCTTGGAGGTAAGCTGAATTGCATTTCCAGCTGAACGTCCCAACTGACCACCTTTACCAGGTTTTAGTTCCACGTTATGAATATAACTACCTAATGGAACATCCCTCAATTTCATTGCATTACCAATCTTTATTTCAACGCCGTCACCGGAACTAACAATATCACCAACTTTTAATCCATTTGGAGCGATAATATATCTCTTATCTCCATCGGCATAATGTAACAAAGCAATACGAGCTGAACGATTTGGATCATATTCAATAGAAAAGACCTTTGCCGAAACACCAAATTTGTTTCTCTTAAAATCTATTATTCTATATTTTCTTTTATGACCACCGCCTCTTGAACGCATGGTTAATCTACCCAGATTGTTTCTTCCACCTGATTTCTTTAACGAAACCGTTAAAGCTTTTTCAGGAGTAGTTTTTGTGATCTCTTCAAATGTTGAGATCGTCATATATCTTGTTCCAGGTGTATTCGGTTTTAATTTTCTAATTGCCATCTAAATAAGCTCCAATTCCTAATACTTTACACTTCTTCAAAAAGATCAAGTGTTTGACCTTCTTTAATTGTAATAATTGCTTTTTTGAATCGTGGTGTTTTACCAGTAAATCTACCTTTTTTAGTAAATTGGGTTTTTGTTTTTCCCTTATAACGAATAGTGTTAACCGATACCACGTTCACTTCAAATTTTTTCTCAATTGCTTTAGCTATTTCAATTTTATTTGTATTGTAATCAACAACAAACCCGTACTTATTTTCTCTTTCCATAAGCTCGGTCATCTTTTCTGTAACTAAAGGCTTTATTAAAATATTATGCATCTCAAATACCAATCAAATATTAATTGAACATACTAACTAATTTATCAACTGCGCTTTTCTGTAATAGTAGAACTTGATTATTCAGAAGATCATATGTAGATGCTTTCTGTGCTTCAAGAACACTAACTTTATTTATATTTTTTCCAGATTTATATAAATTTTCTTGATGGTCGTGAGTGAGTAAAAGAGTTTTTTTACCTTTTATTTTTAATGCATCAAGAATATTTTCAAAATCTTTTGTTTTAGGAAGATCGAGCTTAAAATCTTCAACAACCATAATCTGGTTAGCTTTTGCCTTATGCGAAAGTGCAGATTTTCTTGCTAATTTTTTAACTTTTTTATTCAATTTTTGTCTATAGCTCCTTGGCTTTGGTCCAAAAATTGTTCCACCACCAATCCATATTGGAGATCTAATTGTACCCGCACGAGCAGTACCTCTTCCCTTTTGTTTCCAGGGTTTTCTACCACCGCCTCTTACTTCATTTCTCTCTTTAGTTTTATGAGTTCCTTGGCGTCTATTAGCTAAATACGCTTTAACAGCTAAGTAAATAACATGATCATTAGGCTCAATACCAAAAACTTCTTCAGATAATTCTATTGAATCACCAGCTTGATTTCCATCAATTTTATAAATATCTAACTTCATCACTTAACCAATTACTTTTTAATTTCGACTATTGAATTTATAGCTCCAGGAACCGCTCCTTTAACTAAAACAAGATTTTTTTCAGTAATAACTTTTACAACTTTTAATCCAGAAGTAGTAACTCTATCATTACCCATTCTACCAGGCATTTTCATACCTTTGAATACTCGTGAAGGATAAGAACTTTGTCCTATTGAACCCCCTGCTCTTTCTCTATCACCCTGACCATGGGTTCTTTGACCACCACTAAAATTGTGGCGTTTCATAACACCTTGGAAGCCTTTTCCCTTACTGTTACCAGTCACTTTAACGATATCGCCTTCTTCAAATATTTCAGATTGAATTACATCACCAATTTTATATTCAGAGATATCAAAATTTCTAAATTCTCTCAAAAAAGCTGACGGAGTTAATTTTAACTTTTTATAATTCTCAATCTGAGGTTTGCTTAAATGCTTTTCTTTCCTTTCACCAAACCCTAATTGAAGCGCCTCGTATCCATCTTTATCTTTTGATTTTATAGAAACGACATTACATGGTCCAACTTCAAGAACAGTAACTGGAAATGCTCTTCCATCTTCCGAATATATATTTGTCATTCCTAATTTTTTACCTAACATACCTGGCATTTTTCAAATCCTTATAACTTAATCTCAATATCAACACCCGCCGGTATATCTAATTTACTTAATGAATCGACGGTTTTGTTGTTAGAGTTATGAATGTCAATTATTCTCTTATGAGCTCTAATTTCGAACTGTTCTCTTGACTTTTTATCAACATGTGGAGAGCGCAAAACTGTATAGACAGATCGTCTTGTCGGTAATGGAACTGGTCCAGAAACGACAGCTCCAGTACTTTTAACTGTTTTAATAATCTTTTCTGTTGACTTATCAATTAAAATGTGATCGTATGATTTTAGTCGTATTCTTATTTTTTGACCAGCCAATTTATCTCTCCTTAAAATTTAACCCGATTGAATAACTATCAATCGGGTATTAAAAATAATTCTAATTAATCTATTATCTTAGTAACAACACCTGACCCAACAGTTCTTCCGCCTTCACGAATAGCAAAGCGAAGTCCTTCATCCATAGCAATTTCAGATATCATTTCTATTTTTAATTTAACATGATCACCAGGCATAACCATTTCGGTTCCCTCTGGCAATGTTGCAATACCTGTTACATCAGTTGTTCTAAAATAGAACTGAGGTCTGTAACCATTGAAGAAAGGAGTATGTCGTCCACCTTCATCTTTTGATAGGATGTATACCTCTCCTTCAAATGATTTGTGTGGTGTAATTGTATTAGGTTTAGCTAACACCATTCCTCTTTGAATTTCATCCTTGTTGATACCTCGCATCAAAACACCTGCATTATCACCCGCAATTGCTGAATCGAGCTCTTTCCTAAACATCTCTATTCCGGTAACAACTGTTTTCTTATCCATACCTAAACCAAGTAAAACAATTTCTTCACTTATCTTAACTTGACCTCTTTCAACTCTACCAGTAGCAACTGTACCGCGACCAGTAATTGAGAAGACATCTTCAACAGGCATTAAGAAAGGTTTGTCCGCATCTCTTTCAGGAATAGGAATGTACTCATCAACTGCATCCATTAGTTCCCAAATACTGTTCAATCTTTCATCATCCGCAGGCACATCATCACTAGAAGCAGCTTCAAGAGCTTGAAGAGCAGATCCCTTGATTATAGGAGTATCATCTCCCGGGAATTCATACTCAATTAATAATTCTCTTAATTCCATTTCAACTAATTCTACTAATTCTTCATCATCAACTAGGTCAACTTTGTTCATGTAAACTACAATTTTTGGTACACCTACCTGACGAGCAAGAAGAATATGCTCTCTTGTTTGAGGCATAGGACCATCAGTTGCAGCTACAACCAAAATAGCGCCATCCATTTGAGCAGCACCAGTGATCATGTTTTTTACATAATCCGCGTGACCAGGACAGTCAACGTGTGCATAATGTCTGTTAGCAGTTGAATACTCAACGTGCGCTGTAGCAATTGTTATACCTCTTTCTCTTTCTTCGGGAGCGTTATCAATACTATCAAATGTTCTTACTTCAGATAAACCTTTTTTTGCAAGAGCCATTGTAATAGCAGCGGTTAATGTAGTTTTACCATGATCAACATGACCGATTGTACCGATATTAACGTGAGGTTTACTCCTATCAAATTTTTCCTTCGCCATCGAATACTCCTTGTTATTTTTTATTCTTGATTAATTACTTTAATTTATTTTTCAGATTTCTTTATAGCCGATTTCTCAGAAATCTCCTCTGCAATTGATTTTGGCACCTCTGAATAGTGCGCAAATTGCATTGAATATATTGCTCTTCCTTGAGTCATTGATCTTAAAACAGTAGCATACCCGAACATTTCTGAAAGAGGGGCTTTTGCTTTAATTACTTGAGCATCTTTTCTTGCATTAAATCCTTCAATTTTACCACGTCTAGAGTTCAGGTCGCCCATAACATCACCCATATATTCTTCCGGGGTCGTTACTTCAATTTCCATCATAGGCTCTAATAAAACTGGTTTAGCTTTTTTAGCACCTTCTCTAAATGCCATAGAACCAGCAACTTTAAAAGAAATCTCATCAGAATCTACATCATGATAAGAACCATCATAAAGTTTTACCTTAACATCAACAACAGGATAACCAGCAATAACACCACTTTTCATTGTATCTTCAATTCCACGAGCAACCGGAGTAATATATTCTTTAGGAACAACACCACCGACAATCGCGTTTTCAAATTCAAATCCTTTACCGGGTTCATTTGGTGTCATTTCAATCCAAACATGACCATATTTACCACGACCACCACTTTGCTTAACAAACTTACCTTCAGACGTAATAGATTTGGTAATAGTTTCTCTATAAGCAACTTGAGGTTTTCCAATATTAGCTTCTACTTTAAACTCTCTTTTCATTCTGTCAACAAGAATTTCAAGATGAAGTTCCCCCATACCTGAAATCAATGTTTGTCCTGTCTCATCATCAACTTTTACTTTAAATGTTGGATCTTCATCAGACAATTTTACCAACGCTTCAGAAAGTTTATCTTGATCAGCTTTAGTTTTTGGTTCAATAGCAATTTGAATAACCGGCTCGGGGAAAATCATTTTCTCCAATAATACTTTATCATCTTCGGTACATAAAGTATCGCCAGTTCTTGTATTTTTTAATCCAACAATTGCTGCAATATCACCTGCTCTTACTTCATTAAGATCTTCTCTTTTATTAGCATGCATTAAAAGAATTCTACCTACTCTTTCCCTTTTATCAGAAACTGAATTGAATATGTATGAACCTGACTGTAATCTACCACTGTAAACTCTTATGTATGTTAACTTACCAACATGTGGATCCGTCATTATCTTAAATGCTAGCGCCGTAAATTTTTCTTTAGTATCTATATTCCTAATTACTTCATCATCTCTATGAATATGATGTACTTTAAGTGATTCTACATCAATAGGAGAAGGAAGTAAATCAATAACAGAATCCAGTAATTTTTGAACACCTTTATTCTTAAATGAAGAACCACATAACACCGGAGTAATTTTCAATTCTTGAGTAGCAATTTTTAAAACACTTTTAACTTCTTCTTCAGTGATTTCCTCGCCATCTAAATATTTTTCGAGCAAAGTATCATCAACATCAGAAACCGCTTCAAGCATAATTGTTCTATACTTTTCAGCAGTTGCAACTAGATCAGAAGGAATTTCTTTATCTTCGAAAGTAGCACCAAGCGTATCCTCATGATACATTCTAGCCTTCATGGTCATCAAATCAATAACACCAGAGAACATATCGCCTTCGCCAATTGGCAAAGTAATAGGAATTGCATTTGCTCCTAATCTTCTTTTCATCATCTCCACGGCATTATAAAAATCTGCACCAATTCGGTCCATCTTGTTTACAAATGCAATTCGTGGAACTTTGTATTTATCTGCTTGACGCCAAACTGTTTCTGATTGCGGCTCAACTCCACCTACAGCACAAAAAAGTGCGACAGCACCGTCCAATACTCTCAAAGAACGCTCAACTTCAACTGTGAAATCAACATGACCAGGAGTATCAATTATATTTATTTGATATCCAGTCCAGAAAGCTGTAGTTGCCGCACTAGTAATGGTGATACCACGTTCTTTTTCTTGCTCCATCCAATCCATGGTTGCAGCACCATCATGAACTTCACCGATTCTATGCGATTTACCTGTATAGTATAAAATTCTTTCAGTCGTCGTAGTCTTGCCCGCATCAATGTGGGCCATAATTCCGATATTTCTTACTTTATCTAAATCTACTCTCTTACTAGCCATCTACTCATAATCCTTTATCATAATCATCTACCACTTGAAATGTGCAAAAGCTTTGTTCGCTTCTGCCATTCTGTGAACATCATCTTTCTTTTTAACAGAAGCCCCTTCGCCATTTGCTGCTGCAATTAATTCACCAGATAATTTAGCAGCCATAGTTTTTTCTTTTCTATCCCTTGAATAATTTCTTATCCATCGTAACGCCAAAGAAATTCTTCTTTCAGGTCTAACTTCCATTGGAACTTGATATGTAGCTCCACCAACTCTTCTACTTCTAACTTCAACAAGAGGTTGAACATTATCAACCGCTTTTTTGAAAACTTCGAAAGCAGGTTTTTTAGTTTTTTGTTCAATCAAATCGAATGACTGATAAACTATGTCTCTGGAAGTTGATTTTTTGCCATCCATCATCATGTAATTCACAAACTTAGCAACCAACAAATCGTTGAATCTTGGGTCTGGTTTAATATATCTTTTTTCTGCTCTTCTCTTTCTCATTTTTTTCTACTATTTTTTTGGTCTCTTAGTGCCGTATTTTGATCTACTCTTTTTACGTTCGTCAACACCACTTGTATCTAGTGTACCACGAATTATATGATATCGCACACCCGGAAGATCTTTGATCCTGCCGCCCCTTATCAAAACGATAGAGTGCTCTTGCAAATTATGACCTTCACCAGGAATATATGCTGTAACTTCAATACTATTTGTTAGTCGCACTCTGGCAACTTTTCTCAATGCTGAGTTAGGTTTTTTAGGCGTTGTTGTATAAACCCTAGTGCAAACACCACGCTTCTGTGGGCATGCCTGCAGTGCTGGTGCTTTGTTTTTAGAAACAATCACCTTCCGCCCTTTTCTAACCAACTGGTTTATTGTTGGCACTAAATTACCTCCATTAAAATATAAAGTGCTTAAAAATTCAGACTCGTAATATAGAGTTATTCTGGATTTTTGTCAAGCATGTGAATTATTTATTTTTATGCTTTTTCTTCTATTTTCTGATCTTCTTCAACAATTTCTTCTTTAGCTTCTTCTGTTGAAAGTATTATCTCATTGTACTTTCTTAATCCAGTACCAGCTGGAATTTTACCTCCCATTACAACGTTTTCTTTTAGACCAATTAAGTTATCAACTTTAGCCGCAATAGCTGCGTTTGTTAATACTTTCGTAGTCTCTTGGAATGATGCTGCAGAGATGAAACTCTCAGTAGATAATGCAGCTTGAGTGATTCCTAAAAGAACATTATTGAATGTTGCTGGCTCCGCGTCTCTAACTTCCAATAGTAGTTTTTCTCTTCTTTCTAAATCAGAATTTTCCTCACGCATTTTGGTTCTAGTGATGATATCACCCTTTCCATATTTAGAGTCACCAGGATCATCTATAAAAACTGAATTCATCATATCTGCATTTTCTTCAATTAATTTAATCCTATGCACGAGATCCTCTTCGATGAATGAAGTGTCACCAGAAGTGATAATTCTTAACTTACGAAGCATTTGACGAACAATAACTTCTATATGTTTATCATTAAGTTTTACACCCTGAAGTCGATAAACATCCTGAATTTCATTTACTAAATATTCTTGAACTGCATTTGTTCCGCTTATTTTAAGAATATCATGTGGATCAATCGGTCCATCAGTAATTTTTTCACCAGCAGGAATTTCATCACCCTCTTGAACGAGAATATGTTTCCCATAATTAACACTATATGATTGTTGATCCATTCCGTCAAGAGATTCAACTATTATTTCTCTTGAACCCTTTTTCTTAGCACCAAATTTAACAATACCTTCAATCTCAGAAACAACCGCAGAATCAACAGGGCTACGAGCCTCAAATAATTCAGTAACTCTTGGAAGTCCGCCGGTTATATCTCTACTCTTTGATGCCGATTTTGAGATCTTTGCCAAAATAGTTCCTGGTTCTGCAGTAGTATTTTCTTCTACTGAAAGGTAAGCACCTGTAGGAAGATTGAAACTTTTCTCATTACCTTCACTATCAGCAATAACAATGCTAGGTGTAAGCGTCTTATCCTTTGATTCAATAACAACTTTCTGAACATGACCAGTTTGTTCATCAGCAACTTGCTGAAGTGTTGATTTTTCAATAAGATCAACATATCTAACTGTTCCCTTAATATCAGTTAGTATAACAGCATTGTAAGGATCATGATTATAAAGTGGTTGACCTTTTTTGATCAACTCATTATCCTCAACTAATAACACAGCTCCGTAAGGAATGTCATATTTTTTGATCTGTCTGCCATCTTCATCAAAAATCCCAATAGAACCTCGTCTACCAGTAACTATCATTACATTACCTAAGAAATCTTTTCGTTCGACATAACTCATCTTCTCAAAGACAACTTTTCCATTAACGCTTGATTCAACTTGAGATTGACTAGCAATTCGTGAAGACGTACCACCCAAGTGAAATGTTCTTAGAGTTAACTGGGTACCAGGCTCACCAATTGATTGAGCCGCAATAATTCCAACAGCCTCTCCAATTTCAACAAGATGGCCAGTTGTTAAATTTCTACCATAACACTTAGCGCAAATACCACGTTTCGATTCACAAGTTAAAGCAGTTCTAATAAATACTGAATCGATTGAAGCATCATCTATTTGTTCTGCTGATTCTTCAGTAATTAATTCTCCAGCATCAACAATAACTTCATCAGTTCTTGGGTCATATATATCTTCTTGAGCAACACGACCAGTTATACGTTCTGCTAGTGGTTCTCTTTCAAGTTCAACATCCTTAATTGCTGAAACGTCAACACCTCTAATTGTACCACAATCTACTTGAGAGATGATAACTTCTTGTGCAACATCTGTCAAACGTCTTGTCAAATACCCGGCATCAGCTGTTTTCAAAGCAGTATCGGCCAAACCTTTACGAGCACCGTGAGTAGAAATAAAGTATTCTAATACAGATAATCCTTCTTTAAAGTTAGCGATAATCGGATTTTCAATAATCTCACCGGATTGACCAGATAGAGATTTTTGAGGCTTCATCATCAATCCACGCATACCTGCCAACTGACGTACCTGCTCTTGAGAACCTCTAGCACCAGAATCAACCATCATATGGAGTGGGTTGAATCCTACTTGATCGGTTCTAATTTTATCCATTAGGGACTTTGCAACATTATTTGTTGTATGAGTCCAAACATCAATGATTTTATTATATCTTTCAGCATCGGTAATAAATCCTTGATCATGTTCATTCATAATCTGAGATACTTTTTTGTTGGAATCATTGATAAATTTAACTTTTTCTTCAGGTACTAACATGTCACTAAAGCTAATTGAAATACCAGAAACAGTTGAATATCTGAAACCAAGTTCCTTAAGATCATCTAAAAATCTAGCTGTTACTTCATTACCAAGCTCAACAAACATTTTGTAGATGAAACTACTGAATACTTTTTTGATCAGCAGTTCATTCCAATATCCCATTTCTTTTGGAATTATTTGATTGAATATTACTCTCCCGACAGTAGTTTCTATTAAATTATTATCAATTTTTACTTTTATCTTTGCATGTAATTCTACTGCTCTATTATCATAAGCTATCATAACTTCAGCAGAATCACTGAAGATCATTCCTTCACCTCTGGCTCCAGCTTTTACTTTTGTTAAATAATAACATCCTAATACAATATCCTGAGTAGGTACAACTATAGGACTACCATTCTGTGGAGAAAGAATGTTATGACTAGAAAGCATTAAAACAGAAGCCTCCAATTGTGCTTCTGGTGATAGTGGCACATGAACAGCCATCTGGTCACCGTCAAAATCAGCATTAAATGCTGTACAAACCATGGGATGCAGCTGAATAGCTTTGCCATCAATCAATATAGGCTGAAATGCCTGAATGCCTAATCTATGCAATGTAGGCGCACGGTTCAGCATAACTGGATGACCTTGAATCAATCTTTCAAGAATATCCCAGATCATTGGTTCTTTTCTGTCAACTGCTTTACGAGCACTCTTAACTGTATTATAGTGACCACGTTCAATCAGTTTTCTGATTACAAATGGTTTAAACAGCTCAATAGCCATATCCTTAGGAAGACCGCACTGATGCAATTTTAATTCGGGTCCAACAACAATAACTGAACGCCCAGAGTAATCAACACGTTTTCCAAGAAGATTCTGACGGAAACGACCTTGTTTACCTTTTAGCATATCACTAAGTGATTTAAGTGGTCTATTGCCATCACTTCTTACAGCACTAGCTCTTCTTGAATTATCAAATAGAGCATCAACAGCCTCTTGAAGCATTCTTTTTTCATTTCTTAGAATAACCTCAGGCGCTTTAATTTCTATAAGTCTTTTTAATCTGTTATTTCTTATAATAACTCTTCGGTAAAGATCATTTAAATCACTTGTTGCAAATCTTCCACCTTCAAGAGGAACTAGTGGTCTCAATTCCGGCGGTATAACCGGCAGAATACTGACTATCATCCACTCAGGTTTATTCATGACTTTATATTCGTGTTCTCTAAATGATTCTAATACACGAAGACGTTTTAAAAGATCATTACGCTTTTGTTGAGAAGTTTCTACTTTAAGTCTATCCTTAAGTTCTCTAAATGTTCCTTCAACATCGATGGTTTTTAGTAGTTCCTTAACACCATCACCACCAATTTTTGCAATAAATTTCTTGGGATCGTCATCTTCCAGTACATCATTATCATGATCTAAAGAAAGTATGATTTCATAATACTGATCCTCAGAAATTAGATCTTTAAATTGTAATCCCGTTGTTCCTGGATTTATAACAACATATGATTCATAATAAATAATTTTCTCAAGTTCTTTGGTTTTCATTCCAATTATGTTACCAATTTTTGATGGTAACGCTTTAAAAAACCAAATGTGAACAACCGGTACTGCTAAGTTGATGTGTCCCATCCGCTCTCTACGAACACTTTTAAGAGTAACTTCAACACCACATCTATCACACACAATACCTTTGTATCGAATACCTTTATATTTACCACAAGCACATTCCCAGTCTTTAACTGGGCCGAAGATCTTCTCACAGAATAGACCATCTTTTTCAGGTCTATATGATCTGTAATTTATTGTTTCTGGCTTTGTTACTTCACCATTAGATCTTGAAAGAATAGCATCTGGACTAGCTAAACTAATAGTTAGTTTTTCTATGTTTCTTATTTTTGATTCTTGAGGTCTGAATCTCATAAATTATCTCCTTGAAACTTTATTGTTTTAGTTCCACTAGTTAATCTTAATATCTAGGCCTAGGCCATGTAATTCTTTAATTAAAACATTAAAAGCTTCGGGAACATTAGGACGACCTAGATTTTCACCCTTCACAATAGCTTCATATGTTTTAGCTCGGCCAATAACATCATCACTTTTAACCGTTAAAATTTCTTGTAATACATTCGATGCACCATATCCTTCAAGTGCCCAAACTTCCATCTCTCCAAATCTTTGACCACCAAATTGTGCTTTACCACCCAATGGTTGTTGAGTAATAAGAGAATATGGCCCTATTGAACGAGCATGAAGTTTGTCTTCTATCATATGTCCAAGTTTTAGCATATAAATGTAACCACATGTTACTTTTTGATGGAATTCATTTCCGGTTCGACCATCAACCAATGTGGTTTTGCTGCCAACAGGAAGTTTTGCTTCTTCCAACAGATCTTCTACATCATCGAAATTAGCACCATCAAAAATTGGAGTTTCAAATTTAACTCCTAATTCTTTACCTACCCAGCCGAGAGCCGTTTCATATAACTGTCCCAAATTCATTCGGGAAGGTACACCAAGCGGGTTAAGTATTATATCAACCGGAGAACCATCTTCAAGATATGGCATATCTTCCTTAGGTACTATTTTAGCAACAACGCCTTTATTACCATGACGTCCAGCCATCTTATCACCTACTTGAAGTTTTCGCTTTTTAGCAACATAAACTTTTGCTAGTTGTACAACTCCAGGGGATAATTCGTCACCGCTCTGAATGTTTAATTTCATTCGCTTGTATTCTTCTTCGTGATTAGCAAGGATATGAAAGTAATTTCTGAAAAGAGCTTTAATTATCTTGCTAGTTTCTTCATCTTCAAACCAGTCTATAGTATAATCTAATTTCGTTACATCTTCAATTTCTTGGAATGTATTTTCTTTTATAGTTGAATTACTACGCAAAACAACTGTACCATCTAGATCTCTAACACCTACAACTGTTTTATCAATTGTAATTCTATCAAGTTTTTGGACTAGCTTTGAATAATGTTCTGATTTTTTTAAAGCTAATTGATGTTCAATTTTTTCAATCGCTTGTTTTTCTAGTTTTTTAGCATCGCTATCTCTTCTCTTTCTACTGAATAAACGAGTTTGAATAACCGTCCCTTTTAATCCAGGAGGGGCTTTAAGTGACGCATCTTTCACATCACCAGCTTTATCACCAAAGATAGCTTTCAATAATTTCTCTTCAGGTGTTGGATCAGTTTCCCCTTTTGGAGTAATCTTACCGATCAATATATCACCTTCTTTAACCTCAGCGCCTTCCATAATAATACCCCGTTCGTCAAGATCTTTAGTTGCTTCTTCACTAACGTTTGGAATATCTCTAGTTAACTCTTCTTCGCCGCGTTTCGTTTCTCTTACTTGAAGTTCAAATTCTTCAATATGTATTGATGTGAATTCATCTTCTGCAACAATTCGCTCACTAATTATAATTGCATCTTCAAAGTTGTAGCCTCTCCAAGGCATAAAGGCAACTAGAATGTTTTTACCAAGGGCTAATTCTCCGTTTTCTATTGCAGGTCCATCAGCTAATACACTGCCTTTTTTAACTCGCTGTCCAGTTTTGACAATAGGCTTCTGATTGAAGCATGTTTCTTGGTTAGTTCCATTAAACTTTGTCAATAAGTATTCAACTCTTCTATCATCGTCAAATGTAGTTAAAGCTTCATAACTATCATCTTCAGAGTTATATTTTACAATTATTTTATCTGCATCAACATATTCAACAACACCGCTATCCTCAGCTACAATAATCGATTTAGAATCTCTAGCAACTTTATATTCCATTCCAGTACCAACAAGCGGCGCTTCGGGTACTAATAATGGAACTGCTTGACGCTGCATGTTAGAACCCATCAACGCTCTATTAGCATCATCATGCTCAAGGAACGGAATAAGTGAAGCACCGGCACTCACAAGTTGTGCTGGAGCAACGTCCATGTAATGAACGCTTTCTGGTGGTACTACTGGGAATTCGCCTCGCTTACGACATTTAACTCTTTCTAAAACAAATTTTCCCTGTTCGTCAAGCGGGGCATTTGCCTGTGCAATTGTATATTCATCTTCCCGATCAGCACTTAGGTAATCAACAGACTTACTAACTTTTCCATTAGCAACTTTTCTATATGGAGTTTCTAAGAATCCAAAATGATTAACTCTTGCATACAATGTAAGTGAAGAGATAAGACCAATATTTGGACCTTCAGGAGTTTCGATTGGACACAAACGGCCATAATGCGAATGATGAACGTCACGAACTTCAAAACCAGCTCTCTCTCTCGTTAAACCACCAGGTCCAAGAGCTGAAATTCTTCTTTTATGAGTTAATTCTGATAATGGATTTGTTTGATCCATAAATTGTGATAATTGATTTGTACCAAAAAATGCATTTATCACACTACTAATAGTTCTTGCGTTCACAAGATCTTGTGGCTGCATATTTTCATTATCACGCATATTCATACGCTCTTTTATTGTACGAGCCATTCTTGCAAGACCAACGTTGAACTGCTGCATAAGTTGTTCACCAACAGTTCTAACTCGTCTATTACCCAGGTGATCAATATCATCAACTGATACGTTTCCATTTTTTAAATGAATGATATTTTCCATTATCGAAACAATATCTTCAATAGTTAAAACTCGAACATCTTTTGGAATATCTAGCCCCAGTTTGTCATTCATTCTAAAACGACCAACCTCACCAAGATCATATCTTTTTTCATTAAAGAATAATTTATCAATCAAGGATTGTGCTGTTTCAACATCCGGTGCTTCTCCAGTACGCAATTGTCTATAAATTGCAAACAAAGCTTCTTCTTTATTAATTGAAGTATCTTTTTTAAGTGTATT
>Ga0164315_10001068_pt1 | contig 20311 bp, 13 predicted proteins | sample GuaBasSedimGuay6_FD_113737 | JGI IMG/M metagenome (GOLD analysis project Ga0164315, IMG submission 113737) | Subseafloor sediment microbial communities from Guaymas Basin, Gulf of California, Mexico - Guay6, Core 4569-2, 0-3 cm | ecosystem: Environmental > Aquatic > Marine > Hydrothermal vents... | reverse complement strand
GTGAGTTGTAGCCGCCTTTGGCAATGGCCCTGGCGCCGTAGGTAAGGCGGGTGCCGCCTTCCAGGTATTTTATTGTCTCTGAATGATGCTTCCAGCGCTGGAACTCCTCGTAAGGACTCATATGTGGGTTGCTGTAGTTGAGGTCGGCGATCAGGCCGATATACACCTCGTTGTTCTCGGCGTGGTACATGAAAGCCCCGCCGCCGGTGCCGCTTTCATAGAGAGGCCAGCCCAGGCCGTGAATGACCAGGCCTTCCTCGTGTTTTTCCGGAGATATTTCCCATATTTCCTTGATGCCGATACCGTAGTGCTGGGGGTCTTTACCCGCATCCAGTGAAAATTTATCGATCAGCTGTTTACCCAGGTGGCCGCGGCAACCTTCGGCAAACAGCGTGTATTTCGCGTGCAGTTCCATGCCTGGCATATAGCTGTCTTTGTGTTCGCCGCTGGCGCTGACACCCATATCACCGGTGGCGATGCCCTTGACCCGCCCGTCTTCGTGGTAGAGGACTTCCGCTGCGGCAAAGCCAGGGTAAACGTCCACGCCCATGCCCTCGGCCTGCTCGGCCAGCCAGCGACAAACATTGCCCATGGAGACTATGTAGTTGCCCCCATTATGAGTGGGCTTGGGGATGCAAAAGTTGGGTAGCTTGATGGCGCTCTTGTTGCTCAGATAAAAGAAAAAGCGGTCGCTTTTTACCGCGGTTTTTACCGGGGCGCCCATTTCCCGCCAGTTGGGAAAGAGTTCATCCAGGGCCCGTGGCTCCAGCACTGCACCGGACAGGATGTGGGCCCCTACCTCGGAACCTTTTTCCACGACACAAACGGTGACTTCCTGTTCTTTCTCCTGGGCCAACTGCATGATACGACAGGCGGCGGACAGGCCCGCAGGGCCGGCGCCGACGATCACAACATCAAATTCCATAGATTCACGTTCCACAGGGATATCCTCTTGTAACTGTCAGGGAGTCAAGCATCATCGGCACCTGCCGATAGCAGGCGGCAAGTATATAATTTCTAACGATTAAAGACTATAAACCGAATGAATGGACAAAACCTTGATATAGCTCATTGGGGTAGGTGTTCTGCCGCGAATGGCTATTGACCCGGCGACTGTTTGGCGGCAAGATACCTCGCCGAACTAAAGTGGGTATAGCTGTCAATTGCAGCTAACACCCATGAAACTCATCTGAAATAATCTATGGAGCCCCCATGAAGGTACTTGTTGCCGTTAAGCGCGTCGTTGACTACAACGTCAAGGTTCGCGCCAAAGCCGATGGTAGTGATGTTGATTTGAATAACGTCAAAATGGCCATCAATCCTTTCTGTGAAATCGCTGTTGAAGAAGCTGTACGCCTCAAGGAAGCAGGCGTTGCCACAGAGGTGATTGCCGTCTCCGTTGGCGAAAAATCCTGCCAGGAACAAATTCGCACCGCGATGGCCCTGGGGGCGGATCGTGGCATCCAGGTAGAAACCGACGCTGGCGTTGAGCCCTTGGTCGTCGCCAAGTTGCTAAAAGGCGTTGTCGACAAGGAGCAGCCACAATTGGTTATTCTGGGCAAACAGTCTATCGATGGTGACAACAACCAGACCGGTCAAATGCTGGGCGCACTGGCTAATATGGCTCAGGGCACCTTCGCTTCTGAAGTGGTGGTTGACGGTGACAAGGTGAATGTTACCCGTGAAGTGGACGGCGGACTGCAAACAGTCAGCCTGAACTTGCCGGCTATCGTCACCACGGACCTGCGCCTGAATGAACCTCGCTACGCATCTCTGCCCAATATTATGAAAGCCAAAAAGAAACAGCTGGATGTATACAGCCCTGCCGATTTGGGTGTTGAGGTCACCTCCCACCTGACCCAAGTGAAGGTCGAACCGCCGGCGGAGCGCAAAGCCGGGGTCAAGGTTGCGGATGTGGACGAGTTGATAGACAAACTGAAGAACGAGGCGAAAGTAATCTCATGAGCACTCTGGTAATTGCAGAACACGACAATGGCAGCCTGAAAGGCGCCACTCTTAATACGGTTGCTGCCGCCCAGGCGATGGGTGCAGACATCGACATTCTGGTTGCCGGGGCCAATTGTGGCAGCGTAGCCGAGGCCGCCGCCGCAGTAGCGGGTGTGGGCAAGGTGCTGGTTGCCGACAATGCCGCCTATGAACACCAGTTGGCCGAAAACGTCAGCCTGCTGATCGCTGAGGTGGGTGCCGGCTACGACAATATTGTCGCGCCAGCCACACCCAACTGTAAGAACTTCATGCCGCGCGTTGCCGCGTTGCTGGATGTGGCGCAGATTTCCGAAATTACCTCGGTGGAGTCCGCTGACACATTCCAGCGGCCTATCTATGCGGGTAATGTCATTGCTACGGTGCAGAGCTCAGATGCCAAAAAGGTCATCACTGTGCGCACCACAGCCTATGACGCGGCGCCAGCAGAGGGCGGTTCCGCGACCATTGAAGCGCTGGATGCGGTGCACGATGCCGGTATTTCCTCCTTTGTGGGCGAAGAAGTTGCGGTATCTGATCGCCCCGAACTGACAGCTGCTGCTGTTGTTATCTCTGGTGGTCGCGGTATGCAGAATGGCGAGAATTTCAAGTTGCTAGACGGTATTGCCGATAAGTTGGGTGCTGCCATTGGTGCCTCGCGCGCGGCGGTTGACGCGGGCTTTGTGCCGAATGACATGCAGGTTGGCCAGACCGGCAAGATAGTTGCTCCGGACCTGTATATCGCGGTAGGTATCTCGGGCGCCATTCAGCATTTGGCGGGGATGAAGGACTCCAAGGTCATTGTTGCCATCAACAAGGACGAGGATGCGCCTATCTTCCAGGTGGCGGACTACGGTCTGGTAGCTGACTTGTTCGATGCACTGCCGGAGCTTGAAGCCAAGTTGTAGGCCCTGGGCTCCAGGTATTAGGTGTTTGTAAAAAAACCGGCCCTTGTGGCCGGTTTTTTTAATCCCGCCGCAACCGATCCGAAACCGCAATCGGAGTAGGATAGTTAAGTACCACGATATAGGAAGACACCAGCAGTGTGATGATAGTGGTCGCCTGGATCAACAGGGAAGCCCGCTCCGAGATCAGGCTGCTGGCCACCGCCATATAGGCGATCAACAGGGAGAACTCGCTGGCCTGGCCCAGTCGAAAACCCAGATCCCAGCCCAGGGTACGATTTTCGCTGACCCCCTTGAGCAGGAAACGGTAGACCACAGGTTTGAGTCCCAGCACCAAAGCGGCCAAAATCAAGGTAGGAGCCAACACCTGGTTGAGTACACCCAGGTTGAATTGTGCGCCCACCGAGAAGAAGAACAGGATCAGGAAGAAATCCCGCAGGGGTTTCAGGTTGACCGCGATATATTGCGAGATAGGGCTGGTGGCGATGGTGATACCGGCAATGAAGGCACCGATTTCCTCCGATAAGCCCAGGGCATTAGCGGCCTCCGCCAGGCCCAGACACCAACCGATCGCCAGCAGGAAAATATACTCGTGAAAGCGATCAAAGCGCGTAATCAGGGGCAGCAGGATATAACGCACAATGAGCAACGCACCACCCGCCAGCAGGGGCAGGCTAAGCAGCGACAGGGCGAGATCTGTGCCCATTGTGTCGGAACTACCGGATGATGCATTTAACAGAATCATCAACACAATAATCGCCAGCAGGTCCTGTAACAGTAGCAGGCCTATCATCAGCTCGCCGATATGACGATGGTGCAATACTGTCGTAGGCAACAGTTTGATGCCGATGATAGTCGAGGAAAACATCATCGCAGCGCCCACGATCAAGGAGTCCATGGTCGTGTAGCCAAACAGTGACGCCACCGTATAACCTGTTCCCAAAAATATCGCGGAGCTGAATATTGCCACTACTGTGGACTTGCGCAAGGTTGTCCAAAGGGCCTGGGGTTGCATATCCAGACCCAGCAGGAATAACAGAAAAATGATGCCAATGTGACCAATGTCCGACAACAGGTTGAGATCTGTCACCAGGGATAGTCCGTAGGGGCCGATGCAGGCGCCCAGGGCAATATAGGCGATGATTAGCGGCTGGCGGGTATACAGGGCCACGGAGGCGAAAACCGCCGCGCCGGTGAAGATAAGAAAGAATGAAAAGGTAACACTACTGGGTTCCATTGACTGCGATTTCCCGTTCCGCTTATATGGAGTGTAAACAAGCTGGTGTGTCTCGTCACGGTTATTGGTGAGTTCATGGTAGGGTGCGCACCGCGCACCGCGCACCAGAGCCCGGCTTATACCCGTCGGCGAAACAGCGGCAGTGGCTGGTCGGTGGATCCCTGGTAATGCTCGCTGAAGTCCGCGAGGCCGGCCAGTGACTCTTCCAGCAACGATTCATCGGCCATTTGGAAAGCATCGAAACCGCAGCGCTGCAGATAAGTCAGCTGGTCCCGGATAAAGTGGCCTGTGGCGCGCAGTTCCCCGCCGTAGCCTCGCTCACGCAGTTCGCGCGCATAGGAGAATCCGCGTCCATCGGTAAATACCGGAAAATTAACCACCACCAGGGCAATCTGCTGCAAAAAGTCGAACAGGGGCGCGGGTGACTGGCCGGGCTCTATTTGCACGGCACTGCCGGCCTTGTCTTCCAGTTGCAGCCACTGGTCGAGGCTATAGATTTGCTCGCTCGATGGACTCGGGCTTTCCGGGTCAACCGGCGACCAGTCATCCTCAACAATAGCGCCCTTTTTAATTAGGCTTGGCATGCTTTCTCCTTTAAATAGACGCGCTCCTTGAAAGGCTCAATGCCGACGCGGCGGTAGGTGTCCAGGAAACTTTCCTGTTCCACACGCAATGTCACATAGGTCGACAGAATCTTGTCCACCACATCCGGCATGTCCTCCTGCTTGAAGGACGGGCCCAGGACCTTGCCAATCGACGCATTCTTGCCCTGGCTGCCACCCAGGCAGACCTGGTAGAACTCCTGGCCCTTTTTATCCACGCCAAGAATTCCGATATGACCGATATGGTGGTGGCCGCAGGCATTCATGCAACCGCTGATATTGAGCTCCAGTGGCCCCAGGTCATAAAGGTAATCCAGGTCCTCGAAGCGCGCCTGTATGGCTCGTGCCACCGGCAGGGATTTGGCGTTCGCCAGGGAGCAGTAATCTCCGCCGGGGCAGCAAATCATGTCGGTGAGGTAACCGATATTCGGTGTGGCCAGCCCGGCGGCTTGCAGCCCTTGCCATAAATCGTACAACTGATCCATTTGCACATCCGCCAGTACCAGGTTCTGCTGGTGGGTACTGCGGATCTCGCCAAAGGCGTACCGGTCGGCCAGGTCGGCCACCCGTTCCAGTTGTTCATCGGTAATGTCGCCGGGGACGAATCCGCTGGCCTTGAGCGAAATGTTGATAATACGATAGCCCAGCACCCGATGGTCATTGGTATTGCGCTTGACCCAGTTGCCGAAAATCGGGTCCTTCACGCATAGCTCATCCAGTTGGGTAATGGCAGCATCGCCATCCAACTTTTGGTAATCGGGGTCGGTAAAGAATGATTGGACGCGGGCAATCTCTTCATCGGTCAGCGTGGATGGGCCATCTTTGAGGGCAGCCCACTCCTGCTCCACGGCGTCGCGGAAAGCGTCAACGCCCATGGCTTTAACAAGGATCTTGATGCGGGCCTTGTATTTGTTGTCGCGGCGTCCGTTCTGGTTGTACACCCGCAAAATCGCCTCCAGGTAAGTCAGCAAGTGCTTCTTGTGCAGCCACTCGCATACTACCGAGCCAATAACCGGGGTGCGCCCCAGGCCGCCACCGGCCAGTATTTTGAGCCCGATTTCACCCTGAGCATCGGCGACCAGCTCGACACCAATATCGTGGGCGGCAATAGCGGCCCGGTCTTGTGTGGTGCCACACACCGCGATCTTGAATTTGCGCGGTAAAAAAGCGAATTCCGGGTGCAGGGTGGACCACTGGCGGATGATTTCACAATAGGGGCGGGGGTCTTCCAGTTCGTCGCCGGCGACCCCGGCGAACTGGTCAGTGGTGGTATTGCGGATACAGTTGCCGCTGGTCTGGATAGCATGCATTTGCACCGTGGCCAGCTCGGCCAGGATGTCGGGCACTTCTGCCAGTTGGGGCCAGTTCAGCTGCACGTTCTGGCGGGTGCTGATATGTGCGTAACCCTTGTCGTAGACCCGGGTAATTTCGGCCAGCTTGCGCAGCTGGGTGCTATTCATCAGCCCGTAGGGCACAGCGATCCGCATCATGGGCGCCAGTCGCTGGATATAGAGGCCATTTTGCAGGCGCAGAGGCAGAAATTCGGCTTCGGTCAGTTTTCCGGCGAGAAAACGCTCGGTCTGACCGCGGTATTGGGCGACGCGCTCATCGACTATTTTCTGGTCGTACTGGTCGTAAACGTACATCTACAGATCCTGTTTCTGTGGCACTGGGGCACTGTCTGGAGTAAAAAGAGGCGCTACTTTACCAGAAAAAACACAGCGATAAATAGTCAGAATATTCATAAGGTTAGAACTGCATTATCCAATGATTAGTGCAACTTGCCGAGCCGCAGGCATGGGCTTGGGATTACTTTCAATGCTGCTATAATAGCGCCCGCTAACCACCTTGTAACTGGAGTAAAACATGTCAGACGAAATAAATCAGGAGCGCGCCGCCGACGGCGTTGCCGACGCTTTTGCCGCCACTGCTATTCTTACCGTTATCGTATTGGGCCTTTACCTTTGGCTGTCCGGAATGCCTTCCTGATAGACCGGGGGCTGGCCACGACTAACCCCCCGACCCTTTCAGCACCAACTGCACCACGGTAATCACTGCGGCGACAAACAGCCCGGTGAAAATAATGCCCGCCGCGATAAACACACCGAATCGACCCTGTTTGAAATCCCGCTCACGGTTCTTGCTGCTCTGTACGCCCAGACCCGCGGCAAATACGCTACTGACTACATGCAGGGGTTTCAGCGAATCGCCTTTGTCCTGTTTCTGCGGCGCCTGCTGCTGGTTTTCCTGGTCACTCATCGCACTATCTCTTTTCAATTATCCAGGCTCTGTTCAATAATCCAGGTTGGGGCGTAACCAGCGCTCCATGGTGGCTATGGGTACACCTTTGCGCTGTGCAAGATCTTCCACCTGGTCGCGGCCGATTTTGCCCACGGCAAAGTAATGGGACTCCGGGTGAGCGTAGTAAAAACCGCTGACCGCAGCGGCCGGACTCATGGCATAGTTGTCAGACAGGCTGACGCCGCAGGTAGCGGTGGCGTCCAATAGCTCAAACAGTGTGCCTTTTTCGGTATGGTCGGGGCAGGCCGGGTAACCCGGTGCCGGGCGAATGCCGCGATAGCGCTCGCGAATCAGCTCCTGTGTGCTGAGCTGCTCCGTGGTGTTATAGCCCCACAGTTCCACCCGCACCAGGCGGTGCAGGTATTCCGCGAAGGATTCCGCCAGGCGGTCCGCCAGCGCCTTGAGCATAATACTACTGTAATCGTCGTGCTCGGCTTCAAACTGGCTCGCCAGTTCATCCACCCCGTGGCCCGTGGTGACACAAAATCCGCCGATGTAATCGGCCACGCCGCTGTCTGGTGGTGCGATAAAATCCGCCAGGCTGGCGTTGGGCTTGCCGTTGGGCTTCTCGGTCTGTTGTCGCAGCTGGTGCAGAGTGACCCGCACCTCGCTGCGCGACTCGTCGGTATATACCGCGATATCATCCGCACCGACCCGCGCCGCAGGCCAGAAACCGATGGTCGCACTGGCGGTCAGCAGTTTCTCATCGATGATGCGCTGCAGCATGGCCAGGGCGTCGCGATGCAGTTCGCTGGCATGTTCCCCCACCACCTTGTCCCGCAGAATATCGGGGTATTTGCCCGCCAGTTCCCAGGTAATGAAAAACGGTGTCCAGTCGATGGTATCCACCAGATCCTGCAGGGGAAAATCCTCGAACACCCGGGTGCCGATGAAGGTGGGGCGAGGCGCCTCGTAGTTCTGCCAATCCAGTTGTATGGCCCGCTCGGTAGCCTCAGCGTAACTCAGCTGCCTGCTGCGCGGCTTGCGGTTGGCCACGCGCTCGCGCACCTTCTGGTACTCCTCCTTGCGTGCTTGCACATAGCCGGCCTTGCTGTCGCTCATCAGCTGGGTGGCGACTGCGACGCTGCGTGAAGCATCCGGCACGTACACGATCACATCCCGATCGTAATGTGGGTCGATCTTCACCGCCGTATGGGCCTTGGATGTGGTGGCGCCGCCGATCATCAGGGGCACGGCAAAGTCCTCGCGCTGCATTTCACTGGCCACGTGTACCATTTCATCCAGCGACGGTGTGATCAGGCCGCTGAGGCCGATGATATCCACCTGTTCGTCCCGCGCGACTTGTAGAATCTTTTCACAGGGCACCATCACGCCCAGGTCTATGACCTCGAAGTTGTTGCACTGCAGTACCACGCCCACGATATTTTTACCGATATCGTGTACATCACCTTTCACTGTCGCCATGAGGATCTTGCCGTTGCTCAGGCTGCCCGCGTCCTTTTCCTCTTCTATAAACGGTTGCAGGTGGGCCACGGCCTGTTTCATCACGCGTGCGCTCTTTACCACCTGCGGCAGGAACATCTTGCCCTCGCCGAACAGGTCGCCAACCACGTTCATGCCATCCATCAGCGGACCTTCGATCACATGTATCGGGCGATCGAATTGCAGCCTGGCTTCCTCGGCATCTGCCACCACCCAGGTATTGATACCTCTTACCAGGGCGTGCTCCAGGCGTTTGGCCACATCCTGCTCGCGCCAGCTCAGGTCTTCCACCCGACTGTTGCTACCACCGCTACCGTCGCTTGCCCGGTAGCCTTCGGCCACTTCCAGCAGGCGCTCGGTGCCGTCTTCACGGCGATTGAGGATGACATCTTCAACCGCCTCACGCAGATCCTCGGGTAACTCATCATAAACGGCCAGCTGACCGGCGTTGACGATACCCATGTCCATGCCCGCGCGAATGGCGTGGTACAGAAACACGGAGTGGATGGCCTCGCGCACCGCGTCATTGCCCCGGAAAGAGAAAGAAACATTCGATACGCCGCCGGACACCAGCGCCCCCGGCAGTTCCGCTTTGATGTAGAGGGTGGCCTCGATAAAGTCCACCGCGTAGTTGTTGTGCTCCTCGATACCGGTGGCCACCGCAAAAATATTCGGGTCGAATATGATGTCATTGGGATTGAAGTCCAGCTCGCCCAGCAGCAGGTCGTAGCAACGCTTGCAGATATCTTTACGACGCTGCAGATTGTCGGCCTGGCCGTCCTCGTCAAACGCCATGACCACCACAGCGGCACCGTAACGCTGGCACAGTCGCGCCTGCGCCAGAAACTCCTCTTCCCCAGACTTGAGACTGATCGAATTGACCACCGCCTTACCCTGTATGCATTTGAGCCCGGCTTCGATCACGCTCCACTTGGAGGAGTCGACCATGATGGGCACACGGCAGATGTCCGGCTCCGAGGCGATCAGGTTGAGAAAGGTCACCATGGCATTCTCGGCGTCCAGCATGCCTTCATCCATGTTGATATCGATAATCTGCGCGCCGTCTTCTACCTGGATGCGCGCCACATCCAACGCCGCCTCGTAGTTGTCATCCAGTATCAGTCGCTTGAATCTGGCGGAACCGGTCACATTGCAGCGCTCGCCGACATTGACGAACAGGCTGTCTGGCGTGATGTTGAAAGGCTCCAGGCCGCTGAGCCGACAGGCGCGTTGGTGTTGTGGCAGAGGGCGGGGCGCCACGCCGTGCACCGCATCTGCGATAGCTCTGATATGCGCGGGCGTGGTGCCACAACAGCCGCCCGCCAGGTTGAGGAAACCGCGCTCGGCAAAGCCCTTGAAATCTTCATACATAATACCGGGGGTTTCGTCGAATTCGCCAAAGGCGTTGGGCAGGCCGGCATTCAAGTGGGCGCTGAAATAGCTGTCGGTTACGTTGGAAAGCTCTTCGATAAAGGGCCGGATCTCGCTGTAGCGACGACCGCAATTGCTGCCCAGAATAAGCGGCTGCGCATGCGCCACCGCGTTCCAGAAGGCCTCCGGATTTTGGCCGGACAGCACACGGCCGCTGATATCAGGAAAGGTCACGGAAATCATCAATGGCAGTTTGTGCCCCAGTTCATCAAAGACTTCCTGCACGGCGAAGATGGCCGCTTTGGCGTTCAGAGTGTCGAAGATGGTCTCGATCAGCAGCAGGTCGACGCCACCGGCGATCAGGGCTCGGGTCGCCTCGGCGTAATCCTGGCGCAGCTGGTCGAAGGTGATACTGCGCGCCGCCGGGTTGTTCACATCCGGTGATATAGAGGCCGTTTTAGGGGTTGGCCCCAGTACACCCGCGACAAAGCGCGGCTGCTCGGGGGTGGCCGCTGTCGCTTCGTCGGCGACCTTGCGTGCGATTTGCGCCGCTGCCGTATTCAACTCAGCCGCCAGGTGGCCCAACTGGTAATCGTCCTGCGCGACGGCCGTGCTATTGAAGGTGTTGGTCTCGATAATATCGGCGCCGGCGTCCAGAAATTCCCGGTGAATTTTGGCGATCATATCCGGCCGCGTCAGGCTCAGCAGATCGTTGTTGCCTTTCAGGTCTGACCCGTGATCGGCAAAACGCTCCCCGCGGTAATCGTCCTCCTGCAGCTGCTCGTTCTGGATCATGGTGCCCATGGCGCCATCAATCACCAGAATGCGTTGCTGCAGAGCCTGTTCCACAGGCCCGGGGGATGGGTTGTCGACTGCCATGGGTTTGCTATCCGCATCAGTTGGCCGGAAACGGATCCCGACCGGTAAAAAAGTGCCGTATTCTAGCAGATTGAAGGATACTTTGGAGAGAGGCCGCCGCATGCTTCACACTTTTGTGCACAAGTTTGCTAGAATACCTGAGTAATTTACTCGGAATGGATTGTCAGATGGTTACCATCACAGAATCGGCCCAGGAATACCTGGTAGAACTGCTGTCAAAACAGGAAGATGCCCTGGGTGTCAGGGTGTTTATCAACCAGCCCGGCACCCCCCGGGCGGAAACCTGTATCGCCTACTGCCGGGAAGGTGATCTGCAGGAAGGCGACGAGAAGCGCGAGCTTGAAAAGTTCACCGCCTGGTTTGACGCCCGCAGCTTGCCCTACCTGGAAGACGCCCTGGTGGACTACTCCAAGGATCGCATGGGCGGCCAGCTGACTATCAAGGCGCCCAATGCCAAGATGCCAAGAACCGGCGAAGACAGCCCGCTGGAGGATCGTATCAATTATGTGTTGTACAACGAGATCAATCCCGCGCTCGCCGCCCACGGGGGCGAGGTCAGCCTGGTAGAAGTCACCGCAGATCAGTTCGCGATATTACAGTTCGGTGGCGGTTGCCAGGGTTGCAGTGCCGTGGACCAGACCCTCAAAGGGGGCGTAGAGAAAACCCTGCTGGAGCAATTACCCCAACTCAAGGGTGTACGGGACATGACCGATCACTCTGATACGTCGCAGGCGTACTACTAGTAGCGATAATCAGCCTACGCTAAGAGCCTGATGCGGGCCGCGGTGGCGGTAGTCGATGCTCTCCGGTCCGTGGCTGACAGAATTAGCGCGATGCCAATTTACCCTTTAGCTTGTCACGCATTCCTCGCAGGCACTGCTCGGTAGTTTCCCAATCGATACACCCGTCCGTTACCGATACCCCGTACTCCAGGTCACCCAGGTTGGCGGGGATGGATTGGTTGCCGGCTTTCAGGTTGCTCTCTATCATCAGTCCCACCAGCGATTTGTTGCCCGCCAGAATCTGGTTGGTGACGTTCTCTGCCACCAGGGGCTGCAGTTCCGGTTGCTTGTTGGAATTGGCATGGCTGCAGTCCACCATGATGTTTTGCGGCAGCCCGGCTTTTTCCAGGGCGTCCTCGCACAATTTGATATGTACAGAGTCGTAGTTGGGCCCCGCGCTGCCGCCGCGCAGCACCACGTGGCCATAGGCGTTGCCGCGGGTAGTGAATACGCTTACCTGGCCATGGCTGTTGATACCCAGAAAACGGTGTGGGTTGGCGGCGGAATTGAGGGCATTCATGGCGACATCCAGGCCGCCGTCGGTGCCGTTTTTGAAACCTACCGCGGCGGACAGACCACTGGCCATCTCCCGATGAGTCTGGGATTCAGTGGTTCTGGCGCCAATGGCGTTCCAGCTGATCAGGTCTTGCAGGTACTGGGGTGAGATGGGGTCCAGCGCCTCGGTGGAGGTGGGAAGGCCCAGTTCCAGAATATCCAGCAGCAGTTCGCGGCCAATGTGCAGACCTTCCTCGATTTTGAAGGAATCATCGAGGTGCGGGTCGTTGATCAGGCCTTTCCAGCCCACGGTGGTGCGCGGCTTCTCAAAATACACGCGCATCACGATGAACAGTGTGTCCTGTACCTCATCGGCCAATACCCTGAGCCGGCGTGCATAGTCCATTGCGGCCTCAATATCGTGAATGGAGCAGGGCCCCACTACCACGAACAGGCGGGGATCCTTGCGGTCCAGGATGTCCCAGATCGCTTTTCGGCTGTCACTCACGGTGGCGCGCACCACTTCAGACATGGGCAGGGTAGCGTTGAGTTGTTCTGGCGTCACCAGTACATTCTGGGAATCGACGTTGATATTGTGGACCTGGTTGTTGCTCATTGGGTTTTACCTGATACTGTGACGCTGTTTGTATGACTGGCGCGTACGCCAATTTGGGCGCGATATTCTATAGCAGCACACGAGCTTTTGACAGCGCTACTCAATTACACAAAGCTGATACGAACACTGGCGAGGACACGTGACAGGCAGACTTTTTGATATCACACCGCTGGAACCCCTGGTCGAGGCCGGTTATATCCTACTAACCCCGAATTTTCGGTTGGCCCGACGAATAAAAGCGGAATGGGATGGCCGGCGCCTGGCCAATGGCGAAGCGGTATGGCAGCCACTAAAGGTGGCGCCGCTGGAAAGCTGGTTACTGGCGCAGTGGGAGCGGGCGGTCAGTCTCAACCTGGCGCCGGTGCTGACACCCCTGAACCCGGCACAGGTGCTTCAGCTGTGGCAGCAGGTGATTGCGCAGGAAGAGCGCCAGTGCGGTGATTATCACCTGCTGCGACCCTCGGCCGCGGCCGAGTTGGCCGGCCAGGCGCGCGATAGTCTACTGCGCTGGCAGGTGGATATGACGGCGGAGGGTATTCGCCAATCATTCAATTTCGACGCGGATTGCGGCACTTTTTTACGCTGGTTGACGCTGTTCGAGCAGCGCCTGGAGGCCGCGGGGCAGTGCACTCCGGTGGACTGTATACGGCGATTAGCGGCCGGCGCTGCGCAGTTGCCAACCAGCCGCGCTGCTCTGGTAGAGTTTGACGACATCCCGCCGCTGTTTCGCTCTGCGCTGGATGCATTGTGCGATGAGGTGCGGGAAATTGTGCCGGCCGCTGGAAGCGGTCGGCGCCTGGCACACGCTTTTACTGATAAACGGGGCGAGTTACAGGCTGTAGCAAGCTGGGCCGCCGGCATCAACCGGCAGAATCCGGCAGCGACAGTCGCAATAGTACTCAGTGATGTGGCAGGCGACCGGAGCGCACTGGACTATCTGCTGCGCCGCGAATTCGACTGCCTGGGAGAAGACTACAACAGCCTGCCGGTCAACTTTTCCACAGGTATTTCCCTGGATCGCGCCCCGGTAATCCGCGATGCGCTGGCGGCATTGGCCATGGCTCAGCGGCATACAACTGTGCCAGCTGTCGTGGCGTTGCTGCGCTCCCGTTTCCTGCACTTGCCAGACGCTGACAGCGCACTCGCTAACCGTTTTATCACCGGCCTGTTTGATGATGGCAGGGAGGAGGTAGAGAGCGCCGACCTGCGCTACGCTGCCAGCGAGGTAAAACTGGGAGACAGTAAAGGCCTGGTTTTGGGGCAGCATTTGCTCGCGGTGTCGGGGTTGCGTAGTTTGCGACAGGCCGCACTGCCATCTCAATGGGTAGAGCGCTTTTGCGAGGTGCTGGCCATATGGGGCTGGCCGGGGACCGGCCCGCTGGATTCCCTGGAATACCAACAGGTGGAGTTGTGGTATCGCACCCTGGACGAATTCAGGGGCTACGACGCCGTGTGCCAGCCACTGGACTTTGACGGCGCGCTGCAATTGTTGCGCCACAGTTGCAGCCGACAGATCTCGCAGCCACAAACCGCGGACAGCCCGGTGCAGGTATTGGGTCCGCTGGAGGCCGCGGGGCTCGCCTTCGATCATCTGTGGCTCTGTGGTATGCAGGGCAACAGTTGGCCGACACCGCCCCGGCCCAACCCGTTTATACCCCAGTCTCTACAGCGTCAGTTGCAAATGCCCCACGCCACAGCCGAGCGGGAATGGGCGTTCAGTGAAGCCTTGTTCAGACAATACAGCCGCTCGGCGACAGTGCTTCATGCCAGTTACTGTAAACAAGTGGGTGGCATAGCAGAGCTGCCCAGTGCCCTGTTGCAGGATTTCCCGGTGGATGAATTGGGGATGAATGTCGTCGGGCTTCCCGAGGTCGCACCGCTCTGGACCCAGCAGTGGCAGCAACGAGTAGTGGAGCAGTTGGATGACGACCGGGCGCCACCGCTGAGTGCGCAACAACTCGAAGCTGGCAGCTACAGCGGTGGCAGTGGTCTGTTGGAAGACCAGTCCCAATGTCCATTTCGGGCATTTGCCCGGCGCCGCCTGTTGGTCGAGCCCCTGTCCACTTTCAGCGTGGCCCTGTCACCCGCGGAACGCGGCTCACTGCTGCACGACGCCTTGTTCACGTTATGGGGAGATATTCAGGATCACCCGGCGCTACTGGCACTGGATGAGGCAGGTGAGGAACAAACGGTAATGCGAGCGGTGCAGGCGGCCATTGAGGGCATACCGGGTGGCCGGCGGCGTTTGCTGGGCAGTGCTTACTGGCGGTTGGAAGGGAAGCGCCTGGCCGGATTGCTGCGCGAATGGCTGGTAGTGGAGCGCCAGCGCAGTACTTTCGTGGTATTGCAGCGCGAAGAGGACATCACCCTGCAACTGGCACAGTTACAGATACGCCTGCGAGTGGACCGGATCGACCAATTGCCGGATGGTTCGCAGGTCATTATCGACTACAAATCCGGTACCAGCAAAGTGCAGGACTGGCTGGGCGAGCGGCCGGCCAGGCCGCAGTTGCTGCTGTACGGCATTGCCGCCCCGGGCTGCGCTGCGGTACTGGCCTTTGCCCAGCTGCGTCCACGGGACTGCCGCTTCAATGGCCTGGGTGAGGTGGCGGCTGCCCCCGGTATCGCAACGGACATTCCCAAAGTTGTAAAAGAACGCATGGAAGCGGATGACTGGCGGTCCTTGAACGAACGCTGGCGAGAGAATCTGGAGCGCCTGGCGCAGGCCTTTGTGGCGGGCGATGCGGCAGTGGATCCACTGGCGCCCGGCAGTTGCACCTGGTGTGGACTGCAACCCCTTTGCCGTATCAATATTGCTGAGGGCAGGTTGGCGGTGGAGACAGTGCAGTCCGGCGCAGGAGGCGGGGTATGAGCATCGTCGATGCGACCCAGCGGGCCACCGCCATAAACCCAACCGGTAGTTTCTGTGTCAGTGCCCCGGCCGGTTCCGGTAAAACAGAATTGTTGATCCAGCGTTACCTGTGCCTGCTGTCGCGGGTGGCGCGCCCGGAGCAGGTACTGGCAATCACCTTCACCCGCAAAGCGGCTGCCGAAATGCGTGAGCGGGTGGTTGAGGCGCTGCAGGGGGCGGGCAGAGGTGATCGCTGCGACACTGCGCATCAGCAGGTCACGCGCAACCTTGCCGAGCAGGCGCTGGCCGCCGACGCGCGGGGAGACTGGCACCTGGTGCGGGATATCTCGCGGCTCAATATAAAGACCATCGACAGTTTTTGCGGTGGCCTGACCCGGCAAATGCCTGTGCTCAGTGAATTTGGTGGCCAGGCCAATCTGCTGGACGATGCCACAGAGCTTTATGCAGAGGCCGTGGTAGCGCTGTTCGGCGAGGTCGACAGCGACCACCCGGTAGCGGCGGACCTGGCTGCACTGATGCTGCATTTCGACAATAACTGGGAGCGCCTGCAGGAGTTGCTGGTGTCGATGCTGGCGCGCCGCGACCAGTGGCGTCGTTACGTGGGCATACACCATGAACCGGAGGAATCCGAAGCCTACCTGCTGACCACAGTTGAGACGCTGGTGCGCGGTGAACTGGGGGGGCTATCACGCACACTGCTGCCCTATGCCTCCGGGTTATTGCAGCTGCAGCAATTCGCGGCCGGAAACCTGGGCAACCCACCCCCGCAACAATTTCCCGGCCGTGAACCCAGCGATGTGAGCGGGTGGCGCGCGCTGCGCGACTTGCTGTTGACCAAAGAGGGCGGCTGGCGCAAGAGTATTTCCAAAACCATTGGCTTTCCCACGGGCAAGGGGGAACCACAGGAGCGCAAGGACCAGCTGAAAAGTGTACTGGGCGAGTTGCAGCAGATAGACGGTTTGCAACCCATGCTGGCAGGCATCAGCTACCTGCCGGTAATTGAAACTGGCAGCGCCTCCTGGCAGTTGCTGGTGCACCTGTCGCGCCTGCTGCCGTTGCTCGCTGCGCAGCTACTGCTGGTTTTCCAGAAGCACGGTGCGGTGGATCACAGCCAGGTTGCATTGTCCGCCCTGCAGGCTCTGGGTGAAGATGATGCGCCGACCGAACTGGCCCTGCGCCTGGACTACCAGATCGAGCATATTCTGGTGGATGAATTCCAGGATACCGCCATCAACCAGTACGACCTGCTGCACAAGCTGACCCGCGGCTGGGGTCAGTACAACGCCGAAAATCCTCTGGCGCCGCGCACCGTGATGATCGTGGGCGACGGCATGCAATCCATTTACGGTTTTCGTGGCGCCAATGTGGGGCTGTTCCTGAAGGCGCGCCTGGAGGGCTTCAACGGGGTCAGCCTGCAGCACCTGGAATTGCTCAGCAATTTCCGCTCAGACGAGGGGGTGGTTGACTGGGTCAATGAGACGTTTACCTGGGCGTTCCCCGCGCAAAACGATATCAACCGCGGCCAGGTGAGTTACACGCCGGCCACCGCCGTGCGCCCGGTGGCTATCGAGCCCGCTGTGGAGATGCATGCCTTTCATGGGCAGGACAGGCTGGACGCGCAGGCCCAGGAAGTGGCTTTTATTTGCGAGCATGTAGCGGCGGCGTGCGCCGATCACAGCTGTGGGAGCATCGCCGTACTGGGTCGCAGCCGCAGTCACCTGCAGCCCATTATTGCCGGCCTGAAACAGTTGCATATCTCCTATAGCGCACAGGATCTGGACAGCCTGGCACATTCTCCCCTGGTGGCCGACCTGCTGACCCTGTGCCGGGCCCTGGCCAATGGCGCGGATCGCCTGGCGTGGATGGCCCTGTTGCGCGCGCCCTGGTGCGGGCTGCAATTGGCGGATCTGATGCTGGTTGCCAGTTATGGTGAGGCACCGCGCTATACACCGGTGTGGTCCGCCCTGTGTAGCCCACAATTACACGACATACTCAGTACCAACGGCAGGCAACGCTTGCAACATCTATTGCCACCGCTGCAGCTTGCGCAGAAGCAGCGCGATCGACGCGGCTTGCGAGTATGGATCGAGCAGGCCTGGGTAGGGCTGGGCGGTCCGGCCTGTGCGCGCGATAGTGATGGTTTACAGGACGCCGAGAGCTTTTTCCAACTGCTGGAGCAGGCCGATATGGACGGTATCGGGCTGGACGCCGAGTGGCTGGAGCAACGCCTGCAGAAGCGTTATATGAGTGGCGGCGACCCGGCCAGTAAGGTGCAGCTGATGACGCTGCACAAAGCCAAGGGCCTGGAGTTCGACCGCGTGATCATACCGCAATTGGCCAAACTACCGCGCAGCGACGGCCGTCAGCTACTATTATGGGACGAGCACAGCGGCCCGGACGGCAAACGCAATTTCTTACTGGCGGCGGACGATCACAGCGACGTGGGCACGCCCACCTTATACAACTACCTGGCGCAGCAACGCCAGCAAAAAACCCTTCTCGAAGGCACCCGGCTGTTGTACGTAGGGGCGACACGGGCTATTGGCCAGCTACTGCTCACCGCCAGCCTTACCTGGGATGAAAAGAAAGAGACCTTCCGTACGCCGTCCAGCCGCTGTTTGCTGAGCCCCATATGGCCGACCTTTGAACAGCAGATGGTCGCTCATGAACCAACGATGGTGCGAGTCGCCGCCGATGCACTGCCGGGTGCTCCACCGCTGACGCGATTGCTGTGCGACGCGCCAGCGGTCACACCATTGGTAGACAAAGCAGAAACGGCAGCGATCGAACAGGATCACAATATCCCCATCCGCGCCAGCAACCATACAGAGCGCGCTGTGGGCACAGTCGTGCACCTGGCGCTGGAAGAACTGTCCCTGCGCGATACGCTGCCGAATTCTGTCTCTGATACAGATCACCAGCGCTGGCGTGTGGCACTGCAACGTGAGGGGTTGTGGGGCGCAGCGTTGACTGAGGCCCTGGAGTCAGTGGCAAACTCGGTCATGCAATCGCTGCGCGAAGGCGGGGCGGGGCGTTGGGTGTTGTCTTCAGAACATGAGCAGGCCCGCAGCGAATGGGCCCTGACATGTGCTGATGAGAAGCGGGGCACCCGGGACCTGATCATAGACCGGACCTTTATCGACCGGGAGAGCGGTGAGCGCTGGCTGGTCGATTACAAAAACAGCCAGCCGCAGGAGGGTGAGACGCTGGAGTGTTTCGTCGCGCGCGAGAGTACGCTGTACCGGGCCCAGTTACAGTGTTACCGCGACGCCCTGCGTACATTGGATGGGAAGCCCCTGCGCTGCGCCCTGTTTTTTACTGCTCTGGGGCACTTGCACCCCGTTACAGAGCTGGATTTTCCGGCCGAATGAATATGTATCTACTGGGCTTCGCTTGCTTTTTGTTCCAGGGTCAGCGCCAGCGCTTCGGCATAGACGATCACGATGGTCTGGCCGAGGGTTACACCGTCCATCTTCTCGGGCTCTACGCCACCGATCAGGTGCAGCTTGCCATTTGGATCCTTGATGGTGACAGCGCCCAACTCGCGATTCATTCCTTCTATGGTGCATACGGCGCGAATTATACGGGCAGCGCCGATTGCCGGGTCTGCGCCTTCTTCTGACATCCCGCCTTCTTCAACCACAACCCAGGGGTTTGCCAATTCTTCTTCAGTGGGCTCGCGCAGTTCTCCCTCGATTGCCGCCATATAGGTTGCAGCCAGGGTATCACCGACTTTGACGTCTTCGAGCTTGACGACTTTTTCACGCGCGGTCAGTGTCACGCTGTTGCCCTGCGGACCTTTCAGGGTGACCTGGCGGGTCTCCAGGTTGATGTCAGTTACCACGGCCTCCATGGTTACCGCTACCGCACGGCCTGTGGCTTCTTCCTCTTCATGGTTCTCTGCCTGTGCCGCCATCGGCAGCGCTAATACCATCAATGCGAGCAGGCAGGTTTGGGTCGTGTTGGTCATTTTTTTAATAGTCTTGGTCATTACGAGAATTCCTTTATCTGTGACAGTTCTGCCTCTACGCCGCTAGTTTCAAGACATACCGGCCGGGCAGGTGCACAACATACTGGCAGAGTTGGCTGGAATCAACCTTAATCAGGCATTGTGTGCCAGCCAGATGATAAGCTTATTTTCCCGGGCCACATGTTCCACATGATGAAACCCATGCTCCCGGTTGGATGGGGAGCTTAAGTGCCGCTGACGTAGAGTGTAAGCTTTTGTCCCGGCTGCAGATACCTGTCGGGCTGTAGGGCATTCCAGCTAATGATGTCGTTTATAGACACGTTGAACTTGCCGGCGATCCGGTACAGGGAATCACCCTGTCGCACCTGATACCCACGGGCGGTGGGCGCCTTGTCGGCGGTGCCCATGGCCAGGCTGGATGCCCAGGCGCTGCCCCGGGGAATCATCAGGGTCTTACCGGCGCGGATCATACTTCCCCTTATGCCGTTGACCTCGCGCAGCAGTCCCACCTGCGTATCAAATTTTTTGGCGATACCAATCAGGTTGTCCCCGTGCTCGATATGATAGTACTGCCATTGCACGCGATCGTTGGCCGTGAGAGCGGCGATCCCTGTGGCGAAACGGGCCCCGGTACCCACCGGCAACAGCAGTTGTGGCGGCATATCCGGAGATGTTGCCCAGCGCAACTGTCCTGGATTCAGGGTACGCAGGGCGTCGATTTCTATACCGGCCAGGTTTGCCGCCCGGGTCATTTCCAGCTGCCCCCCGGTATCACCAATTTCGAAGGCGGGTGCGTTGGCGATGGAGGGTATCTCTACAGAAAAAGCCTCGGGATAGGCCACGATCTGGGTCAGG
>Ga0164315_10001067_pt1 | contig 20314 bp, 16 predicted proteins | sample GuaBasSedimGuay6_FD_113737 | JGI IMG/M metagenome (GOLD analysis project Ga0164315, IMG submission 113737) | Subseafloor sediment microbial communities from Guaymas Basin, Gulf of California, Mexico - Guay6, Core 4569-2, 0-3 cm | ecosystem: Environmental > Aquatic > Marine > Hydrothermal vents... | reverse complement strand
CCTAAACGTTCACTTAATTTTTCCTGTGTAAGCTTGCATTCATCAATTAAGCGGGCGTAACTAATTGCTACTTCAATAGCATTTAAATCCTGACGATGGATATTTTCAATTAGGGCCATTTCGAGCATTTGCTCATCGTTGGCCACACGAATGTATGCCGGAATACGATTGATACCTGCAAGTTGTGAGGCACGCATACGCCTTTCACCAGCAATAAGTTGGTATTTCTCAAACCCTAATTTCCTTACTGTAACAGGCTGAATAACTCCCTGAACCGTAATTGAATCGGCAAGTTCTTTTAATAGTATTTCATCAAAATCAGAACGAGGTTGAAAGGGATTTGCTTCAATTTTACTTATGTCGAGTTCCGCAATTGCTCCAGCTACATAATTTCCTGATATATCAACTGCTGTAATATCTGTTTCCGGGCTCTGAAGTATTGCTTCAAGTCCTCTTCCCAATGCCTTTCTCTTTCCTTTGCTGCTACTCATCAGTTATATCTATTGTTTTTTCTGAATTTTTAATGCTTGTCATATCGTTCTTCTGCAAGATTTCACGGGCTAAATTAAGATAATTAATTGCTCCTGTACTTTCAGCATCATACATAATAATAGAATTGCCATAACTTGGTGCTTCACCTAGTTTTGTATTCCTATTTATTATGGTGTCGAAAACCATAGTCTGAAAATGTGTTTTAACTTCCTCAGTAACTTGTTTTGATAGCCTTAATCTGCTGTCGTACATAGTTAATAAAATACCTTCAATATCAAGGTCAGTGTTTAATCTGCTTTGAACTATCTTTATGGTATTCAGTAACTTGCCAAGGCCTTCAAGTGCAAAATATTCGCATTGAACAGGAATTATTACTGAGTCGGCTGCAGTAAGCGAATTAACTGTTATCAGGCCTAACGAAGGTGAACAGTCAATAATAATAAAATCGTAATCATCACGGATCTTATCAATAACCCTTTGCATCATTTTTTCACGTTGGGGAATATTTATCATCTCAATTTCAGCGCCTACCAGATCAATATGTGCTGGCATTAAATCAAGATGTGGTGTTTCTGTTGAAAGTATTACCTCCTTTGGATCAAGGTCATCAATAATACACTCATATATACTCGACTTAATGTTCTTGGGGTTGAAACCAATTCCTGAAGTTGCATTTGCCTGAGGGTCAGCATCTAGAATAAGTGTTTTGTATTCAAGTACAGCCAGACTTGCAGCAAGATTTATGGCTGTTGTGGTTTTACCTACTCCTCCCTTTTGGTTTGTTACGGCTATTGTTTTTCCCATGTAAAATTTATTTTGAAATGATGCAATACAAAAGTACAATTTTCAACACTGCTGTTTTTTTTAAGACTTTGAAGTTATTAACACGCAGCATTACTGAAAACGTGGATAATACGGAAAATAAGGTATGTGAATTTGATAAATATTTAGGCTAAATTCACATTTAAGAAGTTAATGAATTCTAATCTTGTTGTTAATAATAAACTATCTTCAGACTGTTAAATCTCTTTGAGGTTTTATCCTGTTGAAAGAATTTAATTTTGATACTGAAGAATGCAATTAGTCCAATCGCTTGATTACAAATCTTCAAAATTCACATCAACAGTTGTGTTTTCATCAGTCAACTTATCAGAAACCTCATCTTTAGTTTCAGACTCATCTTGGTTGTTTCTGATAAAATCTAATACATCATGAAAACCTTCTGAAAATTTATCAAAATCTTCCTTGTAAAGGAAAACTTTATGCTTTTCAAAATAGAATTTTCCTTGATCTGCATTAAACTTTTTCTTGCTTTCAGTAATTGTAATAAAATTCTCTCCACCTTTGGTGGCTTTAACATCAAAAAAATAAGTTCTTTTCCCCGCTCTTATCGCTCTGGAATAAACGTCTTCTCTTCTCTCCTGTGTTCCTTCTTTTTCCATTCTACTCTTATTTTCATTTTAAATGTTGGTGTAACAAAAGTAAAAATTAAATGTAATAACCTATTTATTGTTTTGCTTTTGTTCAAAAAAACTTAGAATTGTTGAAAACCTGCTTTGTCCGCAACCTGGTCACCAGAACAATCGAACAATCAATCAATAGAGCAATTGAACAATGTATCAATCGAACAACAAAAATAATGAGTAATTTTGCGGCCAAATTAAATTTGATTGAATATGGCAAAATATGAGCTTGTTTTACCAAAAATGGGTGAAGGCATAATCGAAGCAACAATAAATAAGTGGCTTAAGCAAGTTGGCGAAAATGTTAATGAAGATGATGCGATTGTTGAGGTAGCTACTGATAAAGTCGATTCGGAAGTCCCAAGTCCTATTGATGGTGTATTGGCAGAAGTTTTTTTTAATGAAGGAGATATAGCTCCAGTTGGTGAAGTTATTGCCATAATTAAGACCGAAGGAGATGAATCTGCAGAAGAAGTTTCTGTAAAGAATAAAGTTGAGAAAATTATTTTGAAGGAGAATTCCTCAGTTGTGATTGCGCAAAAGGAAGAAGATAAGTCTGATGATTCCAAACATAATATTCAATCTAAAATATATCTTTCACCACTTATTAAAAGTATTGCAAAAGAGGAGGGGATAAGTGTACAAGAATTAGAAAGTATTACAGGAAGTGGAAAAGATAATCGACTGACTAAAAGAGATGTACTTGCATATTTGGAAACAAGGAATACATCTGGCGTAAAGACTCAAGAGACAGCTATGGTAAAGAAGGAAATTCAACTACCAACAATTACAACATCTGCTGGTGATGAAGTGTTTGAGATGGATCGTATGCGCCGCTTAATTGCCGATCATATGGTAATGTCTGCTCACGTATCACCTCATGTTACTTCTTTTATCGATGTTGATGTAACGAATATTGTTAACTGGAGAAATAAAATTAAGGCTCAGATTTTGGAACGTGAAGGTGAGAAGATCACATTTACTCCAATTTTCATTAATGCAGTTGCACAAGCACTTGTTGAGTATCCTCAGGTTAACGCCTCACTGGATGGCTACAAAGTAATCCTTAGGAAAAGAATAAATATTGGAATGGCTGCTGCTCTTCCAAATGGAAATCTCATAGTTCCCGTTATTAAAGATGCTGATCAGAAGAATCTTTTAGGAACGGCAAAAATTGTTAATGATCTTGCAAAAAGATCACGCGAAAATAAACTACAGCCTGATGATATTCAGGGAGGTACATTTACACTTACCAATTTTGGATCTTTCGATAGTTTGACTGGAACACCAATAATAAATCAGCCTCAGGTTGCTATTTTAGGAGTTGGAGCGATCCGAAAAAAACCTGTTGTAATTGAAACAGCAAGTGGTGATATGATAGGTATTAGGCACATAATGATCTTATCAATGGCATACGATCACCGTATTGTTGATGGAGCACTTGGAGGCAAGTTCCTTAGAAGGGTGAAAGAATTACTTGAAAATTTTTACATTAATACAGTAATTTAATTTTTGTGGGCTAAAGAAATTCATCTTTGTGTGAATATTAAATAAAAATTTGACAAGCACTTTAACAAAATAAATTTATGAAACTGAACCTAAAAAAACCATTGGCCTTTTTCGATATCGAAAGCACGGGTCTGAATGTTGCGCAAGACAGAATAATTGAGCTTAGCATACTTAAAATTGACACAAATAATACTAAGGAAAGTAAAACCTGGCTTGTAAATCCCGATTATCCTATCTCTGATGAAGCAGCTGCAGTGCATGGTTTTACCTATGAGGATATTAAGGATAAGCCTACTTTTAAACAGAAGGCAAAAGAAATTGCCAGTTTTCTCCATAACTGTGATCTGGCAGGTTACAATTCAAATAAATTTGATATCCCAATGTTGGTTGAGGAATTCCTCAGGGCTGACGTAGATTTTGAAATAAACAACCGTAAACTTATTGATGTTCAGACTATTTTCATGAAAATGGAACAGCGGACTCTTAAGGCTGCAGTAAAATTCTTTTTAAATAAGGAACTTGAAAATGCACATTCCGCCGAAGTTGATGTTTTAGCTACTTATGAGGTCTTTGAGGCTCAAATAGAAAAATATGAGAGTATTGATTTTACCGACAGGGATGGTGTTGTGAGTCAGCCTGTTGTAAATGATATGGAGGCTCTTGCAGAATTCTCTACTCATCATCGTAATGCAGATTTGATGGGGCAGATTATTTACAATAAAGAAGGAGTGGAGACATTTAATTTTGGAAAAAATAGAGGTCGTACAGTTAAGGAAGTATTTTTAAATGAACCTTCATATTACAGTTGGATGATGAAAGCTGATTTTCCTCTTTACACTAAAAAAATCATTACCAGAATTAAATTGGGAATGGGTTTTTAAGAGAAGTACTTAGAGTGCCTAAAATACTTAGAGATGAATTGTTTCTAGGAAATAATCTGGTGACATAAAGAAATGATTAAAAATAAATAGGTAGTCTGCCTTAGGCGGATAACCACACGCACATAAAAACTGTTATAATTAAGTAATAAGAATAACTACAGCAGGTAAGTGGAGGAAAAACCTCTTAAATTTTCTTATCCGCCTTAGGCGGATGGTTCAAATCTTAACACATGAAAATAATTTGCATTGGTAGAAATTACGTTGACCACGCTAAGGAGTTGAACAACCCTGTTCCTTCTAAACCGGTTTTTTTTATGAAGCCTGATACTGCTTTAATTCAAAAGCATAATCCGTTTTTTTATCCCGAATTTAGCAAGGATATTCATTACGAGGTAGAGCTAGTAGTGAAGATATCAAGGAATGGAAGACATATCGAGGAGAAGTTTGCCAATAAATATTATAACCAAATAGGAATTGGTATCGATCTTACAGCCAGAGATTTGCAAAATGAATGTAAGAAAAAGGGATTGCCATGGGAAATTGCAAAAGCATTTGATAACTCTGCACCATTGGGTGATTTCATAGCTGTCACAGAATTTCAGGACCTGAATGATATTAACTTTTCGCTTAAAATAAATGATGAAATAAGACAGCAGGGCAATTCTGGAGATATGATATTTAGTTTTGATAAGGTTATTTCATATATATCACAATTTATTACCCTAAAAATTGGAGATTTAATTTTCACTGGAACTCCAGTTGGTGTTGGCCCAATAAAAATAAACGATCATTTTGAGGCATTTATTGAAGACAAGAAACTGCTTAATTTTAAGGTGAAATAAATTAGGTCAACTAAAAAATATTATTGTTTTATTTGGCTTAATATTCATTACAACAACATTGAATATACTTATGCCTTAAAGTTTTTTGACTGAAAATAGTACATAGTACATTGTACATAGAACATCAAATCATCTTCCCTTATTCACATCTTCGTAAAGGCTTGAGTTTGCTGGGTCAACATCTTTCATAATATTAATCATTGCTGTTTTTTCAGCTGGAGTTGCTTTACCAAAAATGTTGATGATTTCATTTCTTTTCGACTCAACAAATATTTGCATTGGGTAAAGCCCTGGACGTTTGTCATTTACTGATTTAAAATGCCTTAATGATTTTGACATGGTTGCTCGAGCAGCTTCCTTATCTTCCGACATAAGATCCAGGCCTCTCCTGTGATATTCATACAAAAACATACGTAATGCCTGATATGAACTATTCTGTAAACCAGCAACAAGTTGATTTCTGTTTTTAGGTCCCTCAAATGCCTGCCATCCTTTTTCCGGAGCGCTCTGAGCTGCATCTACTACCGTTTGTGCCTTATCATAAAACTCACTTCCTCCATAAAGCGAATAAGTGTCAAAGTCCAATCCCAACATTAAGTACGCATAATAAGCAAGTATTGAAGTTAGACTACTTGTGTATGAATTTTCTGCAAACTCCATTGTTTGAAAAGGTACATACCTAAAATGGATATCCTTATCAATCATATTAATGACAGGACTTTCATAATCAGTATTGTAAATAGGCCTTTGTAAAACAATATTCACACTTCCTGAAAACTCATCTCCTCCAACAACATTATCAAATGTAAAAACCATGGTGCACTCAATGCGTTCTTCCATCTTCAAATTATACGAAGACCATTTACGGTTATTCATAAACTCAAACATGGAGGTTTTCATAGCATCAAAAACACTCTTGTCAACTCCCTCAATTTTTTGAGATTGAATGCCTATGGTGCAAAGAAATTCTTGTGCTGAAAGATTTAGTGTCATCACAAAAACTACAATTGCTATGAGTAGACGTTTTACCATTTTGTTAATTATGAGAGCGTTAATTTTTTTGATTTAATACTTTTACAATTTCAGCAACAATGTCCTTCGCGACTTCAGTTTTTTCTTTTAACGGAAACTCTGATTTATTGCCTTTATTGTCCAAAATGCTGACCTTATTTGTTGAATGCCCAAAACCCGCACCTTTATCTCTGAGTGAGTTCAGCACAATTAGGTCGAGATTTTTCGATTTTATTTTTTTGATTGCATTTATTTCTTCATTATCTGTTTCCAAGGCAAAGCCCACCAATAATTGGTTTTCAGTCTTCACTTGTCCAAGACTTGCAAGAATATCTTTTGTTTGCTTAAGGTTGATGGAATGAAATCCTTGCTCTTTTTTTATTTTGCTCACAGCAATTTCAGAAGGAGTAAAATCAGCAACTGCTGCTGAGAGGATTGCAATATCTTTTGTTTGAAATAGTTCAGTACATTTTTCAAACATTTGTTGGGCAGTACTAACTTTAAACGTTCTTATTTGTGGATTTTCAGTTTGCTCATTTGTGGGACCTAAAACTAATTCCACATCTGCACCTTCATCAGCAAGTGCTTCTGCAATTGCAATACCCATTTTACCACTGCTGTGGTTTCCAATAAAGCGTACAGGATCGATTGGTTCGTGTGTTGGGCCTGCTGTTACCAGCACTTTTTTACCGCTTAGAGTTTTTTTTTTATTAAAGTGGTCTTTAATAATATCAAAAATCACCTCTGGTTCCTCAAGCCTTCCCATACCTTTTAATCCACTTGCTAACTCTCCTTCAACTGGCTCAATTAATTGGTAACCATAAGTTTGAAGTTTTTTAATATTGGATTGTGTACTTGGGTGGTGATACATGTCCAGATCCATTGCCGGAGCAAACATCACAGGACATCGTGAGGATAAAATTGTAGTAAGTAATAAATTGTCTGCAATACCAGTTACCATTTTCCCCATAGTATTTGCCGATAATGGCGCAACAAGAAAAAGGTCGGCCCAAAGGCCAAGGTTTACATGGCTGAACCAACTACCATCATCGCGTTTGTGAAACTCCCATAATACAGGGTTTTCACTCAATGTAGATAATGTAAGAGGAGTTACAAATTCTTTAGCAAAAGGAGTTAACAAGACTTGAACTTCTGCTCCTTCTTTTTTTAAAAGTCGAATCAGAAAGGGTACTTTGTAAGCAGCAATGCTACCAGTAATACCAATCAATATCTTTTTGCCCTTAAGCATTTTTTAGAAGTTTGTAGCTGTGGTTTTATGTGGATTTCTAATGTAAATTTCTTCATTTAGAAATTCATGCACAGCAATTAATGTTGGCTTTGGAAGTCTCTCATAGAATTTTGCAATCTCGATTTGTTCGCGATTTTCAAACACCTCTTCAAGGTTATCAGTATGAGTAGCAAACTCAGCAGTTTTTTGATCTAGCTCCTGTTTTAATTCAGCGCCAATTTGATTTGATCTTTTTGATAAAACCGCAACTGTTTCGTAAATATTACCTGTCTGCTCGTAAAATGATTCCTTCTGACGTGTAACGGCAGTTGTTTCTGTTTTAACTTTTTTGTAATCCATTTTTATCTATTTTATGTATCTTCTTGCGTTTTCGTTTACAGTCTCTACCTCTTCTAAATACTCACTTTCAGGGTAAAGATGTTTTAAATTGTTGTAGGCTTCCACAGTTCCTTCGTAACGTTCCACCTTTTTTGTGTAAATACTTTTTTCGGCATAATCAAAATATGCCAATGTAATATAATAAAGAACTTCTTCACGGTAGTCAGTATCAGGATATTCGTCCAGAAGATTATTAAAAGAAGTTATGGCAGCCTGGTAACTTTCCATTCTGTAATATAATTTGGCAATGTTGTAATCTTTAATTTCCAATTTATCCCTTAAATCATCCATTAAACGAGTCGCTTCATCTACTCTGGATGAATTTGGATATAAATCAATGTACAATTGCAATTCTTTTAATGCAATAAAAGTACTCGTTTGATCGAGTGATGATTTTGGTGAATCCAGATAATTACAATAAGCACTGTAAAATGCTGCTTCCTGAACATGTTCGCCACGTGGATACAATTGAGTGTACTGTTTGTAATAGTAACTCGCTATATTGTAGTCCTTTAACTGAAAATAACAGTTTGCAGTGTAATAAGAAAGTATTTCCCCTTCTGCTGTTCCACGATGGACAGCCCTAAGAATATCAAAAAACTGTAAAGCCTGATTAAAATTGCCTTTCTCGTAAAGGTCCATGGCAGTTTCAAATTTTAATTCGTTATTACCGCTCTTGAGAGTTTTCTTGTATCCATTACAGCTAAATGTAACTATCAATAAACCAGCAAATAACAAAATCAATAAGGCTTTTCTAAACATTGCGCAAAATTAAAATAATTTATTGAAGTACAAAACGAAAAATAACAAGGTTTATTTTAATAAGAATTTTTAACATAATCTGTCTTTGCCAACAGTTTGTTGCTAGTTTAAAATAATTGGATTTAGTGATATCGAATTATGCTATTTTAAAGCATACCAGACCTTAGTACTATTTAAGTTTTCTATTTTTCTTTCTCAAAAAAACAATTAACCAAAACTCAATTTATCAACATTGATTTGAACTAAGCAATAATATGTATATTTTTGCGCGCTAATCAAATTATTTGTGATATGGACGTATTCGATAAGTGTACAAGTAACATGGGAGCCATTGGCATGTATGCCGATAAGGCTGAGGGATATTATGTGTTTCCTAAACTTGAGGGTCAAATTTCTAACCGCATGATTTTTCAGGGAAAGGAAAGACTAGTTTGGAGTCTTAATAACTATCTCGGACTTGCTAACCATCCAAAGGTTAGAAAGGCTGATGCTGAAGGTGCTGCAGAATGGGGAATGGCTTATCCTATGGGTGCACGTGCTATGTCGGGACAAACAAAATATCATGAAGAACTTGAGCAAGATCTAGCCGCTTTTGTAAATAGAGAGGCTGCCTATTTGCTAAATTATGGTTATCAAGGAATGGTTTCAATAATAAATGCAATGGTGGACCGTAAAGATGTTATTGTTTATGATTCGGAGGCTCATGCTTGTATTATTGATGGTATGAGACTTCATTTTGGGAAGAGGTTTGTCTATCCACATAATAATATGGAAAACCTTGAAAAAGAATTACAAAGAGCCACTAAAATTGTAAATAAGACTGGCGGTGGAATACTTGTTATTACCGAGGGTGTTTATGGTATGGCCGGAGACCTTGGAAATCTTGATAAAATTGTAGAATTTAAAAAGAAATATAACTTCCGCCTTTTCATAGACGATGCACATGGCTTTGGTACTATGGGAGCAACCGGTGCAGGTACAGATGAACATTTTGGGGTTCAGGATGATGTAGATATTTATTTCGGAACTTTTGCCAAATCGATGGCAGGGATAGGTGGATTTGTTGCTGCTAAGAAAGAAGTTGTTAAGTATCTTCAATATAATATGCGTTCGCAGATTTTTGCGAAATCATTACCAATGCCTATGGTTATTGGAGCAATGAAAAGATTGGAGATGCTGAAGAATGAGCCTGAGCATCGCGAAAAGTTATGGACTATTGTTAATGCATTGCATACTGGATTGAGGGCAAATGGACTAAACCTTGGAGTAACAGAATCACCTGTTACACCTGTAATGCTAAGTGGTGGAGTTGAGGAAGCAACACAGATTACATACGACTTAAGAGAAAACTATAATATTTTCTGCTCAATCGTTACATACCCAGTTATTCCAAAAGGAATGATACTATTAAGGCTAATACCAACGGCAGTTCACACCCTTGAGGATGTGGAGTACACTGTTAAGGCTTTTGCCGAAGTAAAACGTAAATTAGAAAATAAGGAATACCCTGAAGAGTTTAAAGAGTTAAACTAAAACTCAACAGCTTAGGTTTTTCCTTACTCAATATGGAGCCATTTACTAAACTTACTCCTCGACACTTTTGGATGATAACTATCAACTCCACTTCGGCGTTTTTGATGGCTTATTTAATTGTGTTTTACATTAATTTTTTTGCTACTGTTCTAGCGGCAGGGATGTTTCATTACCCTATTAGTTTTGATTACAACCAGATTGTGTATCATATCGAACCTTTTCAGTGGACACATGATTCGGTTAAACTTATTTATGGTGCAGGACCAATTTTGGTTTTTCTTACTGGATTGATTTCATTAATTGGTTTTTTTGGTCTTACAGAAGAACAAACAAGGATTAAAATACTTTTTATCTGGATCACACTTTTGTCCTTCAATCAAACATTTGGTAACCTTATGATTGGTAATATCTTTAAGCAAGGTGTAGGTCATGTTTTTAACTGGATGTATTTTTCTGATACGTCTAAGATGATTGTTGCTCTGATGGGTTTTTTCGGACTACTAACCACAGCATTCCTTATGGTAAGACCTGTTTCTATTTCAGCTAACTCATATTTTAATAAACTAGGTGAAAGGAATTTTCCATTTTTTATTTTATCTCAAATAATTGTTCCATTTATTATTGGATATCTGCTTATAGTGGCTTACTTTTCACAAAGGCTATTGTTTCAAGAGAAATTTGCTTGGATTAGCCTGGTAATATTAATCTTTATTATTTTTATTAATCTCGCTAAAGCAGAAGCAGTTTACTTTGATGAAGATGACCGCAAGCCTGGCTATTCAAAATTTCTGATTATCGGTGCCATCGTAATGTATGGCGGATTAAGGTATATCTTAAATACATCTACTCATGTTCAATGGTAGGTTATTGATTACTCTACTACCAGTTTAGTATTAAATAAATCCCCTTTATTATTGCTTACAGAAATAGTGTAAATACCCGATGGGTAATCTGTTAAAGATATATTTAAAGTATTGTTTTTAATAGTTTTCTGATAAATCATTCTTCCTGCATTGTCAAATATTCTTATGAGATAATTGTCTGTTTTAGAAAGTTCGATATTAACATAATCTTTAGCAGGATTGGGGAATAAACTTATTTCATAACTATTGGTTTCTATTGCTCCAACATTTGGTTCCAGTTGTACATCTAGGATATTAGTCTGATAATCAGCAGCATTAACAAGAGTTATGGTTTTATCGTGATAACCAAATGCAGAAAATGTAAAATTATAAATACCCTGCTTTAGCAGTCTGTGGTAATTGCCTTCTGGAATAGACGAATAAATGTGAGATTCATCCATATCATGCGAATCGAGAAATATCTCTGCCTTGATAGTATTCCCATTAAATACATTAGTTACAACACCTCTGACACCATAAAGGACTTGTTCCATATAATTTAAAAGCGATCTGTAGTTGTATTCCCAGAACTGTGGCATTTGCGAGCCTGGAGGCATCTTTGTCGCAGAAATTTCTATTGTTACTTCGCGGCAGTGATGAAAATAATTCATATAATCCTGTCGACCACCACTTATTGAATACCATGCATATCCATTTGTAACTCCATTGTCTAAATCTGTTAAATAACCAAATGGACTGTAAGCATGAGCAGTATCAGCATATTCTCTACTAACAAAATACCACCAGTCATCATCGGCAGCAAGTTTTGCCCAAGTATCCCATGGGAAATTAATAACTTCGGCACCACCATGAAAATTTGCCGATATTATTAAATCTCTCTCTTCAGCAAAATCCATAAAATGTAAAGTCTCTGTCTGCCACTGATTGCCATCAGGATGCTCACCATCTTCTGGATCATGATAGTTACGATTCATGTCAATACCAAGAGCATTTCCTCTTGTTGCCCCTGAAACAGAACCATTGCCTCCAGCAAATGTACCATCAGGATTCGCCAATGGATTAATCCATATGTCAATATCGTTTACAAGTTTAGTAATACGACTATCATTTCCATAATTATTCAATAGGTAATCAACATACCTAAGCATCAATACATAACCAGTTATTTCATCACCATGTATTGAAGAAGTGTACATGAACTCTGGTTCGTTATCATCTTCTCCCAGATTATTGTTAATATGAACAAATAATATTTCCCTACCCTCATTACTCTGGCCAATGTTTACAATCTCACATAGGTTAGGAAAATCTGTTTCAAATTGATACATCATATCCAGATATTGTTGATAATTCGGATAATAATCCCACTCATAAGTTTCTCTGTTGCCATCACCATCAAGTTCACTTTTAGGAAGTATAAGGGAAGGGGGAGTAAGAATTTGAAATTCATATCCCAACTCAAGAAACGAATTGTAATTATTTATGGAAATATATGCTTTAGCACTTTGCTGCTCAACATCATATGAATCGATTGAAATTGTTTTATTTAATAATTCAAGTTGACGCTTTATGTTTTGATTTTGCTTTAGTTGTAGGTTTACATAAAGTTCTTTTCTTATTAAAAGTTCCTCAGGTATCAAGTCAGAAAAATTCTGCTGAGCCTGTGAAAACAATGCAAAAAAGATAGTAAAAACCAGTAAAATTATTTTTTTCATAAGTGATAGTACAAATGTTGTTTGATTAATTGACAGAAAAATTATACTTATGGTTGTTTATAATTTTTAACGAAATCTTGTAAAGAATTGTAATGCTCATCAGTTACTGTAACCATCGGTAATCTGAGATTATTTTCCATTAAACCTATCTGCTCCAACGAAGCTTTAACACCAGCAGGATTTCCATCTGCAAATAGCAAATCGATAAATGGCAGCAAGGAATAATGAATTTGTTTAGCACCCTCAATTTCTTCTCTTGTATTAAGAATATTAACCATTTCAGAAAATTCCTTTGGGTAAGTATTGGCAACAACAGAAATTACTCCCTCAGCACCAAGTGTCATCATTGGAAATGTTAATGCATCATCACCAGAAAGCATACTAAAGTCTTCTGGTTTGTTTCTCAAAATCTCCATAATCTGACTCATGTCACCCGATGCTTCTTTAACTGCAATAATATTTTCAAAATCATTTGCAAGTCGAAGACAAGTTTCGGTACTAATATTTGAACTAGTCCTTCCAGGTACATTGTAAAGGATAATTGGTATTGGACATTTTTTGGCAATCTCAGCAAAATGCTGATAAATGCCTCTCTGATTTGGTTTGTTGTAATATGGAGCAACTGAAAGTATTCCGGAAACACCTGTGAAATCATTTGATTTTAGAGTGTCGACAACTGCCTCAGTATTATTTCCTCCAACTCCCATAATAACAGGAACCCTATTGTCTGTTATTTTCAATACAGATCTCATTAGTTCTTCCTTTTCGGCAGCACTAAGAGTTACTGCTTCACTGGTTGTTCCTAGTGCAACTACAAAATCAACGCCGCCCGTAATTATGTGATTTATAAGTTTTTCCAGCGACTGATAATCAATCGAGCCATTGTTGTTAAAAGGAGTTACTATGGCTACTCCTGTCCCTTTTATCATATTTGTTTAGTTTCTTTTGATATTAAGCATTCTCAAATTCTCGATGGCTAAATTATAAAATGCATTAAAATCAACCTGCTTTTTTTTAATATTTATTGTCAGGTCGTTTAGGTTGGATGAGCCTTGATATTGATTCCCGATTTTAAAGTTCGAGTTTACTATTGAATACATATTTAATACTTCTGGAATATCTTTAAAACAAAAATTGATTAACAGGTCGTATTCATTTTCTTTAAGCCAGGTTTTTAATTCTGATTTTGGTTTCCATCGGTAATCAAAATCATCCGCATTAAAAATGAAAAACCCCCTGTCAGTAATAACATCAACACTGTGATTAACATCTGAAAAAATAATAGGGTTGGTCTTTTTATTATCTTTTCTGGCGAGTCTAACAACTGCCCTCACACGATCAAGGTCTTCTTTGCCTTCTATGAAAAACAGAAGCCCCATTTTATTAATATCCTTGTAATCAAATGGTAGACGATCAGTGTTTGAAGAATAATGTATCCTAGACTTAAAATAATCTTGTAATAATTTTTTAAAGTAGTGTTTAATATCCACTTTGTTATGATTTTGGTTGAGACAGTAAAACTAATAAAAAGTATTCAGTTTTTGGACAGAAGTTAACCAATTAAGGTTTCATACTTAATCAAAAACCTTAATTTTGTCAATTCAATGGCAAATATGAAAATAACTTTCTTAGGTACCGGAACTTCACAGGGAGTGCCAGTTGTTGGTTGTCAGTGCGAAGTTTGTCAAAGTAAAGAAACTCTGAATAAACGACTTAGGACATCTATTATGGTTGAGGTTGGAGAAACGAGGTTTACCATCGATGCTGGCCCTGACTTCCGTTATCAAATGCTGAGAGAAGATGTGAGGAACCTTGACGGTATTTTAATTACACACTGTCATAAGGATCACATTGCCGGACTTGATGATGTTAGGGCTTTTAATTTCCTCCTCAAAAAGAGCATGAAAGTTTTTGCCACTGAAAGAGATCAAAGAGCAATAAAACAAGAATTTTCTTATGCTTTTGGCGAAAACCTTTATCCGGGAGTTCCACGATTTGATTTACATACAATTGGTGATGATCCATTTTATGTTAATGATGTAAAAGTTATTCCTTTAAATGCACTTCATTTGAAAATGGAGGTTACTGGTTTTAGAATAGGAGATTTCGCCTACATTACTGATACAAATTATATTCCCGTTGAAACCCTTGCAGCAATTACTGATTGCAAAGTTGTTGTTTTAAATGCTGTTAGAAGAAAGCCACATCCGTCACATTACAGTCTTTATGAGGCAATTAAAGTTCTGGAATTTGTAAAACCTGAAAAAGCATACCTTACACACATAAGTCATCTAATGGGCAAGCATCAGGATGTTAGTAGGGAACTCCCCGATTTTATTAGTTTGGCTTATGATGGGCTGGTTTTGGAGATGTGAGTAGGTTACCTCTTAACCACCTTTAAACTCTCCACTTCCCTTTCACCATAAAACATAACAACATGATAAATACCTGCAGGCAACGGATTTCCATTATTGTCATCGCCAGACCAAAGTATTTTTTCATCCAGCGAAAGAGTAGTTGATAAAATATTACGTACCAAAATTCCTAAATTGTCATAAATTTCAACTTTAATCTCAGTCTTAACCTCAACCTTATTCTCAATCTCAACACTCAAATACGTTCCCCAATCAAACGGATTAGGCGAAGCTTTTAGCAATTTCGGTTTTTCCTCCCGGTTGCCCGGTCCAATTTCATTAAAGCCTACAATAGTTGGATTCCATTCATATGCACCCATATCAATGCTGTCGCCAACAATTCGTGGGTTCCCTGCTAAGTCAAACTCCGGGATCTCAATAAAATCAGGCAGGTTTGCCAGTGTTCCTGCATCTATGCATGGCGAGCCATCAGCAATCATATACGGGTCACCCCACATGCCTAAGAATACAGGATCGGCATCTATGTTGGTGGAGTCATAGTGCAGGTGGCACCAGAGGGTATCGTGGTGATAGCAAGCTGGATCTATAAAAATACTCTCCTCTCCTCCTTCAATTAATGAGTTAAAAATGTTAAGATGAGAATGGAACATGAATTCCATTTGAAAAACTCCAATCCTAATTGGCATATCATGGTTGTTGTAACTAATACAGTTGTACATATTTATATTACCATCGTAAGCACCAATGGCTTGTGTACCTTCAGTTTCTGAGTTGTTATAGAAAGTACAATTTACAAGATAAGTATTGCCTCCATGATCCACTTGAGAAAAAGCAGTTAATGTATTGTCACTAAACAAGCAGTTCTGGATTATATTTGTGCCATCAAAGCCTGTTGTAACAGCATTTCCAACCGGATTATTCGGGTTATTGAAATCAGGTTGATGATTGTTAAAGATTGTATTTTCAATATATTGTATATCACCATCTCCACAGAAACATGTGTCGCTGCCTAAACCATAATCTCCTATTACTGTTCTTAGACCATAACCGCCCTTATTATCTGTAAATACACAGTTTCTTACTATTGAAGAATCAGCATGGAAATATGTAAGAATTGCATAGGCACTTTTTGCATAACTGTCTTTAAACACAATATTGTCCAAAACAAACCTATGGTTTTGTCTGTAAAGGAAAGCCAATGTGTTCCTTAGTTCCCAAACTTCGTATGTGGGAATCTGATTCCTTTGTAAAGTCATATTACTGAAACTATAATCAGATACACAATTGTTTCCTCCTAGGATATATGTTTTTCTATTTCCATCAAGTATCACACTATCGCGGTTTTGGCCAATAACATTAATAAAGGGGCGGATGTTGAGGGGGAACTTTTCATTGTTAGTTGAATCTGAATAAATACCATTTGCAAGGTGGATAGTATTTTTTTCAATACTGTCAACATTTATCCTTGAGTATGCCCATGCTATTGATCTCAGGGGCTCATCAGGTGATATGCCACTGTTGTTGTTGTCGCCCGAGATGGGATTTACGTAGAGGTCGCTGTCACGAGGAGTGATTATCGAATTCAAAATATCAATTTCGAGGTTGTCCAGTTCATATCCCGTTTCATTCATCAAACTGATAAAATATGAGACAGGGCTAATGACAGTGCATGTGTCAAGAAAAATATCTATATTATCATTGTTTGTTGTTGAAATACAAATGTCGCACCCCCTTGTGGCAAAATTGTTATAAATGCTGTTCCTATTAATTGAATCGAAATCAGTATAACTATCAACTGCTATATACATACCACCCCCCATACCATAAGCATGGTTATCCAAAATACTATTTGAACTCAAATAGATATAACTATCATTAGTGCATCCAATTCCTCCACCTAATCTGGATTTGTTCCCGTAAATAATGTTACCAATAACTTTGGCATTTGACATAAAGATGTTTATGCCCCCGCCCAAATGAAACAGATCGCCAATGCCATTTCTAATAGAAAACCCAACTACAGAGCCGGTTTGAAGCGATTCCCTTATTCTTATACAATTGGTGTTTCCACCACCATCAATAATAGTATTGTATTTGTAGTCTTCATCACCGGTGGTCAATACAAGGCTTGCGAGGACTAACCCTTTGCTTTTGAAGTCAAGGTTTTCATAATAAATCCCAGGCCAAACAAGTACTGTGTCGCCATTTTGGGCAAAATCTATTGCTTCTTGTATTATGCTAAAGTCGCCTGTGCCATTCTGTTTTACTTCTATTATCTGAGCATAGGAGCCGAGTGTGCTTAGGAGTAAAACTATGTAAAGTAATTTTTTCATTGTATTCATTTTATTTATTGGAATGGGAGTAGGCTAAACTTAAGCCTACTCTTTACCAAAACAATGCTGTCATTTCGACCGTAAAATCACCGACCTTAGGAGGCGATTTGTAGTGGAGAAATCTCCTGGGCAAGAGCCATTTTCTCAGGAGATTTCTCCACTCCTTCGTCGGTCGAAAAGACAACTAAGTTTTCTGTTTTAATCATTCTTATTGAACCACAAGTTTCTTGGTTTCAGTATAATCATCTGTATTTATCTGAATAAAATAAATTCCAGGTATCAGTTTATTGCCTTTGCCCTTTAAATCGGCAGTTCCTGCAACTATACCTCTTTTATATGTATTTTCTTTTATAACCGAAACCAGCCTGCCACTAACATCAAACAGCCTAAGGCTGTAATAACCTTCTTTTTCGGCAAAAAAACTAAAGTTGACTATGCTGCCTGCCGGGTTTGGCCAAATACTGAACGAAGCATCGGTATTTCCAATTACTTCCTCTGTCTTCCTTTTAAAGGAAATAAATGCCCTTTCTACACCCTCAGTTGTCTTTATGGCACGTTTTTCAAATATACCCCTTTCTTCGTTAAGTACCATATAGGATCTTATGCTTACATTGGCTATTGACTTTGTGCTGTAATGCTGTTCAAAGGTTACACTGTCTTCCTGTCCGGGGTTAATATATGCAAGCAAAATTACAGCAGTATCTGCTTCAATTACGCTGCATGCACCAACGCATGTATTGCCCACAAAGGCACCTATTTCCTGTGGATTGGCAGTTGAGTCGAGTTCGATTATAAATGGTTTGTATGTATCAGTTTCAGTATATGAATAATATTCCGGTTCAGGCCTTGGCTCATTGATTGGTGTAAAACCACCATTGCTCCAGTAAAACATTGGATAATTATCACCATCAAAGGTTTTTGTAGGATTAATGATCAGCATTTCTCCATATTTAAGCCTGTGGACGCTTTTGCTGCATGCCCATTCAGGGCCGGTAGGAGGACCAACAGCACCACCGCCTTCAGGTCCAAAAATAATACCACCCCCATTTGGCTTATAGCAATAATATTCCTGGTGCCAGATCTCTACTAAATCCTCAATATGGTCTTCCAGTGCATCAAACACATCCTGTTCCTGCACAAGGAAGTAGCCTATCCAGTTTTTAGTGTCTTCATACACGGGGAAAGTTGTTCCGGGTTTCTTTATGTTTCCATACAAATTGAGAATGTTATCACTCAGGTCATCCATTGTCATTTTGTAGCCCCGGACACTGTATGCTTTTTCGTCAGGACTATGGGTCCAAAGTCCAGGAATCCATGTGTTTGTATAAAGAAAGTTTTGTCCAATAGCAGATTTTTCATATTTTAATTGGAAGTAATTCTGATAAGGAACTTCAAACCTAAACCTGTCAAAAACAATTTCAACGTTTTCAGGCTCATCCCAACTAATGTCCTGGTTGTTTGCCATCCTTGGTATTGAGAGCCAGTTAAATTCGTCGGTTTCAGAAAAGTGAACATAGAGTTGGTCAACCGGTACAAACTCAACAACACTAACATTTGAGTGTCCCCCGTTTGGGAGATAGAATTTATTGGTATATGGATCGATGTAAGGGCTTGTAACCGGATAATACCAGTATAGTGCTTCAGAGTTTCTGTCGAGTTCTACATAATGACCCCTATTTGGGAGATCTGTATTTTCGGGTATATATCCCGGATCGTCCAGATTATCCATATTGTATGCCAATAATCTCATAGGGTGTTCGCCAAGCCTTTTATTGTCAATTCTGGTCTGTATATATAGTTTGTTGTCGTATTTATTAGGGAAAATATTTAGCACTTGTCCATTGTATTGGCCAAAATTAACAGCCTCTTCAAAATTTGTTTGAGGATTAAAATTCAAATAAAAGAAGTTTGCAATATGTATAACTCCATCACCAACTGCTTGAGGCCCCTCAAAGGCAAATAATTTTTGTTTCTCCTTGGAAAAAGAAATATAGTTAAAATTGTTGCTTACATACAAGTAAGAGTACAGGCTTCCTGTTTCGCAGTCATAACTGAGCAGTCCTTCCCTTGCACCAACTCCTGCATCGTCATCGGTAAAACCAGCATTTATTATCAGCTCGCCCATATATCCTGCAGGTGTTTCATTAGGCTCAGGACAGATAATTTGCCTTGCCATTTGAATGTTATCTGCAAGGATAAAGTTCACTTCTAAATCTGCATTTATGAGTACGGATTGCCAATAAGGTCGTAATGGTTCATCATCCGTACTTTTGTTAAACACTTCCTCAGTATTTTTGTTAGAAACATCATCCGTATTCTTGGTTGTAAAATAGGGATTAAAAGTAGTATTGTTTGTAGATACCACAGCATAAACCTGGTCATTGTAAGGGTTATAACAAAAATCGGCATTATAGGTGGTAAAAATATCCTGTTCAAAAACGTTAATAGTTGAACCTCCGTTTATTACTTCAGGATACCCTATCTGATTAGCATCAAAGATTTTAATAATAGGGTCAGTATTTCGCGAGTTTGTCAGAACATAAAGTTTTCCGTTTGGAGAAATAAACATTTCTTTGACATAGGAACCACAATTTTGCAAATTGTTTGGTTGGTTTTCAAGAATACTGCTACTTAGTGCATCAAGTGCCAATATGCCCCCATTATTGCTGTTTTTTGCAATTAATATATGGTTGTGTATAGGGTTGTAAACTATGCTCCCAACAGCAGTATTATCAAGTAAGCCATCATGATCAAGTTTAATGGTATTTTGGGTGTGGCTATTTAAATCTGTAATAAACACTTCGCTGTTGTGAATGTTGAGATCATTGTAAACATAGAGTTTGCGATTTACTGGATCTGGGCACATCCTTAAGGCCTGAAAGCCTGTTTGCACACTTGTGGAATGTGT
>Ga0164315_10001065_pt1 | contig 20321 bp, 19 predicted proteins | sample GuaBasSedimGuay6_FD_113737 | JGI IMG/M metagenome (GOLD analysis project Ga0164315, IMG submission 113737) | Subseafloor sediment microbial communities from Guaymas Basin, Gulf of California, Mexico - Guay6, Core 4569-2, 0-3 cm | ecosystem: Environmental > Aquatic > Marine > Hydrothermal vents... | reverse complement strand
GGATTTGGTGTCCAATAAATATGGATTAATAGAAGATATGATTAAGAATAGAAAAGATGTTCTGGGTAGTAGCGAAACCAAAGCACTGTATAAAAGCAGATTCACTAAGGGTCTTACTGGTGAAGGCTTAACTCAGGCGCAGAAATTATACGGACGAGTCCTCAACGGTATAGCGGACGAATCAAAGATAGGCTCACTATCTGAGTCGATGAGGAAAATAGTGGTAGAACACGCACAGCAAGGATTACAGACAGAGGCGTTTAACCTGATGGATGCTATTGAGTCTGAAGGAGGAGCAGGAGCGCTCGGGATTACCAAAACGTCTATGGAGATGTTAAGTGGGCTTACTGATGGTAACATTTCTGGTAAAGATCTTAAGGATTTCTTGGATGTTGGCAGTTTGGATCCCAAGATGAAAAAGGTGGGTGAATCGCTTATGGCTCAAGTGAGAAAGACTATTGATGGGTATGAGCATTCTAATTTGGCTAAGATTGAAAGCAGTGAAAACTTTAAGAAGTACTATGAGCTGAGTAGCCATGCTTTGGTTACCGGGATCGTTCAACGTTTAGATAAGCTAATATCACTACAGCAATAAGGAGAGATGGAAATGTCGGACTTTATAAATTATGTTGGCAAAGGTACCATTAAGATACAGAAAGATGTGACTGTTGCTGTTGGGCTTACTGATGTCATGAAGATTGCTGTTGATAGTATGTCCGAAGAGGCGCCCGTACAGAAAAGTTCGGTGGATTCAGGAGTAGCAAGCGAGTCTTACGATGCTCAATTGACATACTTCCTTGGTGCCGATGAGCCAATCACGGAAGCCACCGTAAAAAACGGAGGGGGCGGTATCTCCTGGGATGAAGACCAATCGTCTGCCTATGTCGAGAAAAACAAAACAAAAGCTATTGAAGCGCAAGACAAGCTGTACAAGGAGCGACAAAAAGCCTTAAGTGCAGAGACAGCTGCGGAAAGAATAAGTAAAGGGAAGAAGGAAGTGAGCAATGCGAATGGCATAGACGGAGCCACAAGCGGTACTACTCCTTCTATTGCGAGTCAGAAAAAGTTCATTGCAGGTGAGACTGTGGAATTTGTTGATTTTACTCCTGTGATTACTGAATTTGGGAGAAGTAGTCTTGCTGGGTTTATTCAGGGTGGTGGGCTTGTGAGGAGAAATAATATCGATCCAGTGGATGTTAATATTGGAATTAGGGCTGATGTAAGGGCATCAATTACTGTTAGTAAAGACTGGAGTGCTGGAGTTGACGGTATCGGGGATACTATCGAGTTGACCAGCAAGTTTCTGCTGCAGAGTGTTACCGAATCAGAGGCTGAGAAGTATCAGATTACCGAGACATTTGGAGATGCTGAGATCAGAGGGCTTGGGGCCAGGCCGGCTATTGCCAGTTTTAGCGGTGTGGTACTTGATGGTGAGGGTGCTGAATGGAAGCAAAAGTTTGTTGAGCTATACAAGAGAAGGCTAAGGGCTACTGTTTGTATTAAGGCAAATGAACGTGTTTATGTTGTTTATGGGAATACTGTCGTTGAAGGGTATGTGCTTAATTTGGAGACTAACACCTCGGCACACTCACCAGCGGATGCACCATTCTCTTTCAATATGCTTGTAACTGGACGAACGCGAGTTGGGGGTAATGAGTAATGAAGGCTCATGCTACTATTGATGATTTTAAGTTGTTGCTCGAGGGCGTACCTACCAAGTTCCAGAGTATAAATGTTCACTTCAATCCCACTGGCGGATCTATTAACATTTCGCTTGTCCATAACGATAGGGTTCATAAAATTCTTGCAAAGACATTGGTACATGTGTTGTTTCGGGAAGTGGGAGAAAAAGAGTTTAGAGTATTGTTTGAGGGTGAGGTTCAGAGCAGAAATATTAGCAAAGGGCTTGAGAGGTTGTCTGTGAGTATCAGTGGGCTGGACATCAGCAATAACATGGATACTATGTACAGGTTCTTTTTAAAGGCTAAGAATCCAGCTACACAGAACAGTAGGGTTATTGCTTTCTTTGGTGCGAACATTACCGGCAAGATGGACAGGGTTAGAATGCCCAGGGATAAGAATGCTGCCGATAAGGCGGACAAGATTACGCAGTCTTTTAGTATGATTAAGATTGATGAAATGATAAAGAAGATAATCAAAGAGATGATGACTACCAATTCATACACGGAGAGACTAGAAGAAGAATACAGGTTTAGTGACAGGTTTTATGCTGAGGCTGACAATTATCTGGAGAAGGCATTTGATAGCGACAACTATAAGGCTATGTTCGAGAGAATGCCAAAGGCAGATTTCCAGACGCTGAGAGGTATTATTGAGTCTGCGCTAAGGCCATTGTTTTATAGGCAGTGTACAACGTCACCTACTGTTGTTGGCGACAAGATCAGGAATGTTGTCCACTTCCCTGACAATCCTATGTTTCCCGCTCCGATGTGTAATGTCTTATTGCCAAATAAGGTTACATCATGGAATTCGGGGGACAACATAGGTAGTAGGCCGACAAGAGCGATGGCGTTCAGCGAGCTATCCAAGGGGCAGACTGGGACTAATAATAAGATGACCCAGAGAGCATATTATGCGCCTGGGGAAGAACTAATAGAATTCAAGGATGTACATAAATTATCTGGTGAAGTTACGGAGGAAGAAGAGTACCGAGGCATGGTTCCTGTACAGGTGTCTATTTCTCACGTAACCAAGATGATGGGTATGAGTAAGAGTGGGGATAGAGAAGACAGGGATGATATTGTAGCTGGGTTGCAGAATGTTTTGGAATATAAATACGGTTTGATGAGATTAGCGCAGAGTAGTGGTAGTTGTTCTGGGATGCCGTTCAGCCCATATGTACTTCAGGGTTTTCCTGGTGTTGTTATGGTAGACCCATTTATCATCAGAGGGTCTATCGAAACAGTGGACCATTCTATAAATGTTGGTGGGATTAGTACCAGTGTTACTATGAGTAATTGCATTACAAGCAGTGCCAGTGATGAGTCCGAAGATGGAGATTATGCCGTGGATGGCAAATTGAATTGGGATAGCGGGCTAATGGGAAAAGAATTAAGACAAGCATTAAGAGATGCTGACGAATATGACATGCCATTCCCTACATTCGCCAATAGAACATTTATGCCAAGTGAGTCAAGCGAGACAATGGGAAGGATATTTGGGGTCAAGAGCACAAGCTCGGTAAGCAAGGACCCTAACCATGAATTAATGATTCGTCAGTGTAGGGAGATTCTAAGGGAATTTAAGAGATACGATGAAGTTGGGCATTCTCATACTTATGCAAGAGAATTGACACATCGTAATATTGCTACTGAAGATGAGTTCTTTGGGGACTTCCTGGATCTTATAAGGAATAATGATGGTGTTTATGCTGTAGATAAATACTTTAATAGAACCAGACAACTCGCTGTGTTAGAATACATAGGAAGTACTAATGTTAGTCCGGAGGCATAGAGATGAATAGAGCAGAAAAAGAAAAAGCATTGTGGACTGATTGGCGTGACTCTGGATTTAAGGATAAGAAAAAATTCAGGCTTTTATGGAGCGGGCTAGAACCATTGATGCAGAGTCAGGTGAATAAGTGGTCTGACGCTAAGATGCCCAGATCGGCTATTGAGTCTGAGATTAAGAATCTTACCATGAAGGCGTTGCCTGACTATAACCCTATGATGGGTAACCAGCTTAATACTTTCCTGCTCAATAGGCTTAAGAAAGTGTCGAGGTATGTTTATAAGTACCAGAACATTGGGAAAATACCTGAGCATAGGATTACGAAGATTGATGGGTTTAACAAGGCTAAGATGCTGCTTGAAGATAAGCTTGGCAGAGAGCCGAGTGGAATGGAGCTTTCAGAGAAATTACAATGGCCAATGGCCGAGGTGTCGAGGATGGAGGCTGAGCTCAGGGCTTCTGTAGTTACCAGCGATCTATTGTCTACGATGAAGATCAAAGACTTGAACTCTGCTGATGAGGAGCATGTTGACTTTCTTTATTATGAGCTCGATCCGAAGGAGAAAGTTGTCTATGAGTATTTGCTGGGGAAGAACGGAAAGCCAATGCTGTCTGGTGAGGAGATTGCTGCTAAAATGAATACGTCTCCATCGTGGGTTACCAGGATGAGGAAAAGGATTGAAGCCAAGTCTGACAAGTACAGGAAAGCATTATGAGTAAGTCTGAGTTTGTTGCTGATTCGAGAGAGTTTTTGAATAATAAAAAAAACGAGCTTGAGGAGTATGCCGAAGCGCTGGAGAACGTGACGGATAGCAAGAGCATGATTGGGAACTTCATAGATAAGTATATCAAGATGATGTCTGGACTCGATTCAATGTCGGGAGCGAGTGACTTCTCGGAGAGTGCTATTAGCGATGCTGTGGATAAGGTTATGAGTGGAGTGGAATTTGATGAGACTCCCGAGAATAAGACATCAAGTTCAAGTTTGGCATTGCTTGGTGGTATCCTGACATCAGATAGACGTGCTGTGTTTCAATTTATTGATCTGGCCGCAAGTGATGTGTCCAAGATACTGGATGAACGTGTGGTCGTGATTGAACGCATAAAAGATGCTACTGGACAGTTAGCAACATCATTGGCAACGCTTGGACCTGATTGGTATGATGATAGTTTTACCGGGTTGCTTGAGTCGGCATCGAGTGTTTTGGATGATGCTTCTTTTACTCTTAATCAGATATCACACAATGCTCAAAAGGGAGTAATTGATGATGAGAGAATATCCAGATTAAAAAGTTCTATTGATGAAACTATTGGGTATCTGAACAAAGAAACTAGTAGTTTTGTGATAGCTGATATCAATAGCGCAATTGAGCAACTTGATGCCGATTTAATAGAGCTAGTAACGCTCGAAACCCGCGCTAGGAGCGGATTAGAGGGGCTAAGAACATCGAGATCTTCGTTCCTAGACAGCGTTTCCAAGACAAGCAAGTTGTTCTCGCACTATTCATCGGTAATACAGACTGTTGGTGTTTCGCTAAAAAGTGTAGACAATAGTATTGAAGCGTCACTTAAATTAGGGCTAGACCGGCAGATTGGATTGAGTGTATCCAGGTGGATTGCCGAGCTAATTGCCACTCGAGAGCTACTCGATTCTGCAGTAGTTGACTACGATGAGTTCATTGGTGATGACGGAGATGCTGACACCATTAAGCTCCAAACTATGCTCGATGGTATCGATTCTGTGGACGACCCAATAACTACATCCCTCATCGCTGATGTCACTAACTTTATCTCGATGGCTAAGAACAAAGTGGCCGAGGATACAAGTGCTACGAGTATCACAGACCTTTCCAACACAATATCCGTAAAAGTCGATAATGATGTTACGAACACGAATAGTGTAAATATTTATATCGAGGCATTCGAACCTACAGTAGTTCAGGAAGCCACGCTCTTCCTTTCCATGATTAACGATTTGTCTCAAGACCGGCTTATTGATCTCCTTCTTGGTTCCAAGTGGGCTAACATAATTAATATGAACATTGACGAGCTGTCGTATATCGGTAATTTGAGGAACACCATCAATGGAATGCTGGATGATATTGCAGATGGCAACACTAAAGATCTCCTGATGAAGGTTTATTACGATATGTTCGGAATGCACAATATGGACATTATTGCTGCTATCACATATGATGGGCTAAAGGAAAAAGCATTAGGTGAGATAATTAAAGTTAAAATACCTGAGATAGATGCACTGCTCGGAGAAGTTGACAAACTGGAGGAAAACCTATGAAAGACATAAAAACATTTTCTCGTAATACGGACTCCAGTCTTGATATGACAATTGGCAGTCAAGTGACTGAAGTTACCGGTATCGACAAGCTTGCCCAGATGATCGTTAATATCATTTTAACAGAAACTGGTAGTGACACGTTTAACCCTGATATTGGCACATCGGTAAAAGCATTAGCTACTAAGATTAGTTCTGATAAAAGCTCTCTCGAAGAGGCGAATAGAATCCTCGCTATAGACATAGTGAAAATTGAGGCGTACATTAAAAAAAGCCAGGGTAATAGCGAGTTACCAGATAGCGAGAAATTATTGTCGCTAAAGGTACTCCAGTCAAGTTATAATGTTACATTATCGGAGTGGACACTGAGTTTACTGGTAACCAGTCTCAGTTCTGAAACTACTGTTATTAATATTGATTAAGGTTGGTGTATTTGTGTTTAATCCTATAGCTTTTCTAAGAAGGTTGGTATGGGAAGAGGATTCTGAAATCGATACTCGTCCATCCACTTCAATGCATGATTTGGTAATTGTTCCAAATGCTGCCCTAGCCAATGTTAGCTACAATGAGATTCGTGAGATTAATCGTTCCCAGTCTGTAGTGAATTACGATATAATGCGGGAAGATGAGTTTGATGCTCTGGCTGCAAATTGGTTCTCTGACAGAAAAGATGGCGGAAAGGCCACTGGGGTTGAGAGATATTATTTTGCTAAGCCTACAGACATGACCATCCCAGAGGGTGCCATGCTTCAGGGTGGCGGTGAGCAAATATATACCGTTAATGAAGAAACGACAATAACTGCTGGTGCTATGTCGTTAAATATAGAAAATGGACTTTATTACATATCTGTCAATATAACAGCGGATGAATATGGAGATGCTTATAATGCCAATTCCGGAGAGATTGTCAAATCCTTATATAGTGTGCGGGGGCTTGTTCGAGTTGGAAACCCTTACCGAATATCAGGAGGAATACAAAGAGAGTCAAACTTGCAGTATTTCGAGCGAGTATTATTTTCCGCTTCCACGAGAAATCTTCTCTCCAAGAGAAGTATCAAGGCACTTATTCTTGGCTCGTTTAACGAAATAGTCAGTTTAATTGATGTTGGTAAAGGTGACCCAGAAATGGTGCGAGATATCATGACCGTGCTTATTGGGGGGTTACCTTACGATGCTCATATGGGCGGAATGGTAGATCTTTATTGCAATACAAATAGTTATGAAACTATAACTGTGGACGTTGATGCCGAAGAAGTTATGATTGCATCAAAGGTGCGTGCAAAAAGCATTACGGGTAATCTGTCTGATGCAGAAACGCTAAACGACCCTAATGGACAGTTTGTCAGAGCTAATATTGCGAATGGTGATATCCTTACTGTTCATAATGACGTGATAGCGGGAGAATATATAGTTCAAACGATTAGTGGTGAGGGTGTATTGACGTTTTCTCCAGCAGCGGCTGCTGTAATAGGTGGGCTTGACTATGTTATTGAACAGCCTGATTCTGTTGGCAGCTGGGTATCCCCTATACTGGCTGTGGAAAGTATAAATATACTCGATTCTACAAGTCTTAATCCTACTGGCGATGATTTGTCAAGAGGATTGGGGTTCAAGGAACAAATTTTAAATATTATCGAAGATGCTGGAGAGCATGCCATATGCGCAGATGGGCTTGATGTCATACAGTGCGCTTTTGTGTCTAATGGCAATGTTTATGTTGCGACACTTAATCAGGATATGAGTATTGGCTATGGCCCATACCAAATAACTGACGGGGGAGTGAATAGCACTCCTGATATCACTGCTATGAGCACTATGAATATAGTCGTCTCATGGAAGCATGTGAGTTCTTCAGGCGGAAGCGATGGAATCAAGATATCCAGGATAGATATGAGTGATGGGAGCATTATTGGCGGTATTGACGAGCAGCTAGTCAAGACTAATGATGCTACACATGCTTATCATTCTCCTTTGGTTACTTTTAACTCACCGAGTGCAGGAGTTTCATCGGGCTTAAACCTTGTTTATGTTGAACAGACGATAGAAGTAGATCCGCTTGATAATACCTTTAAGGTTTTTTACTACAGATTCAAGGAAGACCTCTCTGCGACCCCACCGTTTACTGATCTCCCTATTTACAATGGAGACATTGACATCAAGTCTATTGGGGCGAGAAGCAATGACGATTATACTATGGTCGCATGTATCGAAGACAGCAATTTGATTACTATGGCTCATGTGGACGTTAATGGAAACGTCATTGGCGGCAAGTACTACCCAGGTAACAATGCAAAAGTCAATAACTACGTTTCTGTCGATATTAACGATGGCGGAGATGTGGTAATTGGGTGGTCCGAGGGCGGAAAGGTAATGTACATAATGGCCGTTAACCGTGTTTCGGGCATGTATATTGATGATACTATTGTTAGCTCTATCTTGGGGAACATTAGCGACACTTCGGTGGCTATTGATGTGTCAGGGATGATACATTCTGCGTTTATTGATGAGAATTTTAACTCTGGGGATGTTGTCTACTCAAAGCACACGCAAGACATGTGGCCCTTGATTAAGTCCAGTACGATTATTGACCAGTACAGGAACTCTATGAACCTTTCTATGGTTGTGGACGGATTTAGGCGTCCAAATATAGTATGGGACTCAAGCGACAATCATGACTCTGTGGTTGCTGGATGTAAAAGAGAGTCTCAAGACTATTATCTTGAGCCAGTAGACCCTAATATAAGGTATTCTATTGGAGAGATGGTGAACTTGATATTAGATGAAGCCGTTGCCATAAACAATATCCGAATAAACTATATTCACCCAAAGAGCCTTGAAGATATAACTGAGGTTGTGTCCGATAGAGATTCTGACCAAAGGGTAATTTTAGCTGATTACGTTGTTAAGGCACCTATACCATGTTTTATTGATGTAACTATCGAGTATAGTGGCGATGATGAATTGGCCCTAACTGCTGTGGAAGATTTTATTAATGACCACACGGGGAATGAGCTGTATGTCACAGACCTACTGAGTGTTCTGGAACTTAGTGTTGAGAATAGGACTAATTTACCAGTAGTGATTTATGCGGAAAAACATAATATTGATGGAACTGTAGATGTATCGAACTCGGAGAATGCGATAACCATGCCGAGAACAGTTAAATTTATTGCAAGGAGGGTTTTAGTCGTATGAGAAGCAAAGAAGAGGTAGCTGGAATATTTACGAAGATTGCAAAGATGTTTGGATATTATAGGGACCCTGCTAAAATGATGGCGGCTTCCTTTAAGCCGGTAGATAGCACTAGTGAAGTTGATAACATGTCCAAGCAGCAAAAACTACCTACGTTCAAAATGCCGAAAATACCAAAAACTCCAGCACCAAGTAAGGTTGAATAATGTCGGTATCTTCAGTATGGCAGTACATATCAAACGCATGGGATTCCTTTGCCGATAGGCCTTTGTTTGAAGCTGTATGGAGTGGGTACGAAAGAGTTGTTGGTGGAATCCGTAAGATTTACTTTCAGACTAATTTAGATAAAGGCATTGATACGATCTCACCTCATCTTGCAGTTGACTGGTATCTGGTACACCTTAATAGTGATAATGAGATTGTGGTGGAGGACACGCCTGCGATTGGTGAAACTCCTGCAGTTACTCATATCGAGTATGACATCTATAATGGCGAAGGGATATCCATCCCTACCTTACGTGATGGAGTGGATACTTTTGAGAACGAGTATCTGGACAATGTTCATTACACCGTTAGTGATAGCCAGATAAGATGGATTGTCCCTGAAGATTATCCATTGGATGTCGATCTGTGGTGCCCAGAGGCTAAATTATACGATAAACGAATCTACAATAGATTTGGTGTGTTGATACAAGAAGAGGCTATGGATAGTGAAGCATATCTTGAGACCGTAAGAGGAATATTGTGGGCATATTGGCAAGGGCCATCAATAGTCGCCATAAGGAATGCGATAAACATTATACTTGGAGGGCAATATTACAATAAGGCCGGCATCATTTCGGTTGTTGCTGCAACCGAGATCAAAGTTAATCATCCAGACGGAACAATAAGCACATATGTAGTTACTGAAGATGAAGAGAGTGCCCATGCTGTAGGCGACTCAGTGGAAAGGTTCGACTTGGTTGCAAATACCGTCGAAGTAATGGACCATATCAATAACCCAAAGTGGTGGGACAGGTATGGGCTGACCTCATTAAATCCAGCTTTTGGAGATGGAAGTTTTTCCGATAGCGAAGTTGCTGAGGCTAACGAGATATTTAAGAGATTTACCTGGGGAGTTAAGATAGATGGAGATTTGTTCTCTGCCGCTAACATGGTGAAGTCAGGTATTATTAATAGATTCTTACTCCAGATAAAGCCAGACTATACTGACCACGAAGTAATAATTTACAACAATTTCTGGTCTACTGACCCTACGGAAGAGACTGGTGACTGGGTGCATTTTATTGATGGTAATCCGGATGATGATTCCGAACTTCCAGTGGAAGAGGTAATTGGCATTGGTGATACTGTGTCATTTAACAATGTAAGCTCTCTGATGTATCCTGATTATGCAGCTGAGAATATGAGCTACGAAGATTACCAGTCGAATTCAAATGAGACTTATGACCTCGATAATGATATACTTGTTATAACTGAAGAGCTTGAGATCCTGGAAAATTAACATAGATACGGAGTATATGCAATGGCTATTTTGAGAAAATTAAAAAGTTGGGTTATAGAGATGCTTGGTGGCTTTCAGGTAGTTGGAAGGCTAAGGGTTTTCGAGTCTGTTGGCGATAGTAAGGTCAGGAGACTTGTTCTGGACAAAAAGAATATTGTCGTTAATGGTGGTAAATTGGCAGTATTGCACGCAATTACCACAGGCGTTACCACCCAGATTACTAAGATGGCTGTTGGTAATGGGAGTGATGGATCGGCTGCGGAAGTGACTGATGATGAGCTAACCACTAGGGTCTCGATAAAAGATGTTGATAGTGTTGAGAATGATGATGTTAACATCATCGGAATTTTCAGATGTGCTTACAATAGTGGTGATGGAGACTTTGGTGGGATTATACCTGCCGAGATAAACGAAGCTGCATTAGTGCTTGACGATGGAACGACTCTTTTCTCGAAAAAAACGTTTTCAGGAAGACCATTCATTGAGACCAACAATACTACATTAACATTCATCTGGAGCATTGGAGTAGCCTAATGGCATACACCGTCAAACCTGCGTATGGCCCACCGGTAAATAGCGTAAAAGTTAGAGACCTGTGGGAAAGAACAGTTGGGCTTAATGGACGACTGAGTGGGCTCGCCGTTACTGACAATGAATTCATTGCGACAATAGGAGATGGAAGCTTTATCAGTAACGGATGCGTAATCAACGTCAGAGATGCTATTGTTGATTTAGCAGATGCCGGGCTTCAGCCTATAAACATATATGGATATTATGATGAATCTAATGGCGATGGCAAAGTTGTGGTATCAAGAACTCCCAAGACAGGGTGGGCTTTATTAGCGACTAAATGGGAAGACTCATGGTCAAGTGCTCAAAGTGTGGCTACAATAGGATTAAGACCTGTGGCTGTACAGCATATTGTTACAGATACGCATCTTCATATTACTGAGGACCAAAAAAATGCACTAAGCGTTGAAAGCAACCCAAGTGCTATAAACCCATTTCTCACTGAAGCGGATGCTGCCATTGGATCGTTTATCGTTCCGAGTGGTCTGGCTATTGGCGTTAATTCTGTTGGCGGCAATAGTAGCTCTTCGTTGATGGTTAATTCACCAGCGGGAAATATTGTCATTGAAGGTGTCGCTGGATACAAAACCGGTGGTAGCTTCGGTGGGGCAAGAGGGCTTGTGGACAGAATGATGTATATCATCGAGGCGAATGGACGGTGGTTCCCTGATACCTTCAGCAGGACATCTATTGACACTGCTGCGAGAGAAGCTTATGTCTCAAACCTTGGAATAGAGGAAATTGCTTCGGCTGGTCCAAACACAGATGAATACGTGAGGGCCACTATTCTTAATGAAGGTTTCTCAGCCACTATGGTTTGGGGAGGGTTCTCTAGCGGTGCTGGAGAGTCTCAGATCGGCATTAAGATACCGATGATTTTTATCAGGGCTGATTCAGGAGTGTCGAGTGTAGAGCTGGAATGCCCCGGAGCTTTGACAGTAGAAAAGACCGTTATTAAGAATCCTGCACCAGGCAAATGGATTCCGATAGTGTCGAAGATATCTCCTGATGATAGTGTTGATGTTAATGGTGTGTTAATCACCATTAAAGGCGGCGAAGGTGCAGTGATTGATGTATCTGGTGTATCTTGTGTTCCATTGATTACGATTAAGAAAGAATTCGACTCGGTAGTCGACTTGCCGTCTGCAATATCTGTATCTCCGATGGGGATGGTTGATAATCCTGACGAGTGTCTGAATATCCACATTGAGCCATTAAACAGAAGCGATTACATCAATCCAGCGTTTACCAACAAAGCTCCAGACAGTATTTCCTCTAACGAAGAATATATTAAGGCCTCATTAGTGATGGCTGGAAACGGCGGGCTCTTCTCTAAAGCGGCTACCGAATGGGACAGCAATAGGAGGGACTATTGCATTAGCGATAGTAAGGATACTGGATTGTCATATTTGATTGGCGGAAATGATGGTGGCGGTGCGTTATCATCAATAATGGCATATAGTCCTAACTCAGATTCGGTAATAACCATTGATGCTGATAGTAGTATTAATCCCAATAAATCTGGGTTGGCTGTATTTGAAAGTGACATGATTATTACTGGTGGAGATTATGGTGGTGCTACTGATGATGTCTACTCGCTATGTGTCGCGTCTAACAGTATCTCGGTCAAAACTAGTCTTTTAGAGTCGCGGAAGAATCACGGCTCAGTGGCAATTGGCGAGAATAAGGCCTTAATATGGATGGGCGATGAAACAGACATGTCGCACGAATATAATCTTGCTACAGACTCATGGAAAGTAATGCCCGATGTAATGCCAGGCGCAGGACCATCGAGTGGAAGCTTTTATGGCGGAGTGAGGTCTATTAACAGGCAGGCTTATTCAGAAGTGGATATTGCTGCTGGTGATGACAATGTTTCTGACAATGTGAATGCATGTATCCTTGTTGGTGCAGGGGAAGCCCCCGGAAGCACTGGCGGAAAAGTGGACTTAGTCACGAACTCCTATTCTAATCTTGGTCTGGACAATCTTGTCAGCGGAAGTAATATCGGAATAACCGGGTTCGGAGTGGCGCTGTTCCAGTCGGAAGAGTCTGGCGATGCGAGACTCGGATGTTTGGATATGATTAGCTTGACAGAAAGATCTATTGATATGCCTACGTCCGGAAAAGGTGGATGCGGAAATTCCATGCATAGAGATGAAAGCATGTCTCTGGGTCCATGGGAGTCATTTGGAGAGTTTTTTACAGAGCACAATATATTCTCTTATTGCACACCATTTTGGTTAAGTGGTGCTGTGATTAAGTGGGAAGATTAGATAGGGGTTTACAATGATAGAACAATGGGTAAGCCAAGTCAGGGGCCACGATTCTAACCCGGGAACAAAAGAAAAGCCATTTGCGAGCATACCGCAAGCACTAGCTACCTACGTTCTGGATGCGACTATATGGATTGAAAGCGGGATTTATCGCATTCCTCGGTCTTATTACTTCATGTCCAATAAATCTTTTATAGGTATCGGCGAAGTTGTGTGGGATAGCGAGGGGTATAATGAGGTTATATCTACGCTTCATAACGCTGTGGATGTTTATTTTTCGAATATTACCTTTAGAAATTTTGTGGAATGCTTTCAATACGGCTCGAATGTCAATACTGCGGCTGGTGTTTATGCGTATGGGTGTACCTTCGAAAAAATAGGAACATACTACAAGTATTATGCAGGTACATTTATATCAAGAAACACACCAACCCGACTGTCGAACTGTTTGTTCTATGGATTTGATGGGATTAATGACGGAACTACGTTTGGGTGCGATACACATTTTATCGACTGCCTACTCCATGACACCCCTGCCCCATCTATTAGTTGCGCATATTGTGCTGGGAGCGCTTCGGATGTTTACTCTGCTATTGGAGGAATAAACTCATCCAGTGTTGCTCCACCATTTACGGATATTTCAACCCCAAACGATCCTGATTTGACATACGATAAAGATCACGCTAATTATGGTGCCTATGCTAATGGTGGAAAAAATTCTGCGTGTGTTGGTGTAATCGGAAAAGTTTGCATGTACTGGCCACAGAAGGCCGAAGTTGTTGGTGGGGAAGAAATGGTTCCTGCGGGACATATCGGATCTGACAGTGCGTATCTTTTGGGGAAGTGGGCTAATTATGAGCATTATTTCAAGTCCTGGGACCCCATAACTATAGTTGCAGGAGTAAATGATAGTTGGCAATATGAGCTTTCTGGAGAAATCAATGTGTGTACCATTGCTGCGGGCGTATATGATACCGCTGCGCTATGGCTAAATGCGGTCCAGACATCATTCAACTCAAGTGGGCCTAATTATCCCTTTACCTTTGAGATAGGTTCGACTGGAAAAATGAGAGTTCATGGAGTGATAGGAAGTTTGCCGCCGCCACCATATATGACCATGAATCATGGGTCGTACAACACCAATGATGCTTGGACTGAGCTAAGAATGGTTAGCGGATTTTCTACGCACACTACCGACGGAGAAGGAGATACTATCCTTATTCAGTTCGCTGCAACTGTGGATATCTACGACTACGGGCGACAGAATGGTGATTTCGTAAATTTTGAATATGTAGGATCAGCTGAAGTGAGCAGTTCGTCCGGGAGCGCTGTAATCGACCCAGCTGCAGACCCGTCGTCTGCTAAGCAATGCTGCGTAGTATCTCCTGTTATTTGGGCCGGTGGGTGCAGAAGAGCAAAGTCAATAAATGTGCAACGGGAAGTTGACGGGGCTGGTGAAGTTGACGGAAGCAGGGCTACATCCGATAGGACGTGTTTAGTTCGGGCCAATGCAGTGGAATTCGACATGCAGGCCGTACCTGGGGAGACGGATCTTGACTGGACTGAAGTTTCTCACAATACGGCAGACATATATGATATAATTCCAATTGGATATGATTATTGGCAGATTATGCTTCAACCGAGAATTGATTCCACACCCTAACTGGAGGTTAGATGAATATTAATCCTATACGGACCATAGAGATGTTTAAGGCTGAGCCTGAATGGGTAGACTTTGAGCCAGAATCGTTATGGGCTGATATCGAAGACAAGGCCAAGACTATGCCCAACATGTCGACTGTTTTGACAAGAGCAAATAAAGATATGATTATGGCTATTAAGCTTTGTTTTGGGAGCGATGCTCCGTGGGAGCAGTGGGATGTGTTTGAAAATGTAGTCAAGGCCATCAATGGAGATATCGTCTTGACTGAAGTTGTACAACAATTGTTTACTGAGGAAGTATCATTTGCTGTGCATTGTATGGAGAAGATTCGTAAGGACGTTTTTTCAGAAGAGGTTAGGTCCTACATAGGAATAGCAGCTAAAGAAGATGGGCTTATCGCCATGCCGGGTAATTTACTGTTTGCGCAGGATGCGCTTAATGGAATTACGAAAGTACCGAAAGAAGATGTTATAAAGGTAATGACCAAGAGGACTGCGGAGAAACTCAGCAAAGACAAGATTGAGCGAGATATTGAGTCTGAAGATATGGCTGAAGTTCAATGCAGGAAACTTGCAAGTATAGATGCATATGTTAACTATAAGCTTGGAATAGAGGGAAGAAATGCCAATTAGGACCTCCGAGGACATAGGTTCTCAATACAATAAACAAATATACAGCAGCCCTTTCTTTGATCTTAGCAATATGTATATGCCCAAGAATTTTAAGAAGTTTTTCGAGTGGAGTAAATTCTTTTTTACGGCTAACGGAATAATTAACCCTGTCGTGATGCAGATGTCACGATACCCCATAACAGGGGTGACCTACCTTACCAAGAGTAAGCCTTTAAAGAAGTTTTACAAAAGGATGTTTGACAAAGTTCTCCGTATTAAGGACGAACTTATAAACGTAGGAGTTGATTATCATGGTTTTGGCAACTGCATGGCTACAGTACACTTCCCCTTTAAGAGAACCCTTAAGTGCCCTTTGTGTAAGAAGCAATATGACTCAAAGTCCATTGAATATAAATTCAAGCTTAAAGGCTTGGAGTTCGAAGGAAGGTGCCCAGGGTGCGAGGAAAGGGTTAAATTCAAGCCCTCCGATACAAGCATTAAGGACCCTTCTAAAGTAAAGATAGTTCTTTCGTACCCTGGAGATTTCGAGATAAAAGAAAACCCAGTAACAAAAGACACCCAATATATCTATAGCATACCTATGAAATTGAAGCGATTGGTGTTCAAGGGAGACAAGTTCTCTGTCGATAAAACGCCAATGCTTCACCTTCAGGCTATAGCTGCCAAGAAGCCTATTATTATGGACAATGATAAGTTGTTCCATTTTAAGAGACCGAATATGACTGGCACGAATCAAGAATGGGGATTGCCTCTTACTGTGCCAGCTATGAAGAAGATCTTCTATATGCAGATCTTACAAAAAGCACAAGAGGCTATTGCTATTCAGCATATTGTCCCATTAACGATTCTATTTCCAATGGCCAATGCCGGGAAAAACCCTTACGAGACAATGGGTCTGAGAAAGTGGAGACGACAAGTTGAGTCGGCAGTTACCAAGTGGAAGAAAGACCCTAACTTTATCGGTATTATGCCATTCCCTGTTGGGGTTAAGCCCTTGTTCGGTAATGGACGAAGTATGCTTGTTACTCCAGAAGTTAGACAAGCTGCCAATGAAGCTGTTGCAGCAATGGGCGTTCCTCAGGAATTCTTGTTTGGTGGGCTTTCATGGTCAGCGAGTTCGGTTAATCTGAGAATGCTTGAGAATCAGTTTTTGAATTACCGTGGGCTTATTATTCAGTTCCTTTACTTCTTAATAAGGCTTATTGCCGAAAGGTTTGCGATAAGCGAGATTGAAGTTGGACTTCAGGACTTTAAGATGATTGATGATGCACAGCAAAAACAGCTCATTACGAGTTGGAATCAGATGCAGAAGATTTCAGACGAAAGCCTGCTCGGCACTGTCGGAAAAAGCTATAGTGACGAACTTGAGAAGATGATGGAAGAAGAAGCAGACAGGTTTAAAATGCAGAAGGTAAGAGCCCTTAACGAGGCTTCGCTTAACAATGAAATCGCAGCTGCTCAAATGAAGGCTCAGGCTGTTGCTCAGGCTGAAGCAGAAGCAGCAGGGCAACAAACAGCTCAAAGGCTTATGAATCCACAACAGATGGCGGAAGAGTGGAGTGCCGAGATGGATAACATGAACCCGCAACGAAGGGCCGACGTATCACAACGGATGAAAACCGATATGCCTGGGATGTACGGAATGGTGGCACAGCACCGGAATCAACAGCAAGCACCACAGCCACAGCAACCTACTGGACCTGCTATCCAAAACTCAGGAAATCTTCCTGAGCAACGAGCTCCAAGGAGTATGTAATGTTTAACGAATTTGGCAAAGACGACAAAACTCAGTATTCGAAATTGTTCTGTATGACTTGGGGCGGAGACGCCGAAGTTGCAAGAGAGATGCGCAACAATAGTTCCTTTGAAATGGAGCGTGTTGAGAAGCATTGGGATAACGCTGGTAGATATTGGGTTGTGTTTGAGGTGGAGACTTCTATGACCTTGGCTGAAGTTCGCAAATGGGAAGAAGAAGTAACGGCAAAATTTGCTCCAGAGTCAATCGATGCCGATCTTAAAGGCGCTAATGAACGTGGAGCGAATGTAAAGGATGATGCTGATATGCTAAACGCCATGGAAAGGCGTGGAACTAAGGTAGCTTACTAATGGCATACTTTCCTCCAGGGTGGGACCCTGATCTAAATACTGACGATTACGAGTCTGATTTAGAGATTATCAATAACGCCATACTTCAAGTTCCTATCAGGCTCGCGGAAGCTGAAAGAGTTCGGGACATCCATAAGACATTTTGGGATTATTGGAATCCTATGTGCGTAAGGTTTGAAACATACGTAAAAAACATTAACGGTAAAGACATGATGCAGGCATCACTAAGCGATGCCGATGTAGAGGCAATGGCAGCAACCATCAATAATGATATTATATTTCCTATAGATTCGGGATATTACGGGCCAGAACCAATGGACGATTATATGTATGGTCCACATTATGCGGGAGTCACACTTGGCACAACGTTTGTGAATGAATGGAGTGAAATAGTCACAGAGGAGACTTTCCAAAATAACGATCCAGGATCTGCTGCTGGGAGAGATGCCGCACAGGCGTTGCAAGTGATTTCCTTGACAAACCAGCTTGCGGCACTGAATGGCAATATTGACGACGTTAATGATGGGTTAGTGAAATATCCATGGTTGGGCGATCTGAGGGCAGAGCTTATAGCAGCAAGGGATGAATGCGTCGTTGCTAAGGCTTCAGTCGATAATGAGGTTGCTGCAGGAGGGCCGTGGCCATATAACGATACAGGTAGGGTGGCATATCTTGTCACAAGAAGAGCTGGGTGTAACAGTAGGCCTGCTTCAATGGAGAATGAAATGGCGTTAACTTACGCCGAACGATATACTATGACCAACGCAAGGGCTAACATTGGGTCAGGTAGTATTCAGCCTCCTGACAATATACCACTAAGGCTTGACGGGATGGAAAAAGAGAAAGCAAGACTTGAGTCTATAATAGCATCTTATGAGGACTTCTGATGAATGTGGCTCTGGTGGGATCTGAGTGCGCCGCTATGTACTATTGGTATAATGGTAGCAACTGGGTATGGGTGGCTGTCACCGGTAAAATAACCAAGGGCTCCAGTTACGATTTCAACCAAGGGCGAAAGCTTGCACATATTAATAGTGAAGTTATATTCCAAACGCCTGATGGGGCAAAGAAATGTAGGGTGGCTGAATCCTGCGGTACTGTGCTTACGGAAAATGGCAAAGCTGCAATTATAGGGAATAAAGTTATAGGTACTGGTTTTAAGGATGGGCGAATAACAGGAAACTGTTCTGCGGAGGTAATGGCAACATGATTAAATATTCTAATAAAGATGTAACAACTATACTGAACGGCTTCACTGTATTTTCGAAAGAAAAGCTAAAGAGCTGTTGTAAAAAGTGTATACTAAAAAAAACTGATAACCAGGAAGAGTTGAAGTGCAACAAGTGCAACAACGAACTCTCCCTGGTAGAGGGGGTTACTGTTTAGGTGTCTCCGAAATGGAGACAATAGCCTTCCTTATCTCTTCGGACAACTCAGCAGTAAGATTTCCTACAGACTCCTGGGAGTCGATTTGACCATCCTCGATATCGGAGATGGTCTTTTCGATTCTCAGGAGACGGGCATCGAGGCCTTTCTGCCCTTCAAGGATTACTCCTTGGGCTGCAGATAGGCCGTTCAACTTGTCGAGCACGGTGTTGATTCCATGCTCGATGTTCGTGGTGATGATGCTGGCCTTTGTGACACCCTCGAGTGTCGCCGTTTGGCGAGCACTGAAGGTGTCTTGACGGTCCTGGTACTTCTCAAAGAAGCCGTCAATTGACGACTTCAGTGATTCGTAACAGGACATAATTACCGTCACGATTGACGGCTTTGCTTTTTTAGTCATGGGCATCACTTCCTCTCTCGAGAAATCTTATTGAGGGCGGCCTCAATTTCATTCTCGATGTCCTCAACGGTTTGCTCGACGTGCTCCTTAGCAGCGTCAGCAACATTGATGCCCATCTTTCGCTTAAGAACATTTAGAAGGGCCTTGTTGCGCTTCTTTAGGTCGTTGAGGTCAGACTTAAATTCGAGGTCACGGTCTCGGTCTCTGTCGCGGTCGTAGCGGTCGCGGCTACGGCTGCGGTCTCTGTCACGGTCTCGGTCTCTGTCGCGGTCGTCGCGGTCGTAGCGACCCTCCGTGTCGACCCAGTCTGACAGCAAGTCCTTCATTTTATCGAGGGTCTTATAGCCCTCGTCAAGTTGTCGGGAGTTGCGACCGCCGCCGCGACCATTGAATTCATTGTAATCATCTTCAAAGAGACTGCCGCGGCCGTGCATGGCATCCCATGCTTCCTTGGCGAGGCTCCTCAAGGAGCGTCCCGAGAAAAGGCCTTGTCGGCGGCCTTCTTCCAGGACGAACATGATTTGGTCCATGGAGTGGCGCTGCTGTTGGCGCATTCCATGAATCTGTTCGAAATTTACCCCACGATAGCCGTTCTGGGCTACCATGGAGTAGTTTGCGTAACGAGGATCCGTCAATTGGTTCTGGTTGTTGTTGTTGTTGTTCTGGTTGTTGTTCTGGTTTCCCAGAACTCTGTCAATTATATTGAACATAGCTACCTCCGTTGCCACCGCAGTGACAGTTTTGAGAAATGTCGTTCGCATTTCTTCCTTTCAGTAAGTGTTTTAAACACCATCATCTTATACCACTTTTGAGGTATAAGTTTCATTT
>Ga0164315_10001064_pt1 | contig 20326 bp, 13 predicted proteins | sample GuaBasSedimGuay6_FD_113737 | JGI IMG/M metagenome (GOLD analysis project Ga0164315, IMG submission 113737) | Subseafloor sediment microbial communities from Guaymas Basin, Gulf of California, Mexico - Guay6, Core 4569-2, 0-3 cm | ecosystem: Environmental > Aquatic > Marine > Hydrothermal vents... | reverse complement strand
TTCGTGTATTTTGAAATGGGGCAACCACAAGGGATTGCCCCTACGCAATGCCATGTAGGGGCAATCCCTTGTGGTTGCCCTTTGCGCTAAAATATCTGTTTATTTGTGCTTCAGTACTTAGTACAGCGGATTAACTTCATCCCCGAATTTGTTCAGGTTTCCATGTGCAGGCGTGGGAAGCCATTTTCGACGCGCCAACGTCAAGAGAATCAATCACTTTGAAAAAATCAGTTTATTCCGTTAATCCGCTGTACTAGACGCTTTTGTAAGGAGTAGCTGGCTGAAGGGAGTTAAGGCTCCTCAATAAGCCCTACTCTTATGCTAAAAACCGTAAAAATAAGGAAACGGCTAAAGATAGGCTTTTACGGTTTACCCATAACGCGGGTTCGAATCCCGTCTTCTCCACCCATTTTATACGGTTGTGCGTTATGTCGAAAAAAGCTTGCCAATAATTGAGACTAGAAGATTTTGAAACTCAATGTTTAAATTACCGTCTCGCAAAATTTTGTTTTTAGTCGTTATCATTTTATTAGCATTGGGCGCTTACTGGTTCAATTTACCGAAACAGATACCCAACAATATTCAAAAAAAGCTGTTTGAGGGCATCACTTATGTTCGCAATGTTCGCCAAACACCTCGCCCTATTATCATTCATATTGTCAGCATTGATCTGACTCATCCTAAGATTCGTTTTTTGGTGACACCCGGAAAAGCGGTTAAAGAGGGAGAAATAGGTGCCCGAACAACGAGCCAATTTTTAACCGAATTTAATCTTCAGATTGCTGTGAATGGTAGTTTTTTTTATCCATTTCGCGAGAAATTTTGGAATGCTTATCCACGTTATAGCGGCGATCCCGTTTATGTGGTAGGGTTTGCCAGTTCGCGTGGACAAGTTTATTCACAACCCGCTCAAAATTTTGAAACCTTTTATATTTCCGCTGATAATCAAGCACAATTTCAAAAGCCTATTGGGGCAATTTACAATGCCATTTCAGGTGGACAATTGTTTCTAAAACAAGGCCAAGTGCAAACGCCTTTTATTGGCCCTTTCGATGAGAAGCCTTATCCTCGAACCGCTTTAGCTTTAGATCAGCCTGCCAAAACATTGATGATTATCGTTATTGATGGTAAGCAAAAAAACTATAGCGAAGGCGTGACTTTAGCTGAATTATCCGAAATTGTTATCAGCTATGGTGCTGACAGCGCACTGAATATGGACGGTGGCGGTTCTTCAACTTTAGTGATGGCCGATTCGGCAAGACAACCGATTCTGTTAAATTCACCGATTCATGCGCGGATTCAGGGTTATGAACGTCTTATTGCGAATCATTTAGGCGTTTATCGTGCGCCTTGAAATCAATTTGATAACAATTGGGTACGTTTTAAAATCAATATTTCACGCTAAAGTTTAGCGAAGCGAAACTTTAGCGTGAAATGGGTGGGTAACGGGTTTTTGTTGCCCACCTTAAGCTTAAACATGATCTCAAACAACCTGATGAAATTAAAATACCATCAAAAAACATCTCATTACCTTAAAAAAGAGCCGGTTATTTCTGAAGAGGCTTTAGAACAATTGGCAGCGGCTGAAAAAAGATGTGGCTTGACATTCCCAGCCTCGGTTCGAGAATGGTGTTCAATCAAAGATGCAATGAAGTTTCTTCAATATTTTCAAAATGATGACTCTAGCTTTCTTAAGCGATCCCCTTTTGAAGATATAGAGGTAATAGGGGAAAAATGGCACGATAAAGAAGGGGATGACGTTGCAATAGATTTGGACGACTCAGATCAGGATTGGGGCCAAGATTTTTTGGTGATTATGCACGAATATGAGATCGGTTCGCGTTATGCTGTCAAGCTGGATGGTTCAGATGAACCGCCCGTTTTTCTTGATAGGGATTCTGCACCACAAATCATTTGGCAATACTATGCCAACAGTTTTTCAGAATTTATCTACCATTGTTTTTGGTATTGGAACATGGCATTGACAAAAAAGACATTCCAATTCAGGGCCCATACTGATCAAAGACTGAACCAACATGATTTTGCTTTTCTTGAGCAACATTTTAAACAAGAGAATAGAATAACGCCTACCTATTCAACAAAGGTGGTGTACCGATTTAGCCAAGCTGATCAACAAATTATCGTCGGCTTAGAAGATAAAAACACACACTGGGAATTGTCAGCAAACTCCCCCTCATCACTTTTTGAATTGGCGGATCAAGTCTGGCATTGTAATGGACTTTCAGCAGCATTAACGGTTATCGATCATCAGAGTGCTAAAGCTGCCGATGTCAGCGCCGTGCTGAATGAACTCAAGGAAAAAACAAGAAGCATTTCACCTGATTTCAACCTCATGCCAAGCCTCAAAGAGCGCGTTGTTACTGAAGATAGCCCCCGGCTTTACACGCGAGGCACTAGAGAAGAGTTTATGCGCTATTTTGGTCAACCAATAAGTGAATTTTATGATAATCAATTTGTGATCGTAGCGAATACCGTGCTGGTTTTTTTATGTGTACAGCCGACTCACCCCGGTTTTGGAACAGGCTTTGCCAGTCCATCAGAAGTTTATTGGGCAACCCAATACCTATACCCCTCTTCCTATTCACTTGCCGAAGACGGTATTCTTTTCCTTCTCCCCTTAGTTGGCAGAAAAGGTATTTCTCACCCTTTTGTTCAACGTTTTCCCGATTGCCCGCTTCTTCAAGTGCCCTTAGTGGGCACGAAAGAGACACCAGCACCCGTGATTGAACTGTTTGTCAAAAAGGAAAGACAATCTTATATTTATCTAGGCCAAGCTCAGGCTATTTCATCTCACTATATTGCTGAACAGAATTTTGGTGATATCATCTTTTCCTTGAAGCAGCCATTACCAACCTCCATTTTTGACGCGCTAGGCGGTTATCATGGTGCGCGAGTTCTCATAGAAAATCAGCACTACACTTTTCCCGACGTGATAGTGCCTTCTGAGATCGCGAAGGCCATTGAACCCTTTAAAAATGCCCATATTGAAGCCAATTGTTGGGAAGGCCATGAACTTTTTATGCTCATTAATGAGAAGCAAGCGACACTCCTTCATCGTTGTTCTTCTTGCGAGGCAACGCCATCCTTCAATTTCGCCTATCAAGGCGCAGCTAACACCGTGTCAGAATTTTGTAGTGAACACTGGCCCCCTATTAAAGTACCTACTTCACACGTTATAAGCAGGCAAGAAGGGATAGCCGCTTTGGTTGAGTTTCTGAAAACAGGCTGTCGCCCAAAATCCATTGTTTGGTGGGAGAATCGTCCAGACAATTGTTATGATATCAACTATTTTGAAGGAGTGGTGGAGGAGGATGTACCTTTTTAAGTTCTCTGTTCATTGTTCATTGTTTATAACTTGTTGGAGTTCAAACTTTAGTTTGAATTGGAGTGCAAAATTTATTTTGCGGTTTTTTACGTTCCAAATTTATTTTGCGGCCCTCTCGGAATGCATGTTATTTTGCGGCCCTCTCGGAATGCATGTTATTTTGCGGTTTTGTGCTACGCCTGTGAGACGAATATATAATATAGCGTTTCCAGATTGAATAAAGTACACTTCACCCTACCGAAGCAAAATAAATTTGGAACGAAAATCGGGCACAACGCAAAATAAATTTTGCACTCCAAGAGGGCACAACGCAAAATAAATTTTGCACTCCAAGAGGGCACAACGCAAAATAAATTTGGAACGAAAATCGGGCACAACGCAAAATAGATATGGGCATTATGAAGAGTGTTTCTTGGGCTGCCAAATTATTCGAGACAAGATGTGGCTCATTCCATTGCTCATAATAAAAGGAGAATTTTTTCGAGCTCATTTTGAAAATGTTATTTGTGAGCATTGTAACCAAAGAAATGGTGATTCAGCACTGATTGATACAACAATTTATGGTAAAGCTGAAAAATTTCTAGAAGAAAGTCTAAAACTCGAAGTCAAACGCTGCATTCATTGTGGTGAAAAACTGCACAGAAGGCAAACAATTTGGTTAGCAAATGAAAAGAAATAGCTGCAAAATAACATGCACTCCAATTGCAGTTTTATCGTTCGATCTAATATGAAACAAAGTTTAGACTACACCAATCCTAAACAAGTTGTGAACTTTCGTGATGTAGGCGATTTCATCAAGCTGATTTCAGGGATACCGATCATGCCCATAAAGAGACTCTATCGAGGGGGTACGATCAAATACTTCTCAGATATCAGTGTTATAGAGAATCCTAAGACAATCTTCTGCCTACAAAAGGGGCATGATCCCGTCATGAGAGGAATTAGAAATGTCCATTTCCCCATTTTGAATGATTATGAGAAATACGAAACGGAAACGCCAGAAGTCAGGAAATGGTTAAGGCGCATTGTAGGAACTATTGAATCAGGCATTGAATATCCTCTTTATGTCCACTGTCTTTCAGGAAGAGATCGTACTGGAGTCGTCATCGCTGCTTTGCTCAGAATAATCGGTGTTAAAGAAGAAGAGATTATTGAAGAATATAACCTCAGTACTGGAACTGAGCAAATGGATTATATCTATACAGCCCTCGAAGGCCTACGTCATTTAGAATTCTATTTCCATGGCATTGACTTACAAGTTGTTAAGGGAAGTTTACTCGGATAAATTCTTCCGTCGTGAACACTAGTGCAGGATCGCTCCAATCTTGAGACCACTTAGCAAGCATCAAAAGGGGCAACCACAAGGGATTGCCCCTACGGGCAGATTGTAGGGGCAATCCCTTGTGGTTGCCCTGGTTTTCCAATGGAGTTTCTGAAAACAGGCTGTCGCCCAAAATCCATTGTTTGGCGGGAGAATCGTCAAGACAATTGTTATGATATCAACTATTTTTACAGATTGGATGAACCTTTTTAATAGGGCGGCCTGTTCGCTCCAACATTTATTGAACTATAGATTTGAAGAAAAAGAACTTAAGTAGGTGATATCAAAATGAGAGATGAATTTAATGAACTCGGCGAACCAAAGAATCCAGAATGGGTAATTAAGCACTGCATTTATAGGATCCGTACTTCCCGTTACTTTCTAGCTCACGTTGAGCACTTGATAAAAGAAGGGGAGGCTTCAGGTGAATTAGATTGGTCAATTCATAAATGGGATGAATCTGTTGGAGAAGACTATGAAGTTGAACCTTATGAGGGCTTCATGGCATATGTTGGTCCTGGCGAACATGGATTTGGATTTGGGGATGATAAAGAATTTGAAGCTTACTGTAGTGAAACAGAACTCAACGATTACTTGCTGGAAGCAATGGAGTGGTATTGCAAAAAGAATCCAGAACAGGTAGATGAAGTTGAAAAATTGAAGCTGATGCTGTCTCCTCTGTCTCATTAAAATTATCAGGAGAAGAATGGTGGGCAAGCGGGCGAGAGACTGGGGTGTTAAATATAAACACATTTCTGGGTTTATTTTTCACCCTATTTTTATTCCATGAAGGATGAATGGTGGGCAAACGGGCGGCTTCAATCTGGGTTTATATTGAGTTCATTGCGGCCCGTTTACCCACCCTACAAATCAGGTGTGAAAAAAAAGTCATCCCGTACCTGAAATTTAACACCCCAGCGAGAGACTATGAGCAATGAACGAAATTCGAGCAGCCCGCTTACCCACCCTACGAGCGCACCTCGAAATCAATATATATAACGATTATGAAAATTCAAATTTACAGCGATTTACATATCGAATTTGCACCCTTCCAACCTCCTGAAACCGATACCGATGTTGTCGTATTGGCGGGTGATATTCACATGGGTAAAAAAGGATTACAATGGGCAAAACAAGCTTTTCCCGATAAAACGGTTATTTATGTATTAGGTAATCATGAATATTATGGTAAGGCGATCCCTAGATTGACAAATAAATTACGTGAAGAAGCTTTTGGGAGTCAGGTACACATTTTAGAGAATGAACGCTTTGAAATAAAGGGAGTTGAATTTCTAGGTTGCACCCTTTGGACGGATTTTAAATTATTCAATAACGCACCGATTGCTGGGTATACCGCACAAGAGATGATAAGCGATTATAAAAAAATCAGAGTGAGTCCCAAATTTAGGAAACTACGTGCTGTTGATACGGCCCGCTTTCATGCTGAATCTGTGATATGGTTACAGAATCAATTCAACGCGCCTGGATATCAAAAAAGGGTGGTGGTGACACATCATGCGCCCAGTCTGCTTTCCGTGTTGACCCAGTTGCGTTCGGATTTATTGGGCGCTGCCTACGCTTCTGCGCTGGATGAATTCGTTATCCATTCAGGCGCAAGTCTTTGGATTCATGGTCATAATCATGAACATTTTGATTATAAGCTTGGTAAGACTCGTGTGATCTGTAATCCAAGAGGTTATCCTGATGAAAAGGACTTAAACTTTAACCCTGGATTAGTTGTAGCATTATAGCAAGATAGCCATTAAGGTAGTAAGTACTGAAGCACAAATAAACAGGTATTTTACCGCAAGCAAGGGGCAACCACAAGGGATTGCCCCTACGAACCGCCCGTAGGGGCAATCCCTTGTGGTTGCCCCTCTTCTTGGTTGTTTCTTTTTTTTAATTAAAATACCTGAAAATTTATGGTTCAGTACTTAGAATGGTGGGCAACAAAAACCCGTTACCCACCCTACATGGATCATAACAGATTGTTTTCAATCAAAAATCTTCCCACCCATCGTTGTGATTAGGATGAGGGATGGAATGAGCGGCCTGTTTCACATTTTTGTGAGGGCGTTTTGGCTTGTTATCACTGTTGGAGGGTAAGGCTTCTTCATCCATGTTAAAAAACGCTACCTGTTCTTTTAGATTCCGGGCCCTTTCTTTTAGGGATTCGCTGGCCGCTGCGGTTTCTTCTACAGCAGCCGCATTTTGTTGCACCATTTCATCCATTTGCATGACCACTTTATTGACTTGGTTGATACCTGAAGCTTGTTCCTGACTGGCAGCTGAAATTTCGGATACGATATCACTCACCTTTTTGACGGAATTAACGATTTCGCCTAGTGTTTTACCCGAATCATTGACCAATTGTGTGCCTTCATCGACTTTCTTCACACTGTTTTGGATGAGGCCTTTAATTTCTTTAGCAGCCGCTGCACTGCGTTGAGCTAAATTACGCACTTCTGAAGCGACGACGGCAAATCCCCTGCCTTGTTCACCAGCACGAGCCGCTTCCACGGCGGCATTCAATGCTAACAGATTCGTTTGGAAAGCAATGTCATTAATAACGCTAATGATTTCAGTGACTTGTTGACTGCTCTCACTGATTTCATTCATCGCCTTGATCGCGCTATCGACCACCTCGCCCCCTTTGCTTGCTTGCTCTTTCGCGCTACTCGCTAATTGATTGGCCATTCTCGCATTATCAGCATTTTGTTGCACCGTGCTGGTCATCTCTTCCATGCTGGCTGCCGTTTCTTCCAACGAAGCCGCTTGTTGCTCGGTGCGTTGACTGAGGCTGAGATTGCTTTGCGCGATTTCTTCTGCGGAGTGATCGACAATCTTGGCCGCTTCTTGAATCGACGTGACAACGCTATATAACTTCGCTTGCATGTCAGCAAAGGCCTGTAGCAATTGAGCGATTTCGTCTTTGCCCCTAACAATGATCTCATTATCCAAATTGCCCGCTGCAATCGTTTGAGAAACCGTGACTAAATGCGTCAAAGGCCGTTTAAGACTTTGGCTAATCAAAGAGGCAATACCTATAATAATGACAGTACCTATAAGTATCATGATACCTAACCACATTTTCAGTTCTGTCACGGCTGCGAAAGCTTCCGCTTTATCCATTTCAGCGAGAACTGCCCAAGTTGTGTTACCGATTTTAATCGGGGTATAGGCAGATAGAACGGGCTTATCACGGTAATCCAAAATGATTTGGCTACCCGTTTTTCCAGCTAATGCTGCGCGAGTGCTTTCAGTATCGATACGCCCTTTAGCTGGATTGGCAAAAGAGGCTTTGATCGAATGATTCACCGGATCAAGAAAAGAATTAGAACGCATCAGTTTATCGCTACCTACAAGATAAGCTTCACCCGTTTTACCCATTCCGGCGCGTTGCTGCATGATTTGGCTTAATTTGACATCACTGATTTGTAAAGCGACGATCATTTCAATCCTACCCTCAATGATAAGAGGTTGAGCAATAAAGGCTGTCGGTTCACCATGACTAGGGGCATAAGGCGCAAAATCGCTGATACCGAATGTTTGTGTTTTTAGCACTTCTTGAATCAATTGCCCTAGCCCTGAATTGGCATACTCGCCGGTAATGATATTCGTGTTGTGCTCAGATTCATGTAGAACCGTGTAAAAAATAGGGCCTTTGGGATGAATCAAAAAAGCATCGTAATAACCATACTCAGCAATATATTGAGCAAAAAAGTCCTTTTTTTCGCCTTTACGTGTGAGCGTGAGCGATTCTTCTAACCCGATAGTGACAACAATCCCCCAATTCAAGTTCGGTATGTTCAGGGGAGCATAACTGGTGATTTTGAAATGGCCGGTATTGTCCATCTTGATTCTGGTGTCAGATTGCCCGGCCAGTGCTTGACTGCTCTCCTCATCCACTTTTTCAATGGCCCCTCCATTTTTAGCCACTCTCTTACTACGATAAGTGGTTTGACTACCCCGTTTACCTACGAGGTAAGCGTCGAAAGTTTGCCCCAACCCTTGACGCTGTTGCATAATAACATTGATGGGTTCATGGTTGATGCACAGTAACAAAACCCCCATCAATTCACCGGTTTTAAAGACGGGCGCGGCAAAAAAGGCAACAGGCTGTTCTTCTTGTTCTGATAAGAGACTGGGCGCAAAATCTTGAATCGTGACACCTTTGAGCCCCTGTTTAAAAGCGCGATTCAAGGGCGTGTTATTCAATGCCTGATTGTTGAGTAAATTGATGCCTAACTGAACCGCTTTAGCCGTTGAATAGACGACATCACCATCTTTCGCAATCAGAAAAAAATGATGATAGCCCTCTTTTTCCGTGAATCTATTGAGTTCGGTGTGGAATTGCTGCTCAATAGAACGCCGAGTGTTGGCCCTTGAGATGTCTTCTTCTAAGTGAAGCGCCTCATCAAATTGATGCAGTGCTTGTGCAATAGAAAACGTTTTCGAGGCGACAGTGACATCGTGTAAACGTTCCTGAAAATAGTGTTCTAACTCGCGTTTTCGGCTTTCTTTCACCGACTGAAGTTGTTGAAAGGCATTTTGCCTAAAAAGTGCAACGGTATCCAAAAGAACAGGCATATCGCTTTGACGTTCCACAAAAAACGCTTCGACTTGGGCCTTTTTATCCGATCGCACACTTTCCAGTTGATTAAAAGCGGCTTGTGAAAGGGCTTGTTGGCTTTTAAATAAAAAAAACAGGCCCACAATAATGAAAATCAAGATTATCGCTAAAAAAGCGATAAAGAGTTTTGTGCCAATTTTCAGGTTTTTTAACATCATTTTTTCCTTTGATTGATATGTTTTTGTAGGGGCAATCCTTTGTGGTTGCCCTTTATCGCATGCCCACAATATTTAACATCATTTTTTCCTTTAATTGATATGTCTTTGTAGGGGCAATCCTTTGTGGTTGCCCTTTATCGCATGCCCACAATATTTAACATCATTTTTTCCTTTAATTGAGATGTCTTTGTAGGGGCAATCCCTTGTGGTTGCCCTTTATCGTGGTTGCCTTTTATCGCGGTTGCCCTTTATCGCTAACGACAAGGCGTATATCTAAAAAAGAATGAAACCTGAACAGTTCACCTTTTTGCGCTTTATTATAGCAATCCTTGTCGTTGCGATGTAAAACGAGTAATATACCGCCTTCATTTACACTTCATTAACAATAATTAATATAACAGATATGAAATCAGCCGCAAGGGAAATTATCACACATCGTCCAAAATTGCCTTTAACGATTCCACCCGGTATGGCACCCGTGGAATTTTTTAACAGCCCTGCTAATTTAAAAAATTTAGCGGAAGAAAATGGGTTATTTCGCACACCTGAAAACTTGTTAATGTATCGCAAGTTAATTGGTCACAGTACCGAATTTGATACTTCAATCATCTTGGATACCTCAAAACGGATATTGGATCCACTCGGACGGCCTGTCAGACGTAATCAGATGTCACGTACCCAAAAGAAAGTGTGGAATCAGATGACCCAGATTATGTTTGAATACATGCTGAAAAGGTACCCCGATCCAGCAGAACATCTCATTTTGTGTGGTGAAGCGAGTTTAGATGCCACTTGGCCTCTCAACAAGCCCGGCGTGCCCAGTATTCGCATGATTCACAACCATTTTATCGTGTTCCCGAACGCCGATTTGGAAGCCGCTCAACTGGCCAACTCCAATGATCCAAATTTGACCGACAGTGGACATCATAGTTTATTTTTACGGCATTTAAGCGGCGTTTATCACGACTTTTTGGAAATACTCGACTTACAAATCTTGTCTCCCATTTCCACGGAAGAATCCGCTATCAAATTAACCGGTTATCCCCAAGGTTTACCCAGTTGGGAAGTCAAAGGCGGCGCGGAAAAACTCAAGGATCAATACTTTTGGTATGAATATGAACAAGTGTTATTGGGGTTCCTAGACTTCTATCGCACCTTCTTCTCTTTAGTTTCGACAGGCGATCCCAAAGTCCCCGCCGAAGCGCATTTTCCCCATCAAATCAGTGATGTCTTATTAGACAGCGGACGCTTCCTACGAGTCGCTCGTGATCTGAGAGAACAAGTGATTCAAGATCCCCAATTTGCCAATGAAATCCGCTGGCGGCCTGCCTATAAACAACTGTTTTATCGCGACGATAAAGGCCGCTTAATTGTCACGATTTCTCAAAACTCCGTAGGCAATGCGATTACCGAACTATTAGGGATTGTCGTCAAACGAGAAGAAAATGAGGCAGCTTACGCTGCCGCAGAACCCGGTTTAGTGAATAGATTAATAGAAGCCAGAGATAAATTACTTGAAGCTAATCTCGGCGAAATCATTGCCGCACCATCCTGGCCCAATGGAGAATTTGTGCCCAAAGAGAGTTAAGTAGGTACGCATAAATCTTTTAACTGTAGGGTGGGTAGCGTGTTTTTGCTGCCCACCAAACTTCTACAAAATGTTTGTTAATTAATATTTCAATTCACGAAGGAACCTAGCGTTGCTTACCTATCTCATCATGTCTTTTTAAATTTGTGCCCAAAGAGAGTAGGTACGCATAAATCTTTTAACTGTAGGGTGGGTAGCGTGTTTTTGCTGCCCACCAAACTTCTACAAAATGTTAATTAATATTTCAATTCACGAAGGAACCTATCTAGCGTTGCTTACCTATCTCATCATGTCTTTTTAAATTTGTGCCCAAAGAGAGTCGGTACGCATAAATCTTTTAACTGTAGGGTGGGTAGCGTGTTTTTGCTGCCCACCAAACTTCTACAAAATGTTTGTTAATTAATATTTCAATTCACGAAGGAACATATCTAGCGTTGCTTACCTATCTCATCATGTCTTTTTATAATACTTCTTCTTATGCTCACGATAGTTTACCCACAACAGGTATATTATTAGTCAACTTGGGCACACCGGATGCCCCGACACCGGCCGCAGTGCGTCGCTACTTAGGCGAATTTTTAGCCGATCCCAGAATCACAGAAATGCCGCGTTGGTTATGGCGCTTGATTTTGCACGGGATCATTTTGCGCGTTCGCCCGCGCCGTGCGGCCCGCAATTATCAAAAGATTTGGACGGAAAGCGGCTCGCCTTTATTAACGATTAGTCAAGCCCAAGTCCAAGCCCTTGAGCAAGTGCTGAAAGCGCATTTTACAGGCTCCATGACTGTTGCTTTAGGGATGCGTTATGGCAATCCTTCCATCGCTTCCGCTTTAGAACAATTGCGCCAAGCGAATGCTCGAAGTATTTTAATCTTACCCCTCTATCCGCAATATTCCTCTTCCACAACGGGCTCGACTTTTGATGCCGTTGCAGACGTATTGAAACGCTGGCGTTGGATACCCGATCTGCGCTTTGTCTCACATTACCCCGATCACTCAGCCTATATCCGTGCTTTAGCAGCGCTGATCGAAAACTATTGGGCCGAACACGGTACCCCAGATCAGTTATTGTTTTCATTTCATGGCATTCCCAAACGTTTTTTTATCGCTGGCGATCCCTATCATTGCGAATGTCATAAAACCGCTCGCTTGGTAACCGAACAAATCAAGTTACCAAAAGAAAAATGGCAAGTCGTCTTTCAATCACGATTTGGCAGAGAAGAATGGCTAAAACCGTATACCGATGAAACATTAAAGGGCTTAGCCCAAACGGGAGTGAAACGAGTTGATATCATTTGTCCCGGTTTTGCAGCCGATTGTTTAGAAACCCTAGAGGAAATTGACCAACAAAACCGCCAAATTTTTTTACAAGCGGGAGGGGAAGCCTTTCACTACATTCCCGCATTGAATGAGCAACTTGAACACATACAAGCTTTATTGGAAATCGTGATACAACACACGCAGGGATGGGTTGAATGCAGTCAAACCAGTTTGTAGCTATCAGTTATCAGTTCCACGCAAAAGTTGCGCGCAACTTTTGCGTGAAAATCAGTTATCAAGTCAGGTGGTGGTGTCGAAAGCAAAATCAATTTTGCACTCCATCGATCCGCAAAATCAATTTGGAACGAAAGCTGAAAGCAAAATCAATTTTGCACTCCATCGATCCGCAAAATCAATTTGGAACGAAAGCTGAAAGCAAAATCAATTTTGCACTCCATCGATCCGCAAAATCAATTTTTCACTAAAAAGCCTTCAATTGGAGTGCAAAATTTATTTTGCTGCCCATTTTGGAGCGAAACATTTACCTGAAAATGTGAATAGCCCTAGGTGAAACCATCATCGTTATACATCAGTCTTTAATTATTTGATTTAAATAAGATTTGTAGGGTGTGCCCTTAAGCTTAGATGGTGGGCAACAACGTTACCGGCCCCCCCTACATTTTAATTTAGGTATAACGATGAGCAACAGATGGAGATTAATGAATGGAAATTTTTGATTGTCTGTTTGACACTCCAAAATCTAATATTCTAGCTAGTGTTCTTGGGATAAACCATTTAGATAATCTAAAATCGGTGTTGGACGTTCAGATTATCGAATATCTTCAATCAAATCAACCTGAATCATTAAAATATCTCAAACTGATATGTGATCTGAATCATCAGGTTTCTGAGACTGAATTGACCAAGCTTCCTAAATACGACACTTCAAATAAAGAGGTTGTTATTGTTAGTGAGACTAGAATGGAAAGTGCTTGTAAAGTGATCAAAAGACAAAAGTTTGTTGGCTATGATACAGAATCTAAGCCAGTCTTTAAAAAAGGATATCCACCGAATCCTATAGCACTCATCCAAATTGCGACTTGTGAAAAGTGTTTCCTTTTTCAAATGGGTAAGTTAAAGAATATCAGTCCACTTCTTGAGTTGTTAAGGTGTGATGATATCAGGAAAATTGGCGTTGGAATTAGATATGATAATACGGCAATTTCCAAAAATTTTGGTTGTCAAGTCTCCAACGTGGTTGATCTGAATGAAGTCTTTCAGGAGATGGGTAATAAAAAGACAATTGGTTCAAAGCAGCTGGTTGCCCGAGTGCTGAATAAAAACTTAGAGAAAAAACAAACAATCTCACTTTCTAACTGGGCGGTAAAGTCACTCAATCAGCGACAGATTCAATATGCAAGTGATGATGCTTTTTCCGCACTTGAAGTCTTCCTGAAACTGAAAAAATTATTTAAACAATTTAATCACTATACGCCAAAGCAGATACTGAGTTTATTAGCAATTGAGTGATTTTACGGATGCTGTACTAGCTCAGGGCACGGCTCCGCCATCATCGTTATAAGTTTTTAAGTATTTGATTTAAATAAGATTTTGTAGGGTGGGCAAGTGTTTTTTTGCCCACCTTAAATATATTATTTGATTTTAATAAGATTTGTAGCGTTTTTTTGCGCGTCATACATCATACCAAAAGCAGCCGCTTTTGCCATCTCAGCCATGACAGCCGTTTTGCCTACGGGTTTGTTTTTGCCATTGAGCTTAATCGTTACCGGCGAACCAACGGTTATCAATTAATTAAGATATCTGGATTTTACGGGCTCATTAAACTAACTAAAAACAATAAGTTATAGATTCAGGCTCATTTCGTTTGAACCTGTTTTGATAAATATATTGTTATTCAAAACCACAAAAGGCCCTATTCATGCCTTTATTTCAACAATACGTTTTAAAAAACCCTCTGGCTCTGCATCAATTTTTCCCGTGTCATTGAAATTATCAACAATAAAATCATTGCCCCCTGGTACCCATTCTGAGAGAAAAACGTGTTTATGGGGAGACATTTCCACTGAGTAATCATCAAGGATATTTAATTCAACCTCGTATTCCTCCGTGGGCGAGTTATTGGAGAGATTAGCAATCACTTGAGCAATCCCCTCCTCACGAAAAGCATGACCAATACGCACATCTACCCCCGCATTCACTGTTACCGTAATGGTTTGCGGCTTGCCATCACCCGGTAGAATATGAATCTTTTTAAGTTTAAGCCCCATTGGCGTTTCAAACACCGTACCAATATAGCGATTAAATATCGGCTCGTCTTCTAAAGTCGCAAAGCGAACGTGATCGCCAAAACGGAAGCGCTGCGCGCCACACACAACCGCTAATTTATCCATATTCTTGAAACCCAATACCCTCATAGAATCCGGTAAAATTTGCTCAAGTGTGCGAATACGATGCAATGGCAATTGAGTATATTCAACTAACATGGCTTTGATAAATAGTAGTCTGGTAGAACGCCCACTTAGGACGACAATATGTGGAATACGATTTTTGGCTGCTAAGGTTTCGCAGAGTTCTTCTAAATAGAGGAAAATATCCATAAACCCTGGTTCACCGTTGGTTTCCAAAGACTGCCGATCTGCTTCTATCCAGTCTTGTAGCGTGCTTCGTTTAATGTTTAAGCGTGGTTCTTGTTCTACTTTAGCCTCTTCAACTCCAAGTGGTTGAAAATAATGAATTAAATCTCGTTCATCTTTGGGGCTCAATACCCATTGCGCCTTTTCAGAAAACGTTATCTTAACCTCTTCTGCTAATGCTGATATTTTAGAAATCGCTTTCCGTTTATAAGAGAGCGTAAAAGCAGAGTGATAAGATTCTTTCTGGAAATCTAAGGATTCTTTGATATCATACTTCTGACAAATGTATTGATAAATGGCCGTGGCAATGATATGAGAAACTCGATCACCTGCCCGATTGAAACGCATCGACTCAATCATTTGGAAGGTAACATCTACCGATTTGTCATCCTCTCTGACTGTCCAATGAATGTCTACACAGGCGATGTCAGTGGAACCTCCACCGATGTCTACTACCAACATCCGTAGTTCTGGTGTGCCTTGCATATTACCCAAAGAACTGGCCATTAAGCCTAAATTAGGGGTACCAAAATGGAATAACGTTTCCCAAAGCACATAAGCGGTGACTGCGACTGGCTCACTGCAAGTCAATTCGACTTCAAATCGCTTTTTGATAGATTTTTCTTGGACGAGGATGTGACTGGCCGCTTTTTCTACCATCAATTTGAAGAGTTCTCGATCAGCTTTGCGCCAAGTCAAAGGATAAGTGAGCATGAGACGCGCTATTTGAGGATAAAATTCAGGCGCATCTGACGTGCCTTGCGGATTGGTGAGTGATGACAGCACTTGTTGGAAGATATGATCAAGGGTATGTTGGACAAAATCAAGCATTGAATGAAGCCCGTCGCGTTGCCCGATAAATCCTCTGAACTTGGTACTCGGTTCAGCCGCTTTCAGTCGTTCTGGCCAATAGCGAACATATTTTTTAGGGGCATAAAGATAAGTGGCCATTGGCGCATCATTGATCAGTTCTTTAGCCCGATCTCCCATGACGATCCAAGGCGCATCGCTTTCATTACGATCCACGCGCAAGACTATCATATTAGAACGCAAGATATTGCGTTGATTTTCGGGCCTTTCCTTATAACGAGGATCAAAAGGATTGGTTGCTTGTACTATACGAGCCTGCAAAGGGCCTGTACCACTTTTGGAAAAGATAAAAGTACTGCCACTATTGCCAAAGTCCATAATTAAGCTGCCAATTTCATTACGGGCCTTCTGGTGTTCTTCCACATAAATATTAGCCAGGTGGTGACGCTTGTGAAATATGAAAGAACCCGTTTCCAAAAGCACTGGCACCTTATTGTTGATTTGGGCACCAGCTCCATTTTGAGTATCAACAACCAAATCAAGGTGAATCTCATCGCCGGCACGCGTTAAACGGAAAAACAAAAATTCATTCAGATCACAGGCCATCCAGTCAGTCCGATCATTTTCTGCCAACCCTTGATCGCAAGCAATATGATCCTTAATCAATTGCATCACTTCATGTTCTACTTGCTGTTTTGATATTTTCTCTGCCAACTTGCTAAGCGTTTTCCAATGGGTATCGACAGACATCAAATTGACAAAAAAACCACGACAAATTTGAATACCAGTATTAGGAAGAACGATCAGTTGAGGCACATTAGGGTTAAGCAATTCAGTTGATTTCATCAGGTTTTGACTCCGTATTTTTGACAAGTGGCCGTGCCTACTTCCTGTGCTTGCTTTAATCGTTTGATAATTTTAACGATTTGTTGTTTATCTTTAGTTGTTTGCTTAAAGCGGTTTTCTTCTGCGCCAATGTGATCTGCCATTAATAATTGATAGAGGATTTCCCGAGCATGAAGTTTCAAACAGTGTGCCAATAAATCTCTGCTGTTAGCAAAACCTCGGTTAGGGGGTTGCAATTGAGCCGATGTATAGCCCCAATGTTCAGCCCAGAGTTGTTCTTGAGCATCAAAGTATTGTTCAAATTGTGCTAAGACTTCCCCAGACATGTTGCTGTGAGTCCTAATGGTTTCTTTGACGAAAACGCATAGATGATGAAAATCTTTCGTGACCCAATCCTTGGGGACTTTACGTTCCTTACTGTGCTTATTAACAATCTCTTGGATACCGCTATCCAGAAATTGAGTGGCAAATGTTTCAATACTACGTAAGTCTTCTGGCTCTGACAGACAACTCAGTATAGCCTCTCGTACTGCTTCTTGCAGAGTACCCTGATTCATCGTCCCGTCTTGCTCGTAGTGTAGGCTCAGCAGTTCAGAAAACGTTTTGACTGCTGCCAGTAATCCAGTACGTACTAGATATTTACGCAAAAGCAGAGCGGGGCCTTTTTCTCGCACCAAATTGAGAATTTGCCGCACCAAAAAACCTTGTCCCCGATCTTCAGGATTAGCAAGGGCTACCATATTTTCTTTGAAAGTCTCTAGCAAATTGAGTTCAGAGAGCGTTTTATAACCCACGTTACCCGGTTTCACCCATTTTTCCATAATGGGGCGGTATTTTTTGTAAGCCTCTTCATAAGGCCCCGTCGTACTGTTTTCCACATAAGATTTCGCATCCAGAAAACAAATTTTAGCCGGTTGCACTCGTCCGCGTGGACTCATCTTTTGGAAAATATTATCTTCTAAAGTGCTCGCAAAGTGATCGCCTTCATGCTGAGCCGTCTCAGCTTGTTCGTACTTTTTCTTGATATCGCGATTAGTAAAATAAAGACTCATCCCGTTCACTGCCAAGATAAGACGCTCCGATAAGCTTTCCATCTCAGCGGGACCACATTCTCTTTCAATGGTTTTCCACAACACTGCAAAATCAGATTGTCGTCCACATAGGACAAGATGCACCACAATATCTAATTCATCATTCTTCCACAGTTGCAAGGCAATATGATTGCTTTTCTGTTCTAAATAATGACGTAGCACTTCATCTTTCACGCTCCCATTGACCGCCAAGCCGGGGGTATCCACAAAGATTAGAGAAGCAAGTTGATTGTTTGGCAATCCAGTCCACTTTTGGATTCTTTCATAAGAATCGCGTAAACTCACATCTTTAACAATAGCGCGAAGTTGTAAGGCATTGTAAGGGCGTTCATTATGCGTCATCAGAGGACGGGTATTGATCAGCTTTGCTTGTTCTTTCACAGTGATAGCACGAATGAATTCACGATTCCGGCATTTTTCTGGTGGCACTTGATAGGCACTCTGGAAGGGATGCAATGCTAATTTTTTATCAAATTGTACTATATCCGTCGCTGGAAAAGTCGCTTTAGAGCCATCTACATCAACCCTCTCTTTTTTGTAACTGATCAGAATATTATCTTGTTTATTCTGTTTCTCAACTTCTGGATACCTCATTAATGATTTGATCTGTTCAACATTCCAAGAATTGACAACAACCTCTTCTAATGCGGCAGAATGAGGGGGCGCATAGCTAATTCGCAATGATTGCGCTGTTGTATCCGTGATATCTGTGACTAACCAACCTCTTTCAGAGAGATTTGGAAACATTTCATCCATGAGGGTTGTTTTGCCATGCCCACTAGAACCCATGATGGCACAGGTTATCTTGCCCTCACAAGGCTTTTGTAAATGTAAAGTTTGTGTCACTTCCTTAATTTGCTCAAACCCCGTTTTGACAGAAGTTGAGGAGTCAAGTAAAAAGCGAAAACTCTGTACTTGTGGCAGAGTTTTAAGGGCATCAAGCAAGATAGCTCGAATACCGTTAATGTTTTTCAGAATCTTGTCTGGAATCATAGTGATTACTTTACCTCACCAAATTGACCGTTAAAGGCTTTAGCCAGTTCATTCAGTTTGCTTTCTATATTATTGATAGGTTTAGGGTTTTCGACATCAAATACACGAGGCGTTAGCGTATGAACAATGATATCAACGCCTTTAAATTGCTTTAATATGGCGTTTCTCTCTTGAAGGATTTGATCAAGACTTGCATCTTGCCCATCAGTCAGAATAATCAAAGTCGTCGGTTTCTGATGTGCAGCAACTTCTTTGGCTGCTAATTGAATGCCAGAACGTAAATGAGTTCCTCCCCCAGCTTTGAGATTATCCAAAAATTGAATCAATTGTTGCGCTGTTTCGTTGTTTATCTCTTTGATTTCACCCAAGGCTGTGGTTGCAGAGGCGTGGTAAGCGATAACATTAGCATAGTGTGTAGAAAAAAATGAACTCTTCATGCTTTCTAAGGTTTTCCTAGCCTCCTCTTGAACCATTGGAAAATGAGCTTCCATGCTAGAGCTTTTATCCATAAGAATAATAAAACTTTGAGTTTCAATAGGTACAAAAAGACTAGGGGGGCTACAATCCCTCAATAAAAAGAGTAAGAGTAAAAATAGGGGTAATAATAATAGCCAAAGCGGCATTTTGCGACGATGCAATTGTAATTCATTGGCCCATTGTGACAGCCCCGCCATCCCCGTTTTAGGTTCAAAAGTTTTAGGAGAGTCAACGACAAAGCCAGACTTTCGCACAGCTTGCACAATATTGCGATGGCATTCAGCTGCCGCATGGGTTTCATGAGCAAATTTGGGTTCAACGTACAAACCGAATTTAACCCGAGTGCCCAATTGACTGACAGATTGTGAATTTTTTAAAATATCTTCAGACAATACGATGTTAGAAAACGCTGATGTTTTCCGTAATTGAATCAATGATTGAATCAGATTAAGCACATCTTGCTGACACTGACGTTCAGCTTCTTGATTTTCGCCACTCGGATCTGCTGCCTGAAATCGGACACCGCTGATTTTCGTCTCAGCTTGAGCCATGACTTCCTTTTCCTTCTTCAAGGAAAAATGCCCATTTTCCCAAGTGGCGTGCCCCATTGGCAAAAATAATTCGGAAACAATATCGGGTTGCTGCATACGATTACGAAAAAGAGGCTCGTCAACCCCAGAATTTTCTGTGGTTTGACTTTGGCTATTTTTCAGCCTTATCTTTTCCCATAGCCGCAAAATGTTCTTGTAATAATTTGTGAATAAAGGCATAACTCCCGCCGCGTTGTAAAAAAACATGATCCGTTGCATATGAAACGGACTAAATTCCAAGGTATGTCACAATAAAGCATGAGACGCAAGAGATAATGTTTAATGACAGGCTATCCACCAAACATAAACCCAAGAAAAAATACACAAGTGCAGGAACGCTCCTATATCCATACAACCTAGAATAATAAGCATTATATTGACTAGAATATAATAAGTACTGAACCATAAATTTTCAGGTATTTTAATTAAAAGAAACAACCAAGAAGAGGTTGCGGTAAAATACCTGTTTATTTGTGCTTCAGTACTTAATATTGAAAATTATAACGTTCCTGAACTAGTACAAAAAAAGTGGAAATCTATAAAACCAGCTATAGATTTTA
>Ga0164315_10001063_pt1 | contig 20329 bp, 17 predicted proteins | sample GuaBasSedimGuay6_FD_113737 | JGI IMG/M metagenome (GOLD analysis project Ga0164315, IMG submission 113737) | Subseafloor sediment microbial communities from Guaymas Basin, Gulf of California, Mexico - Guay6, Core 4569-2, 0-3 cm | ecosystem: Environmental > Aquatic > Marine > Hydrothermal vents... | reverse complement strand
ATGTTTGTCAACCCCAATTAAAACGTCAAAGACATCATAAGTTATTTTCTTATTAATTACTAATAGTTAGAGATGATATAGCGCTATAATTATTTTCACCAATATCAGAAGAAGTATGGAAGGGACTGAGATGAACAAAAGAAACGAAAAGCAAATAATTGGTGAACAAATTAGCATGCAGGTCATAATGCGACTCCGCCAGATCTTTCAGGAGATGTCAAAACACTCTAAGTTTATCTTAGAAAACCACAAAATTACCGTTCCCCAACTCATCTGTTTGCATGAAGTGTACGAACACGGCCCTATCTCTTTTGGAGCTCTAACAAAGATTGTTTATTTAAATAACAGCACCACCACCGGTATTATCGATCGCCTTGAAAAAAGAGAACTTGTTAGACGCACCCGAATAAGTAAAGATCGCAGACAGGTTCATGTTGAAATTACCGATCAGGGTATAAAATTTATTAATCAGGCACCTAAGCCAATAAAAGATCAATTTGTGGATCGGATCATCTCCCTGGATGAAGAAAAAATTGCATTGATTTTATGGTCCCTGGAAATGCTGGTAGATATGCTGGGGAATGAAGATAGTACGATTAAGATTCCCACCCCTCCCATCCATATTACCCAGCCAGATGGCAATCTTACTGTAGAAAATGAAATTTAAACCTGAGCTGAGCGATTTTTCCCGAAGAGATGTGCCGAGATCTTGATGGAGGAGGGTTCACAAAAAACGTAGGCATACCCGTGGATCTGTCGAGGCTTTTTGCAAACCCTTGATCCGCAAGAGATTGGTGCAGATCGAGATAAAAATCGCTCAGTTCAGGTTAAAACCAAAGCAGGTAAATCCAGCAGCAAACCGGATTGAAGATTCCTCGTCAAGTTTCATGCAATGTTCGGGCGAAAGCGCTTCATAAATGCCACGGCAGTCTGAGCGTAGAGATCCGGGTAATGTTCGAAGATATTGTGGCCACACTTGGGAAAAATGGCCAGTTCGCCCTTTGAAAGACTGCGAAAAAAAGCGATACCCTGCTCTGCCTCGAAAAAGTGACCCCTGTCCGGGTACATCACCAGAGTCGGGCACGCAACGCTTTGCAATTCGGGCCGCAGGTCAAATAGACCGCGGCCATAGCTTCCTCCGTATCGGCTGCAGAGGGCATAAAAAGATTCGGCACGATCAGGTCCATGCCAGTCAACGTATTTTTTCTGGATATCAGCAGGAAGATCTCCGTATGTCGGGGGGAATTTCAGGCGGTTGAAGGCTTCCATGGTTATCCGGCTGAAACATAGGGTGCTGGCAGCCGTTAAAGTCCGGACCCTATCAGGATACCGCACTGCATAATCGACCCCCACCACACCGCCTTCGCACTGTCCCACGATATGAAATGTTTCAAGTCCCAGGTAATCCACCAGGTGTGCCATGGAAATCACCGCAGCATCCCGAAAGCCGGAACTGTTATAATGGATCTCAAAATCCATTCCGCCCTCGGACCAACCGTAACCCCTGCGGTCGTATACCAGCACACGGAAACCGGCCACCACCAGTATGGGAGCGATCTTCTCCCACATCTTGCTGCAGGAAAAACCATTATGAAGCAAAATGACGGTGTCACCCTCTCCATAAACCTCATAAAAGGTATCATGTTCATTTATCTTGACAAAAGACATAGGGGACGTCCTATAAACTAATTTGTCTAATTAGTCAAGGACGTTATATATTAGGAAATTTAGAGATTGACAAGTAAAATATACCAGGCTATGTATATCTCCATCAATTGATGGAAACGGTGCATGGGATATGTTTGATGGACCCTTTGTGTCGTTACAATGCTCAGCCCGGAAAGTTCATGAAATGTTCGGGTTAGGGAGTTTACACCATATGCCCTCCCCTCTTGAAAAGGCGCGCCTGAATCCAGATTCCATGAAGGCCAAAATCCTGACCGTTGCCCGTAAGCTGTTCGGTGACTACGGTTACAACGGCACAACCACCCGCATGATCGCAGGAAAAGTGGGTATCGACATTTCAACCCTCTATTATCACTGGGGTGAAAAGCAGGATCTTTACGAAGCCCTTATCACCGACATCAACGAGGAAATTCAGCTAAAATTCAAGGAAGTCGAAAAAAATGTAAAGAACAAACCCCTGGCGGAACGTCTTGATATCGCCATCGACATCCTGACGGATTACCTCTTCATGCATCCGGAAGTCTCCAACCTGATTCTCAACGATTCCTTCAATAAATCCAAACCGGATGTTGTTCCGGATATCAAGATCGGTGATTTCACGTCGAATATCGCCATAGCCATGGACCTGGCCAAAAGCAGAACCAATGTATCGGTCCAGACAAAGGCACGAATTCTGGCGGTCTGGAACTGCGTTCTCAACTTTATTTCCGGGGAAAGTTTTTTTCGTCCGATGCTCGACATCGACCGGCAGCATTACCTCGACACGATCAAAGAAACATTGAAATTCATCATTGTACCGGCATTTACAAAAGAGAAAAAGGAGGAAACCTATGGCATTAAACCTTGATGCTGTCGGAAAAAAAATCGGTCCAATCTCCAAGGAGTATACATGGAAAGATGCGATTCTGTATGCCCTTGGTGTTGGTGCCGGATTTTCCGACCTTGAATACTGTTATGAAAAGGACCTGAAAGTCATACCCAGTTTTGCAATCACCACCATCTATGACACCATGCCTGAGGCGCTGGCTCTCACAAACGTAAACCTGGCTGGTATTCTGCATGGTGAGCAGGAATTGATATTCCATAACCCGATTCCGCCCCAAGGTGAAATGGCCATCGAGGGCGCCATCACTGACATCTTCGACAAAGGTGAAGGGAAAGGCGCTCTGGTCATCGCCGAGAGTGAGGCTACCCACTCGAGCGGCATCAAGCTCTTTACGGCCCGAAGCACTATCTTCTCACGCCTCGATGGTGGCTTTGGTGGTGAAAATCCCCCTACCGAAACCTTCTCATTTCCGAATCGAGACCCCGACTTCACCGTCGACGCATCGCCCTCTGAAACCCAGCCCTTGATTTACCGCTTGTCCGGGGATGTTTTTCCACTCCATGTGGACCCGGAATTTGCCAAGATGGCGGGTTTCGATAAACCGATTATGCACGGTCTGTGCACTCACGGCTATGCCTGCAGGGCCTTGATACAGGCACTTATCCCGGGACAACCTGAAAAAGCCAGACGGATGACCTGCCGTTTCACCAAACCGTTATACCCAGGCATGCCCCTGAAAACCCTGATCTGGAAAACCGAAGAAGGCAAAGCGGTTTGGCGTGTACAGAACATAGAAACGGGTGACATCGTCATCGACCGGGGTGTGTTTGAATATGGAGACATCCCCAAGGATGAGATCCGGTTCAACGGCCGCGTGGCCGTCGTTACCGGCGCCGGGGCAGGGCTTGGCCGCGTCTATGCCCTTGAATTGGCAAAACGGGGTGCCAAGGTTATTGTAAACGATCTTGGTGGCGCCCGGGATGGCTCCGGCGAAGCTTCTTCGACACCGGCCGACCAGGTGGTGACCGAAATAAAGGCCCTGGGGGGGGAGGCTATAGCGAATTACGATACCGTTGCCACGCCTGACGGCGGCCAAAATATTGTCAATAGCGCCCTGAGTGCGTTTGGTACCATAGATATTCTCATCAACAATGCCGGCATCCTGCGTGACAAGAGCTTTTTGAAGATGGAACCGGTAAACTGGCAATCCGTACTGGATGTACACTTAAACGGTGCTTACCATGTCACCAGACCGGCCTTTGCCGTCATGAAGGATAAAGGATACGGTCGAATCGTGATGACTACTTCGGCCGCTGGTCTCTATGGAAATTTCGGCCAGTCAAATTATACGGCCGCCAAGATGGCGCTCATCGGTCTCATGAATACCCTCAAGCTCGAAGGCCAGAAATACAACGTCAAGGTCAACACCGTCGCACCCGTTGCAGCCTCGCGTCTGACGGAAGATGTCTTGCCCCCTGAATTTTTCGATAAATTGAAACCGGAGTTCGTGGCGCCCATGGTCCTGTATCTTTCCTCAGAGGAATGCCCGGTCACCGGCAACATCTATAATGCCGGCATGGGATTTTACAACCGCGCCGCCATCGTCACCGGTCCCGGCGCCGTGATCGGAAAAGGTCAGGAAATCCCCACGCCGGAACAGGTAGTGGCAGTCTGGGAAGACATCACGTCCCTCAAGAATGCCAAAGAATACACACAACTCAACGAACAGATCGGTGACCTTCTGGCAGCCTTTTCACCCAAGAAAACCGAGGCAGCGGAACCCGCTGCGGTTGCCGGCTCCGTGGTGGATGTTTTCAATGCCATGGCAGACACCTTCAACGCCGATGCAGCCGAAGGTGTCGATGTCATCTTTCAGTTCTGTATATCAGGAAACGATGGCGGAGACTGGGCCTGCATCATCAAGGACAAGACCTGTGCCATCGATACCGGGATGAACGAACAGGCTGCGTGTACGCTCAAGATGGCGGATAATGACTTTCTCGACATGATGACCGGAAAACTCCCGGCCATGCAGGCCTATACATCCGGGAAGCTGCAGATCGAAGGCGATATCATGAAATCTCAGCTGATTGAAAAATTGTTCAAAATATAAATTCGCTGCGCGAATTTATTTGACGCAGCTTCGCTGCTTTTTTGATGTTATGTATCATGATTTTTATGGACCAAAAGTAGGCTAACCAACAAATAAGTGCTGTGCGATTTTCAAATCGAAGCGCGCAGCGATTCTATTAGGAGAAGAAAATGATTGGTATCACTTCATATGGCGCATATATACCGCGCCTGAGACTGGACAGAATGTCCATTTTTCAGGGCATGGGCTGGTTTGCACCTGCTATTATGATGGTCGCCCAGGGAGAACGGTCCATGTGTAACTGGGATGAAGACACCCTTACGATGGCTGTTGCGGCTTCAAGAGACTGCCTGAAGGGGATGGACAAACACGCATTGGACGGACTGTACCTGGCATCTACAACCCTGCCCTTTGCCGATCGTCAAAACGCCGGTATTGTGTCGGCCGCATTGAACCTGGACAGTAATCTGATCACATCTGATTTTGCAGCCTCTCAAAAAGCCGGCAGCACAGCATTGATTACGGCCCTCGAATCTGTAAAAAGCGGCGACCGAAAGAGTATCCTGGTGGCGGCATCTGACAGCCGTGATACCAGAACCGCATACTTTTATGAAATGTGGTTTGGTGATGGGGCTGCCGCCTTTACCGTGGGAGATACCGATGTCATCGCAGCCTACAAGGGATCCTATTCCGTGTCACATGATTTTGTCGATCATTACAGAGGTGCCCGTAACCAGTTCGACTACATGTGGGAAGAACGCTGGACCCGGGATGCCGGTTATGGAAAAATCATTCCGGAAGCCGTGAACGGTCTCCTGGAAAAGCTCGGCATGACCATGGAACAGGTGGACAAGCTGGTCTACCCGTGTTTTTTCAAGGGCGATCATCGCAAAATTGCTAAAAATCTGGGGGCTTCACCGGAAAAACTGGTGGATAATCTCCACGAAGTCTGTGGCGAAACCGGTACGGCTCACCCGTTCTTAATGATGGCCGCTGCCCTGGAATCATCCAAACCCGGGGACCATATCCTCATGGCCGGATTCGGCCAGGGATGCAACGCACTCATGTTCGAGGTGACCGACCAGATTACCCGGCTGGCACCCCGCAACGGGTTTGACGGCACAATCAACCACAAAAAAACCACTCACAATTACCAGAAGTGGCTGAAATTCAGAAACCTGATTCAGACGGAGATGGGCATCCGTGCGGAAGCCCCGACCCAGACAGCCACCACCGTACTCTGGCGCAAAAACAAGATGATTCTCGGATTGGTAGGTGGCAAATGCAAGGCCTGCGGAACACCCCAGTTTCCCAAAGCGGATATCTGCGTGAATCCGGACTGCGGCGCGGTCAAGAGCCAGGATGATTACGAATTTGCCGACGAGCCGGCCAAAGTGAAAACCTTCACCGGGGATTTGCTGTCGGTATCGGTAGACCCGCCGGCCATTTACGGCATGGTTCAATTTGACGTCGGCGGTCGGATGATGGCGGACTACACGGATTGTTCTCTAGATGAAATCCAGGTCGGTCTGCCGGTGCGTATGGAGTTCAAACGCAAGTGTGTGGACAAAGATCGCGGCTTTACCAATTATTTCTGGAAAGCAGTGCCGATTCCCGGCGCAGCTATCCAAGAGGATCAGGTATCCTTTGACGGCAGGGTGGCCATCGTGACCGGCGCAGGCGCCGGCCTGGGACGTGTATATGCACTGGCGCTTGCCAAACGGGGAGCCAAAGTGGTGGTCAACGACCTGGGAGGTGCCAGGGACGGCTCCGGTGGCGGTTCTGCATCACCTGCGGAAAAGGTGGTTGCAGAGATCAAAGATCTTGGTGGAGAGGCAGTGGCCAATTATGACAACGTCGCCACACCTGAGGGCGGTGAAAATATCGTCAAGACCGCTCTCGACACCTTCGGTTCAGTGGACATTCTCATCAACAATGCAGGAATCCTGAGAGATAAAAGTTTTCTGAAGATGGAACCTGATAACTGGCAGGCAGTTCTATCCGTGCACCTGCACGGCGCCTACCACGTCACCCGCCCGGCCATGGTGGCCATGAAAGAAAGGGGCTATGGCAGGATCGTGATGACAACATCAGCCGCCGGTCTTTACGGCAACTTCGGGCAGACCAACTATTCAGCAGCCAAAATGGGTCTTGTTGGTCTGATGAACACCCTCAAGCTGGAGGGGAAGAAATACAATATCAAGGTCAACACCATAGCGCCCATCGCGGCTTCGCGGCTGACAGAGGATGTCATGCCGCCGGAACTTTTTGAAAAATCAAAACCGGAGTTTGTCTCTCCGCTGGTGACGTTCCTTGCCAGTGAAGCGTGCCTGGAATCCGGCAGTATTTTCAATGTCGGTATGGGATACTTTAATCGCGCGGCCATCCACACGGGTTCCGGGGTTCAGCTGGGTGATCCGGAAAATCTGCCGACACCCGAAATGATCCGGGAAAATATGGATGCCATCAACTCACTCGAGGGCGCCACGGAAATGGCAGACGCCAATGCCGCCATATTTGCCCTGATATCTCCACCTGCCGACGCGGGAGAAGAGAAACCAGCAGAAGACAGCAGCGGTGATCTCGATGTAAAGGGTTGTTTCGCCGGCATGAAAGACACGTTCAAGGCCGAGGCGGCCGAAGGTGTCCATGTGGTGTTTCAATTCAACATTTCGGGTCAAGGCGGCGGGGAATGGAACTGCATTATCAAAGACAAGACCTGCACCATCAAGGCGGGTGTCCACGACAAACCCAACTGCACGCTCAAGATGGCAGACAATGATTTTCTCGACATGATGACAGGAAAACTCCCGGCCATGCAGGCTTACACCTCAGGAAAGCTGCAGATCGAGGGGGATATTCTGAAGTCTCAGTTGATTGAAAAACTATTTACGATATAAATTTACGCAGTAAATTTATATTAATGGAGGAATACCATGGCCACAGGAATAAAAGATAAAGTCGCTATCATCGGTATGGGCTGCAGTCGCTTCGGGGAAAGGTGGGAAGCCGGCGCGGAAGAGTTGATGGTGGAAGCATTTCAAGAATGCCTTGCCGATGCCGGCATTGAAAAAAAAGAGATCGAGGCCGCCTGGTTCGGTAGTTGCCTGGATGAAGTCAATGTGGGCAAAAGCGCGCTCCCTCTGTCGATGACACTGAGATTACCCATGATACCCGTAACACGGGTCGAAAACTTTTGTGCAACAGGAACCGAGGCTTTTCGAGGGGCCTGCTATGCAGTTGCATCGGGCGCTTACGACATCTGTCTTGCCCTTGGTGCCGAAAAGTTGAAAGACACCGGCTACGGAGGACTACCCAGTTTTACCGGGTCCAATGCCGGAACCCTTACCTGGCAGTGGTTTCCAAATTTGACGGCACCGGGCGCATTTGCGCAGCTGGCCAGTGCCTATGCCGCCAAATACAAAGTCAAAGACCAGGATCTGAAACGGGCCATGGCACATGTGTCGGCCAAAAGCCATGCCAACGGTGTACTCAATCCCAAGGCCCACCTGAGAAAGGCGGTGACAGAAGATCAAGTCATGGCATCTCCCATTATTGCCCATCCCCTGGGTCTCTTTGACTGCTGCGGTGTCAGCGATGGGGCTGCCTGTGCCATCGTGACGACGCCCGAAATCGCCAGAAAGATGGGCAAGAAGGACTTCATCACCGTCAAGGCACTTCAACTGGCACTGAGCAGTGGGGAAGAACTCGGTTACAACAGCTGGGATGGCGATCATTTTATGACCACCAGCAAGTGCAGCACCAAGGCATATCAGGAAGCGGGAATTGACAATCCCCGTGAAGATATCAGCATGATGGAGGTTCACGACTGTTTCTCGATTACGGAACTGGTCACCTATGAAGACCTTCATATCTCCGAAAGGGGACAGGCCGTCAAGGACGTCATGGATGGCGTCTACGACAAAGACGGCCAGGTTCCATGCCAGGTGGACGGTGGTCTCAAGTGTTTCGGTCACCCCATCGGTGCTTCCGGACTGCGCATGCTCTACGAGATGTACCTTCAATTGCATGGGCGGGCAGAGAAGCGACAGCTCGAAAACCCGAAATTTGGTTTGACCCATAATCTGGGTGGATTTCCTGCCATGAATGTGTGTAGTATTTCAATCATCGGCAAATACGAATAATGCAAAGATCGGCATTATTCGTATTTGTGTACGCGGCTTTGCCACGTCATTTATCATTATTTATTACGGCAAATCATAGTCTGGAGCTTACCTAACACCTAAAACTTAAAACCTAAAACACAATTATGGAAATATTACACTATACGGACGCACACAAAAAGTTCCGGGATCGGTTGAAAACATTCGTGGCAAAGGAAGTAACACCGAATGTCGACCAGTGGGAAAAGGACGGCATTGAACCCAAGAGCATCTGGCGTAAGATGGGACAAAGTGGTTTCCTGTGCACGGACGTTCCCCAGACATATGCGGGTATGGGCGGTGATTTTCTCTATTCCGTCATCATTACGGAAGAACTCTCCCACACCTTCCACACCGGTCTGGCCGCTGCACTTCACTCCGATATCGTGGTGCCGTACATCAGCGCATTTGGATCTGAAACCCTCAAACAGAAATACCTCCCGGGATGTGTTTCGGGCGATATCATCACCGCCGTCGCCATGACGGAACCGGGTGCCGGCAGTGATCTTGCGAGTATTGCCACCACCGCCGAAGAAGAGGGTGACGAGGTCATCATCAACGGCTCCAAAACATTCATCTCCAATGGTATCAACGGAGAACTTTTTGTCATCGCAGCCAGAGATCCGGCGGTGGAAAATCCCTACCAGGCCATCTCTTTGTATCTCGTTGAAGAGGGTGCGCCGGGTTTTGAACGGGGCCGTCATCTTGAAAAGATGGGCTGGTGGAGCCAGGATACGGCAGAACTCTTTTTTTCCAAGTGCAGGATCCCGACGACGAACCGCCTGGGAGAAAAGGGTATGGGGTTTCTCATGCTCATGCAGAAACTACAGCAGGAACGTCTCATATGCGCAATAGGGGCACTCGTGGCCGCTGAACGAATGGTGGAGTGGATAACCAACTATTGCAAACAGACAAAGGTCTTTGGCAAGCCCCTCTCAAAATCCCAGGTAACCCAGTTCGCCCTCGTGGAGATGGCCACCGATATCAAGCTGGGCCGGGCATTTACGGAAAAACTGATAGCGGAGCACATGGAGGGGAAAGATATCATCGTCGAAACATCCATGGCCAAATTCTGGACCACCGAAATGGCCAACCGGGTCGCGGATCGCAGTATCGACCTGTGCGGGGACTACGGCGCCTTTGAAAAATGCCTCATGGCCCGGGCCTGGCGGGACATCCGTGTGACAAGGATTTTTGCCGGCACCAACGAAGTTATGCGGGGGATAGCAGCCAAGTTTATGGGGCTATAGAAAGGGTTGGAGGGAAACAACCCTGATCATTTGCTTCGCGTCATTAATTGTCATTTACTTCGTGTCATTAATTGTAGCTAAGAGCTACAAGCATCGAGCTATGAACAACAATGAATGACGCCCGAAGGGCATAATGACACGCGAAGCGTTAATTACGCTCGCAAGGGCAAATGTCACACGAAGTGTAAATGACAGCCGAAGGCGTAATATCGGCCGCAGGCCAAATGACGCGCGTAGCGCAAATGTCGCCCGAAGGGCATAATGACGCGCGGAGCGCAAATGACATCGCTATCCAAGATCAAAGTGATTTATCACAAAATTTTTGATCAATCCTCAGCAAGGGGGTAAGGTATGAACAAGTATGATGCCATCGTCATCGGGGCGGGCAACGGTGGGTTGACGGCGTCCACCGCGCTGGCCCAGAAGGGACTGAACGTCCTGTTGCTGGAACGGCACAACATCCCGGGCGGATGCGCCACAAGTTTTTGCCGGGGTCGCTTCGAATTTGAGATTGCCCTGCACCAACTCAGCGGTCTGGGGACGCCTGAAATGCCGGGACCCTTGCGAATGGACCTGGACAGTCTGGGTGTCATACAAGATCTGGAATTTGTGGAAATAAGTGACCTTTACAGTGTCCAAAATCCCGACGGCTTCCATATCGCGTTAAAGCCGGATAAAGAGCAGATCCTGGATGAACTTAATAATGCCTTTCCCCACGAGAAGGAAGCCATCGATGCCTTCTTTGACCTGGTCTATAAATATGCCAATGATATGATTGGGGCATTTATTTTCCGGGACCCTGAAGCATCGAGAGAGAAATACCCCAACCTCTACACGTACGCTTTTAAACCCGCTCAATCCGTAATTGACGATTTTTTTACAGATCCGCTCCTGAAAGCGGTTCTTTCTGTCTATTGGGGCTATTTGGGTGTGTCCACGGATCAAATGGCTTTTGCATACCTTGCCATGATCCTTTTTCAGTATATCGAATTCAAACCGTTCCACGTCAAAGGCGGAAGCCAGGCACTCTCCAACACGATTTTAAACAAATTCCTATCCCACGGTGGAACCGTTAGGTTCAATTGCGGCGCCAGCCGGATTCTGACGGAGGGAGATACCGTCCAGGGAGTTGTCACCCACCAGGGAGATGTGGTCGAGTCCGATTATATTGTCTCTAATGTCTCGCCCATCGTAACGTACGGACAGTTGATCGGTGAAGAACAGATACCGGAAAAAACCATCACAGAAGTAAAAAGTCGCCAATTGAGCACCTCCGCCTTTACCATGTTTGTCGGTTTTGACTGTGAGCCGGACGACATCGGAATCCATGAGTCTACCAATTTTCTAATGGTGAACACGGATATGACCATCCGCAATCATGACCGCATGCGAAGACTTGAAATCGACGATGAACTCATGGTGCTCAGCTGCTATGATGTATCTGATCCGGAATTCTCTCCAGTGGGCACATGCCAGGCAAACATCGTCACACTGAAATATGGTGAACCCTGGCTGAGACTGCCACCGCAACAATATCAGGATGTCAAATACCGTTGTGCAGAAAAGATGCTTCAGCGTGTTCAGGCCATATATCCGGACATTCGAACACATATCGAAGAAATCGAGGTGGGCACCCCCCTGACCCACATGCGTTATCTGGGGCATCCCCTGGGTGCCATTTATGGATTTGAACAGCAGACCAAAGATTCTCTTTTCTTTCAACCCGGACGATATACGCCCATAAAAGGCCTTTATTTTGCCGGCTGCTGGACAGGTGACGGCGGGTTTGAACCCACCCTGCGTTCCGGTATGTCAGCAGCCAGATCCATCGCCAAACAAATTGACAACAAAACCATATAGGGCTTTTACCTAGTCCTTTAACTGTAAAACTGGCGTCTTTTATGACAAAAAAAATAAACGCAATCACGAAAACACGAAATCTGAAAAACACGAAAATCATCATGGTCTTTTTCGTGGTTTCGTACCTTCGTGATTTCGTGATAAATAATCTTTTCCGGTTTATCCGGGTTGGGAGAGAATAAACATGAAAAAGGGTATCTGGGAAGACTTCGACGGATATGACGGCATCAAAGAAAAGATCAAGGCAAGCCGCATTGCTGCCGGTAAACACTCCTTTGAACTGGATTTTGCCGACCAGTATATCAAAAGACTTCATCCCGATCGCCTTACGCTCAAGGTCGCCGATATTATCCGGGAAACACCTACCACAAAAACGCTTCGACTGGTTTCTGCAGACAACGATTTGCCGCCGTTTCAGGCAGGACAGTATCTGTCGCTCTTCATTGAAGTCGAAGGCATCCGCACGAGCCGCCCCTACAGCATATCATCGCAGCCAAATCAAATCGGTTACTATGATATCACCGTAAAACAGGTGGCGAATGGATTGGTATCCAATTTCCTGCTCAACCACGTCAGCATCGGCGACAGCCTGACGGTTTCGGGACCTCAGGGAAATTTTTACTTCAATCCACTGGTACATGACGAAAACATGATCTGTATTGCCGGCGGGAGTGGTATTACGCCCTTCATGAGCATGATCCGTGAAATTGTGGACCGCGGCCTGCCACGAACATTAACCCTTTTTTATGGGAATCGATACGCAAACGACATTATCTTTCATGAACAATTAACGCACATTTCAGATCACTTTGACAGAATTCACTACATCCCGGTCATCGAAAAAGCATCCGAAGATTACCAGGGCCAATGCGGACTGATAACTGCCGATCTCATCAAAAAAGTGGCCGGTGATTCGGACAAAAGTGCCACTTTCTTCCTGTGCGGCCCCCAAGGAATGTATGATTTCTGCCTACCCCAGATTGAACAGTTGGGCGTACCACCTCGGAAAATCAGAAAAGAGTTGTATGGCCCCCCCCTCGATATCTGCAAAGACCCTGGATGGCCGAAGGAGATCGAACAGAATCGCCTTTTTTCGGTATCGGTTAAAGACGGCCAAACCATCAGCGCCCCGGCAACGACCCCTCTCCTGGTTTCACTCGAAAAGGGCGGGGTAGCGCCCCCTTCCATCTGTCGATCAGGCGAATGCAGCATGTGCCGCATCAAAATTCTGTCCGGCAAAGTGTTCCAGCCTGCCGGTACACCCGTTCGAAAATCGGATCACCAATACGGATATGTCCATTCATGTGTTTCATATCCCCTCGAGGATTTGGAAATACTGATTTGAAACGTTATTTACACTTCGTGTGACATTTGTCCTATCGAACGATATTTGCGCTTCGCGCGTTATTCATTGTAGCTTTTAGCCGGTTGCTCTTAGCTCTTAGCTGAACATAAAACTATCTATAATGACTGGATATTGGAGGTTTGCATGACTGAACTCCTTGAGAACAAAAAAGGCCCTATCTACACCCTCACATTGAACCGCCCTGAAAAGCGGACTGCCCTGCCCTTTGAAATGCTCAGGGACCTCTGCCGGAAAGTTGAAGACCAGATCATCGACCCCGATATAAGGGGTATTATTATCAAGGGAAATGGAAAAGTTTTTTCGGCAGGTGTAGACTTCAATTCGCTCGGTATGCTTGCCAGCCGTTTCATGGGCGATCATGCTGCGGGGGGAGCACCCATTCGTGCGGACATCCACAAGTTTCAGCAATATCTGAATCGCATCGAATCTATTGAAATTCCAATCGTTTGCGCCATGCATGGCGGTGTTTTCGGCATGGCCCTGGAACTGGCACTGGCCTGTGATTTGCGCCTGATGAGCGACGATTGCACCTGGGGATTACCGGAACATCAATTTGGCCTCATCGCAGATCTGGGAGGAACATCTCGTTTGCACCGGACCATCGGCGCCGCCCGAGCCATGGAGGTTCTCATGACAGGCAGACGCTATCCGGCGGCAAAAGCCCTGGAATGGGGGTTGACAAGTTACCTCTATCCTGAAGATATCCTTGTGGCGGAAGCGGAAAAGTTGATAATAGATATTTCAAAAATGGCCCCTCTGGCTGTAGGGGCGACCAAAAAAATCATCAAACGGGGCGAAGGCGTTGATCTAATGACCCAGTTGGATATGGAAGTGAGTTACCAGAGCATCCTGTTGAGAAGTGAAGATTTTCAGGAAGGCATCACCGCCTTGATGGAAAAACGAGATCCTGTATGGAAACGAAGATAGCATGGCTAAACGATGCAATTTTTTTCTTTACATTCAGCTAAAATGATTTATTCTCTTCTGATAAAATCAACCATCAAAGGACAGACAATGAAATATTCAGTTCCGGAAGAATACCAGACACAGTTTAATGCGTTGATTCGATCGGTACCCGTAGAACTTCAGGATGACAACGAGTTCAAAGAAACCGTGCTGGTCTATCTAAAAATGGGCGGCATCAGCCTGGCACGTCGCTATGCCGAGACGACCGCCAGATATTTGAATGTCGACGTCCTCGAACTCGGCACGGGTCTCCGCTTTCCAAAAGTCGTCGAAGTCAAGCAGGAAGACGAGAGCGATGAAGAGAAAGAAGACGAAGAAGAGAATGAGAACGAGAAAGAGGACAAGAATGAGGACGAGAATGAAGACGAAGACAATGACGATAACGATGGGACAGAAAAAGAGAAAAAGACCGAATAAAATCGTATGAACGATTTTATTCGAAGCCGTCTCAAAAATAGGATTTTTGAGACGACTTCTAAATTTTATGAAGCTCCAGCGGCCTATCCGATATCTTCCCGTTGACCTGCTTCAGACGATCATCACTGGATATCACCGCCACCCCATATGACCCGCTCTCTGCTCCGAAATAACGCTGGGCCGTTTCCACGACATCCTTCTTTTTCAACTCAAGGAGTCTTTTTTTGAAACGACGCCGGTCTTCATCCTTCATGGAGACAATTTTCCTGTAAAACGATTTCCTGGCTGCGGGACCGGGAGGATCAGGTTTGTCGATATCGGAACAGACCTGCAGGATGGCTTCCTTGATGTCCTCGTCCTGGTATTTTCCGGATGTAATAAATGCGGATGCCCGTTCATATACATTCAGTGTCTCCAGAATATGGGGGTCCCTGTAAGATGCAAAGCTGAAAAGACCGTTCTCGATGTTATAGAGCGCAAATCCACCGTATGCCCCACCTTTCTCGCGAATTTCCCTGTGCAGAAACAGCGAACGAAGTATTTTACTGATGACGGACAGTCTGGGCGCGTCTTCATGATCCATTCGAACGGTTTTAAGGGTTTTGGCAACAAAGGAAACAGACGTGGATGTACCCCATCCTTCCCTTGGCATTTCGTTTGGCACCTTTAAGGGCGGTGACTCAAAACGGGATAACACATCAACATCATCGTCGACATGGGGTGTAAGAGATCGATAAGTAAGGATCGGGATACCCTGTTCAAGAGATGTAGATTCCCCGACCAGGGCCGTCCTGAAATTCTCCCTGGCAATCAATCGTTTCCGGATATCCACCATATTTCCGGCAATGATTTCAAGGCCTTCGGTATCGAGCTTTTCCGTTATCCCCTTTATATATTTGAGTTGATGAACGCCGCTCCAGAGTTCACTGATGTGCGATGCAGTTGAAAAGTATCTGGACGCCAGTGATATGGCATATCGATGGCCGCTGTGTAGGATCATCGATTCCAGACCGGCCCGGTATTCCAGCAACAGGCTTTTCAGGCGAGCATCATCCGAAAATGAAACCTCGAACAGAATCTCTTCGATAAGTTCAAACATCCTGCCCAGATTCCGATTCAGACATTTCCCGTTGATGGTGACAAACGGCATGCACATGCCGGCAGCGTCAAAACGCGTCCGCGCGTTTGATGCCAGACTGATACCGCCGGTATAGGCATCGATGCGCTGTACGATCTCCGTAAAATCATGTTTTCGCGTTCCCAGCTTTGGCAATGCATAGCAGAAAAAGGGAACCAGGGGCAGTTGACCGATATCGAGGTTTCCGACTCCCATAGCGGTGGTGGTATATAAAATGCCCGAAGTAGGCTGGTTGTAACAGGTGGCGGTGGTTGTCTCAGAACACCTGGATGCCGGGGTGGTTTGTATGTCGGCTGGAATATCTTCCAGGTCCAACGTAGGCAGAATAGAGATATCCTCGGTCGTCTCCTGCAAAACCACTAGGGCTTCGGCATCTTCACGAATATCCACCAAGGTTTCCTCATCCAGGGCATTCTTGATCTCATCGAGTTCCGACAAAACCCGTTCTGTTTCCTTTATTTCCATGGCGGCATCAGGCGACAGAACAATCAGTGCCCTGTGGGAATTGTCCAACAGATAGTGTTTTATCTGCTTTTCAAAAAATCCGTTGTCGGCGACTTCTTTACGAATCTTCTCGAGGTCTTTGTCGAATTTCAAAACACTTTCGGAGCTGCCGCCGTGGAGCCAGTTGCCGACAAAAGACAGGAGCAGCTTAATACCATAAGGATAGGGGGAGTTGGTAATCTCTTTGCGATGGAATTCTACTTGATGAATAGCTGAATCGATAAGGTGGCTGTCGATTCCCTCCTCTACCAGGTTCTGCAACACCTCCAACACAACGCCCTCTATCTTTTCAGCATCGGATTCAGCCACATCCTTTAGACCGCAAGCAAACAGGGTATCCCGGTTGTCCGCATCAAATCCGGTACCATCCGAAAGGGCTGTTCCCAGCTCCGAGTCCATCAAGGCTTTTCTCAAGGGTGAGGCGGAATTGCCGAGTAATATCTGCTCCAGCAATTTGAGGACCAGTACTTGAAAAGCATCTTGAATGTCGGAAGTCAGCCAGGCGACACAAGCCTGAGATTTTCTCGATGCGTCCGTGGTAGAATCCAGGGGGTACCAATATCCGGCACGTTTGGGTCCTTTCCATCGGGGCTGTGGTATAACCTCCGTGTTTGGATCTATCCGGCCATGGTGTTTTAACACCTTCTCATGAATAATCCGAAGATGTTCCGACAGCGGCAAATCACCATACGTATAAAAATACGCGTTGCTGGGATGATAGTGTCTTTCATGAAATCGTTTCAACTGCTCGTGTGTAAGCGTTGGCATTACCGCAGGATCTCCACCGGAGTTATGACTGTAAGTCGTCTCCGGATACATGGCGTTGAGCATTGATCTCACCATGACCTGGTCCGGAGATGACATGGCGCCTTTCATTTCATTGTAAACAACACCTTTGTAAACCAACTGCCAATCTTTTTCAGGTATACCCTCGATTTCAAGGCGGTGTCCCTCCTGTCTGAAGCTGAGCCTGTCGATGTTGGGGTAAAATGATGCATCGAGATAAACATCCATCAGGTTGTAGAAATCTTTTCTATTCTGGGTACAAAATGGATACATGGTCCAATCCGAAGCAGTGAATGCATTCATAAACGTATTCAGGCTTCGTTTCAGCATGGAGAAAAAAGGATCACGGACAGGAAATTTTCTGGAACCGCAGAGAACGGTGTGTTCAAGAATATGCGCCACCCCTGTTGAATCCGTTGGGACTGTCTTGAATGCAACGCTGAAAGTGTTTTCCCTGTCATCATTCCCGATATGAATGTGTCTGGCACCCGTAGGCAGGTGTTCCATATCAATCAAAATAGAATTGATCATTCCCAGCTCTGTTATCATCTTGATCTGATAACCCAGTTTCCGGCAGTTCTCTTGAAATTTCGAATGTTGATATTGTTCTATATCCGGCATGGTGACATCCCCTGGTCAATCCTAAGCGAAAGCCCTCAAAGGCAGCAACTTTTTTGAGATAGCTTCATGAAATATTTGGGTCAGGCAGATGTATATATCCCCCGGCTGAGTCTTTTGATCCGCCCCAGGCTGTACAGCCGAAAGAGAATATTTCGCAGTTTTTTATCCTCAAACTTCGTCTTGAGCTTGATATCCGAAATTTTCAATCCCTTTTTGGATCGCTTGATGGTGCCAAATACAACGTCGGAAGCTGTAAGAACATTCTTGCCTTTTTTTGTTTTGGCGGCACCGGTTTTACCAGAACCCTGTCGGGTGGCTTTTCTCTGGGTGGTTCGAATCAATTTTTCAAGACGATCCAGGCGGGTGTAAAGTTTTTCGATATCCTTTTTCGTCGGGATATCATATTGTTGGATGAAAAATTTGACCATGGCATCGAATGTAACAGTTTTATGTTTTCCTTTTACCATTGAACCCTCCTTATGTATGGCGCTAAATTCCGGTAATGTTGCAAGCAATAAGCCGTTGAACGATAACCCCTTGCCGTATCTTCTCTTTGCTAGTTGAAATTAAACATAGTAATCGTCAATAACGTACATCCTAATGATTAATGAAGTGAAAGTCAAGCCGGGCCGATTTCGTTTGCTGCCCGCATACTTTCGTGGTAATTGAGGAGACACAAATGGGAATCATCTAACCCGGACATTTCATGAAACTTGACGAGGAATTCTTTATTTAAGGGCTCGCGCAAAAATAACTTAACAGAATTGGCGTTCATATTTGGTTCAGGTTTGGCTTATCCGAATGAGCAAATCCACAGGCATACCCGTGGATCTGTCGAGGCTTTTTGCGAACCCTCGATCCGCAAGAGATCGGTGCAGATCAAGATAAAAATCGCTCAATTCAGGTACAAGTTATCCAGAATGGGGTTATGGCAACCACAACAACATCCATCAAGAACCGGCTGAAAGCATTCTTTGTCCGGATTAAAGAACTTCAGGGGGATCCCCGGCATATAGCCATGGGAATGGCCATCGGCGTTTTTGTAAGCATTACGCCGACCATACCTTTCCACATGGTTATCGCCGTAGCGCTGGCGTTCCTTCTAAAAGGCAGCAAACCCGCCGCAATTATCGGCTCATTCTTCGCCAATCCTATAACCATACCTTTTTTCTACGTCGCCGGTTTTAAGGTGGGAACGTTCATTTTGAACAAGCCCATACCATTCGATGTTAAATTCGAGTCGTTTACAACATTAATGTCGCTGGGTCTGGATGTAACCATCGCCATGATCGTGGGAAGCGCTGTTCTGGGTATCCTGCCGGCTATCACCGCTTACATCCTGACCTACCGCGTTATGACCACCGTGCGCGAGAAGGCAAGGAAAAGGAGCCAGAGTCCGAGAGTTCAAGGGTTCGAGGGGCAAGAAACGCAGGGTTCGAGGGTCCAAGGGTCCGAGGGTCCGTGAAGATAGTAAAGTCATTTGCTTCGCAAAGAACGCTGCGCTGTAATTTGTGGTCATTTACTGCGTGTCATTGATCGTAGCTAAAAGCTATCAGCTTTAAGCAACAATAAATTACGCCCGCAAGGGCTAATATCGCACGAAGTGCAAATATCACACGAAGTGTAAATTACAGCCGAAGGATAAATGTCGTACAAAGTGCAAATGACAGCGTAGCTTTTTTTGCAAGGTAAATAGCCATGACCTCACCATCCATACTAATGAAAACCTGGAACCTGCGCGCCAAAAAGGAGATGGGGCAAAATTTTCTGGCAGATCGAGGCACTGCAGATAAAATCGTTGCCCGATCCGGTATTACAGCAGGTGATGTTGTTCTCGAGATCGGAGCCGGGCTCGGATCCCTGACACTTCCCATAGCGCGCGCAGCCAGGAAGGTATATGCCATTGAGAAAGATAGCGCTCTCCTCCCCCCCCTCAACAATGAACTCCTGGCATCCGGCGCAGATAATGTTCTCTTGATAAACGATAATATCTTATCGCTGGACCTAACATCCATTGCCCGCACCGAACAGCAATCCCTGGTGGTTATGGGAAATATACCCTACAATATCTCATCCCAGATTCTTGTTCAATTGATGTTGGCCAGACACCACCTCAAAAGGGCGGCCCTGATGTTTCAAAAAGAACTGGCCCTGAGGGTCATGGCTACTCCCGGATCAAAAGCCTATGGGCGTCTGGCCGTGATGGCAGGCTATTGTTCTACAGTGAAGGTGATTACAGAGGTCAAGGCTGCCTGTTTCTTTCCAAAACCGAAAGTAGATTCCCTGGTTATAGGCATTTCCTTTAAGGATCATGCAGAACCTTCTGCCGCAGACGAGTCATTCCTTTTTAAAGTCGTCAAAGCATCATTTTCAAAACGACGCAAGACACTTAAAAACGCGCTATCCGGTCCTATTCTTCAGATCGATGCCGCCACGGCTGCCGGAGAACTTGTAGCGGCAGGCATCGACCCCATCCGCCGCGCAGAAACATTGACCGTTGAGGAATTTGTGAATTTGAGTAATCGATTTTACAAGGCCGGTTACAGGTAGGCCTTCGGGTGTCATTTAGCCTTCGGCTGTCATTAACACTTCGTGTGACATTTGCACTTCGTGCGATATTAGCCCTTGCGGGCGTAATTTGCACTTCGTGCGAT
>Ga0164315_10001062_pt1 | contig 20334 bp, 20 predicted proteins | sample GuaBasSedimGuay6_FD_113737 | JGI IMG/M metagenome (GOLD analysis project Ga0164315, IMG submission 113737) | Subseafloor sediment microbial communities from Guaymas Basin, Gulf of California, Mexico - Guay6, Core 4569-2, 0-3 cm | ecosystem: Environmental > Aquatic > Marine > Hydrothermal vents... | reverse complement strand
GAAGGCGGAGAGGCTGACAAATCTCTGTGGGATGAAATGAAGCAGTTCGCTATATACGGTTTTGGGAAAGACAAAAAGAAAAAGAAGGGTACCGATATTAGAAGGGAATTTGAAACCGGACTAAGAGCTACTCACGATCCGGATTACAGACGTAAACAAATGGCAGCTCAGGGTTTAGCTGAAGGCGGAGATATTACTAGACATCCTTATCTGTTAGATCAAGATAGGGAAAGACTCAGAAGAGATTTTCTTAACGAGCCGTCTGGATCTCCTTTTAGAAGAAATAAATTCGGTGAGGATACACGTGGTAATAAATTAGGTGATATTAGGGATTTTGATCCTAAAAGAAAAATGAATACTCTGGCTGATCTAATAAAAGATAATAAAGGTGATGTACTAACCAAATCCGATATCAAAAAAGCAAGCGAAGCCAAACATGCTAAAGAAAAAGCAACACATTTAGAAGGCATAAGAAAAGAATACGCTGGGTATGCTGAGAAAGGTAAGATGGTTTTGGGAGCCCAGGATGTTAAAGAAATGCTTGCTAGAATGCATGGTGAGCCTATAGTTAGAGAGGCTGGAAAAGAGCAGGAGTTCTTAAGAAGACCAAAAACAGGCAGAACTAGAGTTTTCACAAATGCTGGCGGTGCTATAAAAGAGGTACTACCTAAGGATAAAAGAGATATAGATAAAGACTTACCTGTTTCTTATTTAAGTAAAATAGAAACTGAGTATGATGCATGGTTAAAGAGTGGTGGTAGTAAAGAAAGTGATGTTATTAAAAAACACACAAGGTCTTTACTTGAGCAAGATCAATATGATGCTTTAGCTGGAAATAAAGCATCTGCTAAAAAAGCCTATGAAGAAGGTATGGCTGGTTATGGAAAAGAAGAAGCTATGCCTACTATGCATCAAAAAATGAATAGACTGATGAGCGACTATTCAGATTATGAAGGGGCTCAAGCATCCATTAAAAGAGTTAATAAGTATAAAGGTGATGTGTCAGATTTGGATCGCGCTAAAACATCCTTTAAAAGAGTAAATGAGTATTCAGATGTAATGGGATTAGGGTCAAAAGATAAACCTGATTGGATGGCTATGGCTAAATCTATATTAGCAGGTCCTATGGGTTCTGATGTTAAGAAAGAAGTAGCCAGAAAGTATGGTTTAAAGTATGCTGCTGGAGGGCTTGTTCAGGCATTACCTCCAGGGGTAGTAAATGCTTTAGTTACTCTCATTAAAGAAGAACAGAAGAAAGTTTCTGCTGTTATAGGTATTGAAGAGCCTGGTGTTTTGGCACCAAGAGGACAAAAAGAGGTTGATACTATAAAGCCTGAAAGCTTAGAAAAAGGCTATATCCCACGAAAAATATTTCCTAGAGATGTAGAAAAACCAGAGATAGGTAGAGGTAAAGAACTTGAGGAGATACAGCTTTTATTAGAAACAGAAAAAGGAAGAAAAAAGTTTTTAGACGAAGAAGCAGGAAGAGTAGGTAAAGGCGAAGCTTCTGCTCTGTTAGGTAAAGTAGCTAAACTTCCTGAAGTAGGCGCCCATAAAAAAGATCCTAAAGTACAAGCATGGTTAAAAGAATGGGGACCCAGGTCTGCTTATGCGGTACAGTACCAAAGGATAATGAGAGGAGAACAGCCTGGTAAAGGGAGAGAATACCCAGAAGAATATTTTAAAACTAAAAAATCAATTGTTGAACAAACAACTAAGTCTAACGAGGAATATGAAAAGTTTATAAGAGAATCTGATTGGACTACAGAAAAAACTGCTATTAGGAAAGACGCCACACCTGATGTTAAAATGAAATCACCGTCTACTGAGAAACTTATAAAAGCTTATAGAGACGCTGTTGATTTACGTGATATGAGATCTATGGACCCAGGAGGTAAGGTAGATTCTAAATATAGTAGAAAAGAAGAAAGACAGTTAAACCGGCATATAAATAAGTTAAGAGGCTATATAAATATCATAGAAAAAGGAGGAAACTTATTTGATTTACCTGCAGATGAATTAAATGAATTAATGTTAATGCATAAAACTAAGTGGGCTGTAGAACACATTGTAGCTTCTGACGTTAGAGTAAAGAAAAACATAAAGAAAAAATATTCTGATGTGTTATATCCAGATAAAGATTTGTTTAGCCCTGGTTTGGATGTGTTAGGTATGACAGCAATGGGTTCATATGGTATGACTCCTGTTCCTAAAGTTAAGAAGTATTTAGGAAAAGAATACGATCCTAGAACTCTTCTTGTGATGTCTAGAAGAGATCCAGACAATATAGATCCGAATCTTATGGTCGATGTGGATAAACTTATAGCTGCAGGCAAAAAGGATGAGGCTAGGGAAAGAGTAAATAATTTTTTAAGTAACATTAAAGAAGTAGGTGACATTAAAGGTAGCTTGTTTCATCACAAACAAAAAGGTGATGAAGAAAAAGTACAAGAACTACTTAAAGAGCTGAAAAAGTATTTGCCAAGCAGACAGAAAGAACCGTATAAAGATGTTTCACAGAGTTTAAGTAATTTAAATAAATCTGGAATTAAGGGGGGTTCTTTTTTACAGGATCTTTTAGAATCTTCCGGTATATTTGGTCAGACACAATCTAATCAGGTTGCACATGCTGGTGGTAGAGTTGTAAGATCCGGTCCTATATTTGCCGCTAAAGGTGAGTATATAGTACCTCAGATGTTAGCTGAAGGCGGAATGACAGAACCTACTACAGCAGTGAAAGAAACTGCGTTATCGGTTAATGTGCCGTCATCAATAACGTTAGATGTGGAGGATTTTACTGCTGCTGCGAAACAACTTATAGACAGTCTTAAAGGTACTGAGTTGTCTGTTGATCCTGCTTATAAAGTTCCTATAGCCACAACAGAATTAACAGTGACTGTTGATTCTACTGATGCTGAAACTAGATTGGCTACTAGTATTACAGAGGCTATAAATGCAAGTACAGTTAAAACAGAAACTACCGGTGCTGTAGGAGCAGATGAAGTAGATAAAATAAATACAACTATGGATAAAATACAAAGTGAGTTGGTGGCTTCAGTTAGAGGATTAAATGAAGAAATAGAAATTATTAAGGCTACTCCTATTCCAGATGAAGAAGTAATAATGAGAGAGGTAGATCACAAAATTAAGTCAGATACATTTGATACGAATCAACGTTTAAATGATACAGAAACAGAAGTTGTTAATTTAAGATCTGTTGTTGGAAAACAAGATCAACAAGCTCAAGCTATTAGAAATTTACAAGTTGGTTTAGATAGACTTAAAAATCTAAGTAATGTTTAAGGGGATTTAATTATGGCAGAAGTAGGTTTTTGGGATGGTTTTGGTAATGAAGATAATTTTGATCAGATGGTAAGGGATGAGACTCCTCCAACTGATAGCTTAGCGCGTGATGTACTAGATGCCTATGATATTTCCTGTAATAGCACTGTAGGAGGACCTCTTGCTAACGTTGATATAAAACGAATGGACGCAAAAACAGTTATTAATTTATCTTTATTCGAACCATTTGCTAAAAATTATGGTACTTCATTCATTGAGCCCGTTGTAGATGAAACCGGGGTAGTGGATTTTAAAGCTGTTGGTACATATGAAGGTTTACCGGATACTCTTATTTACCATACACTACAAACAGATAATTTTAGAAATGAATGCAAAGGTGTTATGATAACAGGAGGCAAACCACATGTAAGGAGAAGAAATGCTGATGATAGTCCATCCGCAGATTGGAAGCCTATATGGGGAGGTACTGATGGTACAGAATCGTCTAAAGAAATATTTTATATGGCAGATAAAATGAGAGATAATTGTTTGCTGGACAATTTCGCTCAGCATGCAACCATGGTTTTCGATGATCCTAATATACAGGGAAGTTCGTATAATGATGGTGTTGATAATTTGTATGAGATAAGGGATGATAATCCTTGGGATGAGATAATGGGTTATGCTGTTAGACGTTCATGGACTGGTACTATAGACGGAGAAAATGCAACTGACTATATTAATTCTAGACCAGCAATAAATATTGAGTACACAGAACAGGCTCTTATACCACTTAGAGTTGGATGGGATGGTGTAGAAGACTCTGATACAGATGATAGTCCTTTTTTAGGTACTAAATTAGTACAACCACCAGCTCCTCCTGATGGACTAGAAGATCAAGAAGGGTGTTGGACACAACCAGGACAAGGTGAGATAGTTGATCCAGACTACGGAGTCAAAATAGAAATACCTGCTAGATTTAGATGGGAATTCGATGAAATTATAGGCGGATCTAGTGAAACAATTCGCATAGATAAATTTATGAGAGTAGCAGAAGTTTACGCTATAGGAATATTAATTAATGAGTGTGGAGGTCATCCAAAAACTCCTGCAGATGCACTAGTTAAATCTTCTGCTGAAAATACTAGGATAGATGCTTTTATAGTAGATGATACAAACAAAGTATTTAGATTAAAAGAAGGTTACCATTATGTAATAGGTTATAAAGCTGATGATGAGAATAAAGATCCTTATCTCTGTTTCGCCGATAATTCAAGGACTAATGATAATGCTACATACGGGACAGGCTGTGTTTTTGATATAAACCCCTATAGTCCTGTAGGAGCTAGGTTATACAGAGGAGAATCTGGCGAAGAAACTGATACTGCAGCAGTTACTAATAAGGTTGGTTCAGTATTGCCTTTTGACAAATATGAAGCTTTATGGATAAAAGAGCTTTGGGCAGTTATAGAAGTAACAAGTCCAAGTATAAAAATATTTGACCCAGACGGTCATGCAAAAGAGATAGCAGAAAATATGGAATACGAACTTAAACCCATGGTTTTGATTAGTAAGCCTCCTCCTATAGGATATTGTTCTACTTCTTCCTTAGGTGGTAATAGTAATGGAGCACTGATAGATTTGACACAAAGTAAGAGAGATAATGATCCTACTACTCTACAAACTTCTCTAGATGATACAGATTTCGAGTTGGCTTTAGATGAGATGTCAGCGGGGAGTGGGTTATCTATGACTCTTTCTTTTTTGGTTGCTGAAGATGATGACAATGTAGCCGATGTTAGTAGAGAAGATCAAGGTGAGACATGGGTAAAGAACTGTTCTAGAAAAGTATGGGAGTTAATGGATGAAGATACTGTACAGACTACATATATATGTGGTCCTACTTGTAAACCTATTTTGGGTGGTTATGGTAGGGCAGGTGGAATTGTAAATAGTATAGAATATTCATACAGTGATTCAGGTTCTTACACCATATCAGTTAATGAGGGACCTAAACAAGTAGGAAATTTTCCTGAGATTAGTAATGGTATGGCAAGTAAGTCTGCAGAAGATCACACTACTGAGGGAGTTGTAATACAGGATTTAGGTAACCAATGTCATTATAAAGTTAGGATTGATGATATGGGAGAACGTATAGCTATAAATACACATCATGGTATATTGCGTGTTGGGGATAGAGTTAGTTGTACGGTACACAATAATCCGGTTGAGCAATAAGGAGATTTATTATGAGCAGTATTTCTATGGTTAAAGTCAGGGCTGTTATTTATTTAGGGAATAGTATTACGTGTGCTACTCCAGACACTGAAAATTACCCTGATGGTATAATCCAATCTTTTAGTGTTAGTAAGGCTAGGGGAAGAGCATCTACATTTAATGCTACTTTAAAAGTTCGTTATGATGTGATGGATAGAAATTTATTAGGGGATGTTAGGATAGAAGCTGGGGTTAAGGGAGACTTAAGCACAGTATTTGTGGGAACGGTTAGAAATGCTAAAACTTCCCCTTGCAACGATGACCCATCTTACATAATATTAAATGTAACTGGTGTTGATGTTTTAGGTAGGCTAGAAGGTATGAAATTTACTAGGAGACAGAGGTCTACAAAAGCTTGTTGGGTAACTATAGAAGGTGTTTCGCGTAAAGGATTAAAAAGTGGTAAGTTTGGATATCAGAAAAGAGATACAATAATAACTGTAGATACTAATTTAAATGATGCCGGTCAAGAAACAAAAACAATCACTACTACTGAAGGAGTGTATAAAATAGGTCCTCAAGCTTCTGTTACTAATGAAAAACAAGGAAAAGTCACGCTGATTGCCTCAGTTCAACCAGCAGACGAATAGGAGAAATTAGTTATGATAAGACCATCTGAAGGTACAGGCGGATGTACTATAACAATGAAAGCAGGCTCAGCCATAAAAATAGAGGTGCCTTTTAACTTATTAGAGGGTCAGTCTTGGTTTGCTTGTCAAGATGAAAAGAAGAGATTTAATGGCGAAGACAGAAATTTAACTAGGGGATTTCTTGCTGAGAATGAAAATGTAGGCGTTATAGAGATAACTGATAATAATGAAGAGCTTGCTGTAACTTATAGGCATCTAAGAGATGCAGAAAATAGGGTATGGTTTTTTGCTGACACCGGAGAAACCGCTGTATGCCAGGTGTCTAGAATTCCTATACATGATCATGCTACAATAAGTCAGGGTGGTCCAGCTTATGCTACTTATTTTTCCGGTAACATAGAAACCTCCCAGAGTGACCAAGAACAATAAGGAGAAATACAATGGCTGTAGACACATGTTGTCAACTAGTAGGTAACTTTCCAATAGCCGAGCTCGGTTTAGAGGGTTGTATAATTTCTATGAGCCATACTAGTCAGACTGAAGTGAGTAAAGCCGGTGATGAGATTATTATAGGAGCCACAACAGGGACTGTTACTTTAACTGGGTATGCTGCTGCTGGTGTGTACACAGGTTGTCCAGGTAAGGCAAATGTGTCAGTTCAATGGATAAGGAAATATGATTGTACTAATGACGTATTACATTTTATATGGCAAGGTGCCGGTGCGTCATCTGTTTACGGAGGAGACGGGGGTCAAAGAGGTTATTTGATGTTTCAATCTCCTGATAAGCCCACAATATTTGATTTTGCTAGTATTGTTGAAGGGCTTGATAAAATTTCTCCTTACGATATAATTAATGCTGATGCTAGCGGTGGTCCAACATCAATATATACATCAACAACTCAGCAGGATGGATATGGTTTGGATTATGTTGGAGACCCTTTTGATTTTGATACTTCTACAGAAAATGGATGTACTTTTCCTAATTATGGTATGGGTGAAGGTCCTTGGTTGTTGCAGAGTTTTAATGTGGATTTAAATCCAGGCGCAATACCAACAGCTACTTATACGTTTATTTTTAATATGGATAGTACAGAAATACCTTGTTAAAGGAGATTTTAAAGATATGGCTGATGATATTATTCAAGGAACTCAATACAGATTAAGGTGTAGTCAACCTATGCCTATTGTTAGTGGTGATTTTGTTTTACATACTTTCAGAGCAGAAAAAACTAGGACTGATATACTTCTTTATACACAAAGTTTGCCTGGTAGTGATCAGTTTAGAGGTCAAGGTGGGGGGTATATGTCTGCTACTTTTAGTAGATTGAACGATAGGTGCGGTAATTCTTTCTCTGGTAGAATAGACTATCCTCCTGAATATGTTGAAGAGGAAGAACTGAATTTTAATTTATAAGGAGTAATACTATGGCATTGCCAGGTGAAATTGTAGAGTTTATAGAATGTACCTCGTTAAGTATCAGTTATAATGTTATGGGTATTGCTACGGTTACTTTTTCTGTTGTTAGTAACCAAAAAGAATTTCCTTCCGGTGATTTGGTTAATACAATAGTTGTAGGTAATCCCCCAACAACGTTTGCAGGTTATGTTACTGATGCATACATGCAAGCGATACCTAACACCGTTGGGTGGTACGAAACAAAAATTACTTTAATTTCTATAGCTACTAAATAGGAGGATATTTTACTATGGCATGTGGTGCCTGTGCTAGGAAAAGAAAAAATAGAACCGTTATAAAAAAAAGAGATTACATGCGTGGTTATGAGAGTATGCAACCTACACAAGTAAAAGCTAGATTAGACACATTTAAAAGAAAGTACTGCAGTACTTGCAACGAAAGGTACGATTGTACTTTAAATACATATTTAAAATGTAAAAAGAAAGACAATTAAGTAACCTTATTAATTATAGAGTAAGTTGTTGAAAGGAGGATATTAATATGCCACAAGAAGTAGTGATAGGATTCGGAACAAACATTACTGGGGATTTTGACGATGCCTGCGTAACTTCTTTAAATTGGGGGTATAATCCTAACAGTCAGAGATTATATTGTCTTGGGAGTATGGCAGCGGCTTTTGTCGCGAGTCATCCTATAGAAACTATAAGTCTTACTGTTTATAGTGACGCTACTACAGGAGTGACTGTGCCTATAGATGTGTTACCGTCTGAGGATTGTAGTAGTTTGAGTGATTTTAATATAGGTGTTACGTTTGGTAATTGTGTTGGTTATCAGCCAGATTATATAAGTAATGATATATTATCCCCTTGGTATTTGACTGGTTATAGTTTTACAAAAGATGATGCTAATATGCCAGGTCAGGAACAATGGTCATTCCAGAGATGGTTATCTTTGGCTGGTCATACTGAAGGTAATACTGAGCACTTACCAGCTACACAGCCTACCGTAGTTTTGAGGAATGTAACCGAGGGTCAAACTACAGCACAGTTAGCTACAGGTGTAAATTTAGATGACGATACTATTATAGAATCTAGATCTGGCAGTGTAAGCGCCGCTCAAATTGGTCAGGCTAGTGATGTGGAAAATGGAACTGTTATAGAAGTAGGAGACCCACAATATAATGTAGGTGACCGTGAAAATGGTAGTGCTACTATTTCATACACACCGATGTGGCTGTAACAAGGTCTAAAGGAGATTTATTATGGATGATTTTTTATTGTCTGAAATGTACAGGCTCGAACTAAAATGGAAAAAAGTAATTTACTATGAAGATGCATGTGAACTTATAGGCGCTTATTTTTCAGGTCCTGCTATAAGCATAGCACAAAAAATAAATAGTAATGAATATATAAAACTAGATTTTTTTAAACAGTATTTTCCTACTATTCTAGCTGTTTATGTTGCCAAGTTTAAATGGGGAGAGGTTATTTATAATAGTGATAATACAGTGTCTTTGAAAGATACGTATGTTATTGAGGCAGGGATTAATAAAGCTCCAAAACTTAAAGATACTGATTATATAGTAATAGATACAGAAGATCATGCAGCTTCTAAACACGGATTTAATTTAGTATATGTATCTTACATTGTTAATGAGAATGGTGTATTATATAAATTCGGAGAGAGGTAATAATCATGAGGGGTTGGGGAAGACTTCAATTATATTGTCAAGAAGGTAATAAAAATTTACCAGAACATAAGGTAACAGACCACGAAGGTAATTGTTGGCAGCCATGTCCTTATTCTACTCAAACTACTGATGCTAGAACTAGATCTTTATTGGGTTTAGCTGATGGTGATCCTCTGCCAGCCAAAAATGACCATACAGATGCTAATGGTATGGTACATAATATGAAAACCCAAGTACGTGGTTCTAGGTGGGGATATGAATGTACTTTTGACAACTGTGGTTATTTTATTGATAACGGCGAAAGATATTTCTACGTCTAAAGGGAGTTATAAATTATGGAAGTAATAAAAGCAAAGGATTTTTGGAGTTATTTGTGTGTTGACTTAGGTCATAGGTTTTTTTCTGGAGTACCATGCAAAGGTTTAAAACCACTATACGATGTCATGGATTCCGAAATAATGTACTATGTACCAGCAATAGATGAGCGTATAGCTTTAAGGTTAGCTAGCGGTGTAGCATTGTCAGGAGATAAAGCCGGTGTGTTACTACATGCTAGTTATATGGAAAACATTAAAAATATTATCCGTTTTAACGTAGCTTATGAAGTACCTATTTTATTTATAGTATATGAGGATAGAGATATAATTGCTCCTTATAATATAGTAAAAGCTGAGGTTGGTTTAGATAATAGTAATTTCAAAAAGGTTTTAAAAAGAGTTGATAACTATATTACTAAAAATGGAAAGTCTAGAATGTTAGTTATAACGGAAGGGGTATTAGGATGAAAAGATTTACTGTTGTTAAAGAGTTTTTAAATGCTTTGGGTGATAGTGATGTAGCTATTTTTTCTGGCAAAGAACTTAATAAAGAGGCTTTTGAGTATGACAGAGAAGGTAATTTTTACGTAGCAGATAATGAGTTAACTATGGCATTAGCTTTAGGCGTTGCTATTTCTACCGATAAAAAAGTTTTTGTTTTTTGTAATGATTGTGATTTTATAAGGGATTTAAGTTCTATTGTTCAGATGTCTATAAGTAAATGTAGAAATATTTTTTGTGTTATACTTAATAGTGGTATCTATCAAGAGGAGGGCGGTCAACCTACTCTATTAAACAGTATGTATTCACCAAAAGGAATTGTGTTTAATACTGGTATGATAGTACATGATTTTACTCCGCTGTTTAAAAATAAAACTTCGCTTAAAGAACTAAAGAACACAGTGAGAGGATTAAAGGGACCTTTGAGTGTTTTTATTGGGGTAGACAAAGGGCTAAAGAAAGACCTTAATGATGTTAATATATCAGAAACTGATTTAAGGAAAAGAATTTCTAGTTTTATAATAGAATAAAAAATTATTGGAGGAATTTATTATGGCGACTAATGTTACTGTTTACGATTTAGAAAATTATCCTGATAATTCTAAAACCATCAGTATTGATTTAAAGACAGTTATTCCTGTAGGGGAAGAAGGCGACGAGAAGTGGGTGTTGCAATTTTATACTACTGCTTATAGCGATAACGTTGCTAGGACAGCTATTCCTGATATATATGTCAGAGATATAAGAGCTGGTTGGGCTAAAAGTAGTGGTTTGGTTGGAATAGGAGGTAAGTTTACTCTTGACGCTGATTCTAACACGTTAGGTGTAAAGATAGATAGTAGTGGTAGTGTTTATTACATTGAGTTGGCAACAGGTAATAACATGACTTCTGCAGCTATAGCAGCAGATATGGAAGAGAAGATAAGAGCTATTCCAGACCAGGTTGATTTTGATGACGCCGAATACACATCAGCTTATACAAACTCTTCTGTGGAGCTGAAGAACGGAAAGTTCTACATAATTTCTGGGTCTATGTCTCCTTATTACACAGGATCAACTAAGTCTTCTGTTGATGTTACTGCTTCAGGAGTTGATACTTGCGTAGATGTTTTAGGTTTTAACTTAATGACTTCTAGTGAAGCTATTGCTGGAACGGCTATTAAAGAAGCACTGTTAAGTTCTAATTACACTGCTGGGACTAGCTCTATGGTTATAAACACCGGTACTGCAGTTACTGCTGGCAGAGCTCTTCATATTACTGATGGTACAAATGAAGACTATTTTACAGCTTTAAGTGGTACTACTGATTCCAGTATAGTTGTTGCTATTTCCGGCACCAACGGATTTGATGGTGTATCTAACAGCTATAGTGCATCTGAAGCTAAAGTCCAGTTGTTATTGCCTTCAGATCCAGATAATGAGCCTTTACCGTACTATACTGATATTGACGGTGTAGTTAGATGGGGAATTAAATGTATGGCGAATGCTATTGATTTTAGTTCTTAAGGATAATTAGATATGGCGGATATATATGTTAGAAACAGTCTAAGTACTGATTTAACTGTAAAGTTTAATATGACTTTACGTTACTTCGTTATAAAGGGTGAGGAAGGTGAACATTTCTGGACTTTAGAGATAGGAACTACTCACTCTGGTATAGCAGGAGCTGACATATCAAGTAAGAAAATACATAAGATAGCTGCGAATAACTTAGATCAAGTTATAGAAGAAAATTTAGCTCTTTTAGCAGCTCAGATAGATTGGAATCCTCTTGTTAGAGATACTGATCCACCTTATATTATCAACTTCTCTCCTCAAGGAGATGATGTTGAAATAGGTACTATTGTACGTTTTGCTATCGAAGAGCAGTTACCTTCTGCGGGAATAGATGTTTCTAGTATTAGTGTTTATTTTGATAACGGGTATGTTGAGTTCGATGTTACTAACGATTTAAGTGTTAGTGGTGATCCGTATGAATATTCTGTAGAGTGGGAACCTGATGATAGAGTTTATAAAAGATATTTTTCATAAAGGAGATTTGTTATGGGATTAGCTTTTGCGAAACCAAACATGACTGTAATTGACGAATATTTTTACAACTTCCATGAAGTTGAAGATATGTTGATACAGAAGACTAGTGATGGTACTGTAGCCTTCACATACCCCTTCGACACAGTGCTAGACGAGGTTATGTATAGCTCTGAGTACGACGGTGTTAATTGGTGGACTTTAGAAGACAGTACTGTTGCTGATAGTTTAGTTGTAAGGCGCTGGCAGATACAAAATTATATATGCGTACTTCAGCAGACTATTAATATAAATGCTGGAGGAGGTCATTTATATGATTCTAATTGTTTTACTGTAGAGCATTATCATACTACTTTAAGTGGTTCCGTAAGACCTCCAGGCAGTACTACTATATATATGGATAGCGGTTATGGTTCAAAAGTTGGTAGTGGTATGAATGTAACTCTAAAAAATACTAACGGAGATCAAGAAACTATAGCTGTGTTCGATGCTGGTGAGGGTTATATAGAATTACAGGACCCAACAGTTTATACATACTCTAATGGAGATACCTGTGAATGGTACAGTAATATATGGTTATTGAATAATTATGACGGTATTGATGATACTAGCGGAGCTTTATATAAGTTTAATGCTTACTTAGGATCATACGTAAATCATTACGAAGGTGGTGCTTACAAAGATGTTACTTGCATGACTTTCGATAAGTTGGATTTACCTGTTCAAGGGGAAGTAGACACATTAATTTATATTAAATATAGAAACATGTTATTTGTAGACATAACAGGTACTGTTTCTTTGGATTATTATGGATCTATGGTCATAGAAGAAGATGGAGGTACTCTAAGTGACATTGCGGTTGCCAACGACAATTTTTATATGTTGAAAAGCACAGATTATGTATTAGCTACACTACATTCTTTTGTTACTTCTATAGCTTTACTAGCTTCTCCAGCTATAATAGCAGCGAATAACACTAGTACCAGTGATCTATCTGCAGTTGTTAAAGATCAGTATGGCGCTCCTGTAGTTGGAAGGCTTGTTGCTTTTGAAGTTCCTGTTGGTGCGGGCTACGGTCAAATTACTGGAGGTACTCCTAAAAACACAGATAGTGAGGGAAGAGCCGAAACAGTTTATACTGCAGGTGATGAGGCAGTTACTGTTACAGTAACAGCTACAGTATCACAAACATAAGAGGATTAATATGGCTCATGAAAACATACAATTCGACGAACCTCACATGACCATTGTTGGTGGTTATTTTTATACGTTTGATACTGTCAACAATATGCTAGTACAAAAAGTAGATGATGGTACAGTGTCTTTTACTTATCCGATTTTAACCTCAATAGGAACAACTGTAAATAGTTTAGAACACGACGGACAATACTTTTGGACTTTACAAGATGGAAGTAGCCCTGGATGGGATGTAGTACTAAAAAAATGGGCAATAGAAGAGTATTTTTGTAATTTAAAAGACACAATAGAGATTAGTTTTGATGGTACTAATAGGTACGATTCTTCTTCTTTTACTATAGAACATTACCACACTACTTTTTCTACCACTGTTTCTGGAAATAGTTCGTATGTGTGCTTAACTGATTACGCTGGTAATGAGGATATAGTTTCTCCTGGTACGGTGTTAACTCTAGGTCCAAACAGTAATGGTAGCTACGAAGATGTTACTGTTACTGGTACTATAAGTGGGGATATATGGGGATTAAACTTTTTTACCCTTTATCCATATGAAGATGGAGATCCTATAAACATCTCTAAATATATATGGTTATTTAATAATTATAACGGTGTTCAGACTGACGGTGCTTTATACAAGTTTGATGCACACACGGGTGGATATTTAAATAGATACGATGGTTCTGAATATGGCGGTATAGACGCCTGTATGTTTGATAGGATAACTGAGATACATCAATTTGACGAGATATATTCTTTAATGTACGTTAATAATACTAATCTTGTATTTTTAGATATTTCTAGTGATGACTCTATATCTATATATTGTACTATGATAATAGATAATTTACAATCTAATGGTTTTACTATAATAAATGTTTATGACTTAGCAATACAGGAAGGATCAATATATAGACTTCAAAACAAAGCAAATTATTACGGGACAGATAGTACTTGGGGTACTTACAACTATCAACTGTCGCCACTAAGAAATTTTATTGATAGTATAACTCTAAGTGTTTTTCCTAGTATATTACCTACTACAGGACTTAACGTGGCAGAAGCTACAGCTGTAGTTAAAGATCAATTCTACGAGCCTGTTGTTGCCAAACCTGTCTATTTTAGTGATGACGATGCTGTAGGTTTTATGACAATTTCTCCCAGATTAACTGATAATAGCGGTGTTTCTATTAGTTACTACCAGTCAGGTATATCTGTAGGCGTTGTAACTATAACTGCTGAGGTTACCCAATTTGATTAAAGGATGTATGGTTTATGGCATATGAAAATATAGAAGTATCAGAGCCAAATTTCTGTATAGGTCCCCAAGCTGGTACTTATTGTACGGTAGACACAGCAGGTACAGAACCATTTATGAGGGTTAAAAACAGTAGTGGTGCCTTAATAACGTCATACTCTTTTTATCCTCTTCATACTATGCGGGAGGATGGAGCAGGAGATGTTGTAGACGGCTTAGTTAAAGCTATAAAATATGTAGGTCCTTTAAACCAGTCGTCATATTATACAGGATTAGTTTTTTATACCTTAGAGAATTACTATACCGAGTTAGGTTGGGTTTGTAATATAAGACAGTGGAAATTGAATGCTATAATGAATAGGCTGGAGTTGTATTCCTCTATTACAAAAAATGAAACTCCAACAGTGTCTTATGAAACAAACGCAATGGCTATAGAGCGCATAGATACGACTCTTGATGCATCTGTGGCTGGCGCTGCCGGTGAAATAACATTAACATCTGCTAGTGGGATTGAGTTATACGATACCATAATGTTAGGTCCGAGTACTGATACTGACAATTTAGGTGCTACTGAGTATATGTATGTTAAAGCGGTATCTGGTGATGATGTTACGGTTAGGACGTATGAAGGTTATGTACCACCTTTATATGAATATGCTTCCGGAGATTCAGTTGTAGTATTTAGAGATATTTTTACTTTTAGTGCTCCTAAAGACGAATATAGTCCTGGGGTTGTTTCTAGGTTGGACCAGAGAAATTACGGTTTAACTTTAAGTACCGATTCTAATGGTTTATATAGTTTTGTTAATGGTGCTGATTGGCATTCTGGGTATGGTTATTTGACTTTTTCTAGGAGATCTGCTGTATATATGACAGATCCTAATGATATTGTTAATCCATATCAGATTATAAAAGCCATGGCTACGTTGAATGTGGAAGATGATAATAATACGATAGTAGAAATACACGACATTGTTTTTTATGGTAATACGTTATATAAATTACAAGATAGGACAGTCAAAAGAGACGATTTAGGTATTGTTGACGTATATTCTTGGCTTTCTTACAATTTTCAAACAGACAGTATAATCCCCTACACCGCTTATATATCTGTGATAATGGATGATGCTATAATATCCAGACTCGAATCCAGGGATATAACTGTTAAAGTAGTAGACCAGTTTGGGGTTGCTTTACAAAATAAAACAGTATACTTTTATGATCAGTCCGGAGATGTAGGTGCCGATTTTGATCATGCTACTGTATTAACTGATATAAACGGTATAGCTACAAATGTATATAATGCTGGAGGTAGTTACACAGGTCCTGTAACTATACAGGTAAAAACTGACGGTTGTTCTGAAGCTATAACTGGTAGTCAATATATTTATTGTAGTATAACTGTTGATTGTAGGTCTTCGTTTGTAAGTGCTGATAGTATATTTTCACAGACACTTTTTTATAGTGATTACGATGGTCAAGCGGTAGGCAGTGTGCTTGAGCAGATTATCTCACTTGATGAAGCCCATGAGAATATAGAACAGTTACCGGTTGATTTTATATCTACTGATATTTTTTATCAGATAGATAGTACAGATGACAGCACTTTTGAGATAGAGCAGGGTTTTGATAATGAAAAAGAAGTTGATCTGGAACAGTCTGATTATTCTAGTGGGCTTGACATAAGCCAGGTTTTTATAAGCAGACACTTAGGAGGAACACCTAACCAAGACACAGCCACTTTAGATCAGTATGATTTTGTTGCTGAAGCTATACCGGCTTTTTGGTCAACAAAAAATCCAATAGCTACTGATATATGGATAAAGATAAGACCATTCGCTGCCGATTTAGATATCACTACTTTTTCTTATAAAATAAGAGAAAAATCTTACGCCGGAGATAGCGGATGGGTAGATATTACCTCACAAGGAACAATAACTACGTTTGATGCAGGCGGAGGTCTGTTAGGAATTGAATTCTTTAGGGAAATGCCAAATGAGGATTGGTGGTTTCATTATAGCGGAATTGTTTATGTGCATATGGAGGTTTATGACAAGGCTCTCATTCCCAATAAAATTACTTTGGATTACTGGTTTGTTTTAATACCTGACTTTGTAACTCCCTATATTATAAATGAAAATCCAGAGATAGAGGATTATGATGTTCCTATAGATACTAATATAGAATTTGATGTTATAGATGCCGGAGCTGGTGTTGGTATGGACACCATGGAGATATTTCTGGATCAACGTAGAGCTATAGGTTTCACATATACCACAATATCTGGGGGTTATCACGTGGTTTACGATCCTCCAGACGGTTTTTATTACGGCAGAACTGTACAAGTTGCAGTAAATGTAGACGATCTTTCTGAAAATACAAATATTTTATATCATGTTTGGAATTTTCATATTATAGGTAGTACGGGTCCTTGGTTCGATAGATTTCACTATGAACCGGGTTTGTGTATAGAAGGCGTGGACAGAAAAAACCGAGATATTTCTTTACAGGTATATGGTATAGATGCTCACGGTGTTGATAGGAGTTCTATAGAGGTTCATATAGGCGGAATTAGGAGAAAAGTCAGTATAAACCCCGTAGTCTATAGAGAGGAATAAAGTAACCTTTAATATAGTAGAAGTACATAGATTTTTAGTGTTTAGGAGGAGTTAGTGAAAATTTGCTGGGATATGTTAGAAGGTGTTAGGCTTAATAAAAATGGTGTTTTTATTAAAGGTGTTGCAAGTTATGTGTATAACGATTGTTGCAGAGAGTGCGGAGAACCTTTTTTACAGCCAAGATATGTATCTGACTGTTTGTGTAGTAGAGATTGTGTAAATAGATCTGATAAATATAGAAAGTTGAAATCTGATTTACAGAAGGGAAAACCTTCTGGTATGAAAGGCCGTAATCTTTCTGCAGAAACAAAACAGAAAATATCTTTGGCACATACAGGTAAAGAAATATCAGAAGAGCACAAAAGAAAGATATCTAATTCTACTAAAGGGAAAAAGAAACCATTCGGTTTTGGAGCTAAGATATCTAAAGCACGTAAGGGTGTAAAATTTTCTAAAGAGTGGTGTAGAAAAATGAGTGAGAATCATGCTGATTTTAGTGGTTCTAATCACCCGAATTGGAAAGGCGGTATTTCAAAATTACCTTATTGTCCTAACTGGACTAAGGAATATAAAGACGATATCAAGGAACGTGATTGTTATAAATGCTTGAATCCTTATTGTTATCATACTAACACTACGTTAGCAGTACATCACATCGACTATACGAAAACACTATGTGGTCCAGATAATTTGATCACACTTTGTGGTAGTTGTAATTCACGTGCCAACACAGACCGTGAATGGCACACTCAATGGTACAGAACAATTTTAAATAAAAGATATGGATACATATATTAGGAGGTAGTAGAATTGGAACCAAATCTCAGCTTTGTCTACAATACATCTGATAGCGATGTTGCCTATACTGGTACTGGGGAAAATCAAGGTGACTGGAAAGTAATGAAATTGACAGGCGGTGTGGCAGATAGTTTTGTGTTCACAGGAGGCGGTATCAACTCATCACTTCCAACTCCTACTGCACCATATGGTTCTAGGGAAGCCACCATGCGTCCGTCGAGTGGGAGTCTTATAGTACCGCAGTTATTTATAGAGTCAACGCAAGATAACATAATGCGACATGTTCTATTAGCAGGTCAAAATACAAATAGATATTGTATGGGAGTTTATGTTGATGGTTATGCAGCGTCTGATTTATACATGGAGGGATGGGACGATAATTCATTTAGCAGTACTGATTTACCAACGTTGTCAGGAACAGACAGCTATGCATACTCAATGTTTAACGTTATAAGGACAACTGATGGTGCACCTGCTAGTGATTGGACAGGAGCAACTGCTTCTGGGTCAAACAGTGGGTCGGCTTATCTGGCTGGATATGATTATCGGGTAAAACTGAAAGGGTCAGATTCAATAGAAGATGAAGCTGTTTACTACAATATTTATGTGCGGTTACCAAATGACGCACCTTTATTTCATGATCAGCCTGTAATGGCTTTTAGATATTTGTACGTATAAAGGAGAGAATTATGAGGGATGTAAGATTACCTAATTTTAACGAGTTAGACGCTGTAGAAGGAAAGGTATGCGGAAAATATAATACAGTGAGAAGCGTTAACCCATACAAAACACATTTTATTGCTCATTATCCTAACGGTAAGGTAGTTAAAGGTAATAACTTATTTAATACCGGTTGGGATGGGCTTAAAGATGGTATTTTGTTGCTTCAGTATAAACTAAGTACTGGACAGTTAATTAATATACCGAAATTTAAAGCGTATTTATCTTTAATAGAGGTCAGTGATTCTATACAAGGCGGAAGAATTTTCCATTCTATTAATGTAAAAGGTATGGGGTTTAACAACGAAGTAATAAACTATAAAATAATTTTGAAACAAGACAATATGTCTAAATACAAAATAGGAGATATACTAGTTACTAAAGACGAACGATCTATTGAATCGTCATATTGGAAATTAGCTGCTGTATAAGGAGTAAAACTATGTCTGTTACAATAACTAAAAATTTCTGGAATAGCGATGCTACTCAATATGATGCTATAGCTAAAATAGTATTTACTAGTCCTAATATTGATAGTCCAGCGTCTGCTGGAACTAGGTCTTATATTTTACCAGGCTCTGAATATATAGGTACTTGGTATGAATCAGTAGCACAGATGCATAGGATTATGTGGAATCAAGATGTGCCTAGTAAACAAGAAAGTTACTTCCATGCGCTTTATGTAAATCAACAAGAAGATTTTAATTTTAACACCGATGATACCCTTTCTATAAGAACCCCATGGGAAACCGAATTTGTTTCAGGACAAACATTAAGTTATGACAGAGATCAATATTGTGTGATAGATGCTACAATATCTGGCGGAACTGTATCCTTTGGCGGAGAAGTGCTAGGTGACCCTTTTGCTGATTATCCTTTAGATGGTCCTACTTGCTGTGATGGTACTTACATATACAGGGCAAAAGTTGGCAGTAAGAAGATTTATAGATATGATATATCTGAGAATTATTGGGAAGAATTCGCAGAAGCCCCATCAGAGTTTACTGTCAATGCTTCTATAGCTAAGGAAGGCAACTATTTATATTGTGTAAAAGGATCTACTAATGTTTTTTGGAAATATTACATTGTTGCAGAATCTTGGTCGACATTAAGAATAATTCCTACTACTGTGGATGCTTATACATCTATAAAAAGTTTTAATAGTGGTTCAACTTTTTTATTTATGAAAGCAGGAGATGGTAGTGGTCAAACTATATATGAATACAGTGTGTCTTTGAACGAGTGGAATACATTTTTTACTCCTTCTTTGGCAGGATACGATCAGGTTTGGTATGGTCCCTCATTGTTTTTGGTATCTGGGATATATTACACTTGGGCGTGTACAAGATTAAGTACTAGTTTGAATATCAGATACGTTGAGCTAGATGTAGGAGGACTTAGTACAACTGCTATAGGAAGTCCAGTAGCAACTTATTCTACTGGAGGAGGAGGCGTATCAGACGTTTATATGTACGGAAGTTATTTTAATGACGCTACCGCTACATATAGTGGAACTGACGTAGATAAAATACTAGGTCATTTTTATATAGACATGCAGCCGACAGAGACAACCGGTTTTACATATGCATTGCATTATGAATCAGGTTATGATATATCCGGAATTAAACTTATGCCAGCTAGT
>Ga0164315_10001060_pt1 | contig 20344 bp, 20 predicted proteins | sample GuaBasSedimGuay6_FD_113737 | JGI IMG/M metagenome (GOLD analysis project Ga0164315, IMG submission 113737) | Subseafloor sediment microbial communities from Guaymas Basin, Gulf of California, Mexico - Guay6, Core 4569-2, 0-3 cm | ecosystem: Environmental > Aquatic > Marine > Hydrothermal vents... | reverse complement strand
GCATCGAAATCATCACCAAATTCGACAATGTTTCCGCCGAATGCTCGCATTGCCGCATTTTTTTCCACTGAATTGCCGCGCGGTACAATTATCTTTGCTTTCATTCCAGCTGCCGCAGCAGCTCTTGCCTGGCTTTGACCGTGATTGCCGCGCGTCGCGGTAATGATGCCCTTTGTCGCGGGTTCGGTACGCTTTAGCCAGTCAATAAAGGTTATTCCGCCACGAATTTTGAATGCACCGGTTGGTGTATGGTTTTCGTGCTTCACCCATACCGTAGCGTCTGCTTTTTCGCAGATCTGTGGCCAGACATACTGTGGGGTTGGCGGAATAAACCGGTGAACGAGTTGCGTGGCTTCTTCCAGTTCATCTTTGTTGAAGAGCATTATTTTTTCTCTGCTGACGTGAATTGCAAAAATTTCGTTCCACTATTGTTCGTATCACTATTGCTTGCCTAATTACGCAGATCGGCCTTTGCAAGATGAGCAAGGCGGTTGCCGAAAAGGCTTGTAAGCCATAACGTGTCTTCGGTCTCACAGACGCCTGTCAGTGACGGCACCGCTGCGGCCGTGTCCTGCAGGTTCATCAGAACTTCGCCGTCGCCGGTTATGCTGATTACATGCGAGGAGGGTTCGGCTTTGGGTCGGAAGAACGCCGGTAATCGCTGTACCATCTTGCGAAAGAAAGGTTTGCCGGAAAGGTCGTCGACCAGCTGGTTACGTGGCGCAACCAGGCCAACCCAGAAATTGCCATTTCGGCCATTATTGATGTTGTCCGGAAACCCCGGCAGGTTGTCGATGATCACTTCATTCTTGCCGGCGTCAGGTCCGGTAAGCCAGTGTCTCCAGATGCGATAGCTGGTCGTTTCATTGACCAGCAGGTAACTCTGGTCTGCGCTGATGGCAACGCCGTTAGCGAAGTTGAGATCATCCATCACAATGGTTGTTTCAGCGCTAATCGGGTCGTAGCGATAGATGCGCCCGTGAGCACCGTGCTCGAGAACATCCAGCAGGCTGGCCTCGTATGTCCCACCCGATTTCATGGCACCAAACTTTGAGCTGGCATCGGAGAAGTAAATCATGCCGTTCTCGGCTACCGCGACATCGTCGGTGTAGGTGATGGGTACTCCCTGATAGCTGTCAGTCAGTACCTCGACGCTGCCATCCGGCGACACTTTTTGCAGGCCAAGAAACGAATTTGCGACGAACAGGTTTCCTGCCGCATCGAATTCCATCCCTAGCGGCCGGCCGCCTGGTTCCGAAAAAACTTCAATATTGCTGCCATCAGGCTGCATTCGAATGATGAGCCCGTCCACGGTGACGGTGTAAATCATGCCGTTGCGATCGGCAGCCACGTCTTCTGGTCCTTCGTGCTCGCCAAGATCAATCAGTCGCGCTTTTCGCAACCGGTCATTTGGCTCGAATGGATCGACAAGGCCGGCATTCTGCGGTGCATCCCAGGCTACCGGCTCAATCGGTACGGGCCAGAAGAGCAAATACAGCGCTGTCAGGCCAATGAGGCTGGCAAGAATTTTGTACTTCATGCCAATGCTACCTGCTCAGTCGCTTTTACCAATCATGCGCAGGAATTCCGCGCGTGTGCGTGCGTCTTTACGAAAGGTGCCCAGCATACGGCTGGTCACCATTGATACGCCGGATTTGTGTATGCCACGGGTGGTCATGCATTGATGGGTCGCATCGATGACGATGCCGACACCTTTTGGCTTCAGGACGTCCTGGATGCAGTTGGCGATTTGTGCGGTCATTTTTTCCTGCACCTGAAAACGTCTTGCGAACGTCTCGACCACGCGCGCCAGTTTGCTTATGCCGACGACTTTGTTGTTGGGCAGGTAGCCTACGTGCGCGACACCAATGATAGGTGCGATGTGATGTTCGCAGTGCGACTCGAAAGAGATATCGCGCAGCACAATCATTTCGTCGTAACCTTCAACTTCCTGGAAGGTTCGCTGCAGAAATGTTACAGGATCGTCCTTGTACCCGCTAAACCAGTCCAGGTAGGCATCAACCACCCGCTTGGGTGTATCGACAAGGCCCTCACGTCGGGGATCCTCACCAGCCCACAACAATAATCTTTCGACAGCTTCTTCTGCCTGTTTGCGACTCGGTCGCTTGGGTTTTGGGCTTTTCTTCGCTTTTTTTGCCAAGGTCTTTCGCCTTTTTTAATTGTCCAGCAATGATATTACGGCAATGTTTCTGTGCCTACAGCATTTCGAGTCGATTGATTGGCACAACGGCAGATTTAGCCAATAGTTGCTGATCCACTGGCGCTCCGGATGAGCAAGACACTAGCCGAATGGATAACGTAACAAACTCGCTATGACTGGCTGGTTGCGACCCTGGCGGGCCCGGTCGGGCAGCCAACACCCGTGCCGCCGATGCCGCAATATCCCTGTGGGTTTTTGGCGAGGTATTGCTGGTGATACTCCTCGGCGTAAAACAGCTCTGCCTGTGGCGCGATTTCCGTTGTAATGGCGCCGAATCCGGCCGCACTGAGACCGGCCTGGTAGTCCTCGCGAGAGGCGATTGCGGCAACTTCCTGGTTGTCACTGTGGGTATATATTGCCGAGCGATACTGGCTGCCGATGTCATTTCCCTGGCGCATGCCCTGGGTTGGATCGTGATTTTCCCAAAAGATCGTCAATAGCTCTTCATAGCTGACTATGGCGGGATCAAATACGACCAGCACGATCTCGGCATGTCCGGTTTGACCGCTGCAAACCTGCGCGTAAGTCGCGTTGGCAATCGTGCCGCCGGCGTAACCGACTGCTGTACTGTAGACACCCGGTGTTTCCCAGAAGATTCGTTCTGCTCCCCAGAAACAACCCATGCCGAAAACTGCCTGCTCCAGTCCTGCCGGGAACGGTGCCGTCAGCCGATTTCCGTTGACGTAGTGCAACTCAGGCACAATCATTGTTGTGCTGCGTTCAAATGCCTGGTCACTCATGACTGGTTGCGCGCCGCATCAGCGTCGGTCGCCTCATAACGGCGCCCGCTGCGTGGTGAGCTTACAACCCCTTCGGCACTCAGAAATCGAACCGGAATAGATTGCGTATTGCCCCAGGATGCCGCGCGGTAAACTGCGAAATGCAAATGCGGCATCGTGGTATGACCGGTATTTCCGGACAGAGCGATTTTTTGTCCGGCAAGCACTCGTTCTCCGACATCGATTAAAGCGCCGTCCTTTTTCAGGTGGTAATACTCTCCGGTCGTGCCATCGTCATGCAGCACCACCATGTAATTGGCGAATTTGCCACAGCCATCTTCCCAGCAGCCCTTTTCATTGGATTCCACGACCCGGGCGACAACGCCGGAGCGGGCAGCATGTACTGGTGTACCCACGTCCATCTTGAAATCAATCGCATACTTCTCAAGCCCTGTGTGACTGAAGCGCGATCCGTATCCTTGCAAAACGCGATAGCTTTTTTCATCGGCATACGGAAATCGATACAAAAGATCGTCATCATGATGCGCATCTTTGTCGCCGATCGTCCACTCGCAAAATACCCGGTATCTGCCGCTGCGCTGATCCTCTTCTTCCCGAAGTACCATGACCAGCTGAGATTGTTCACCTTCTAACGTGCCGGTTACGGTTTTCGGTCCATCAGTAGCGAGTCCCCGGGTTCTCACGCGCATCGTATAAGTGATGGGAAATTCTTTAAGGTTAGTTGCCCTTAATTCAATATTGCCACCTTCGCGGACCTCATCGACGTCGAGCCAGTCATCGGCGCATACGGCCCATGCGGAGCTTTGAAAAAACATAAGTGCGATCACGGGTGAAATCGATTTGAAGACTGTATTCATACTGGTGACGAAACTCTTCATAACCTTCCTTTCGTGAGTGGTGCGGATAATCGTGCCTTGACTAATTGGAGGCTTGCTCGGCAGCGACCCCTTCTTCTTCCACTTCGACTGGAAGATCCGACAGTCTGTAGAAAAATTCGTGCGTGTAAACCACGTCACGTCTCCCCATTAAAGTGCCGCTGTCGATACGTGGGCGATAAATAAGGTGTCGCAATTTCCGACCTACAATGTCTCTTATATCGACAATCTGTGCTGGTTGAGTTTCAAGATGCTTGATTCCCGTTATTCTTCCGGTTGCCATAACCGAGTAAGTAAAACTTACCGAGCCAGACAAATAATTTTCCGGATTTCGCGGCTCATTATCTTTTTTATCGCTGTTGTAATATTTCGGCAGGTAAATTTTCTGCAGCACATTTATATTTTCCAGATTGTCCCGGCGATATCTGCGCTGCAGGTCTTCTTCTTCTGATAACTGATTCCAGGCTTCTCTGTAAATTTTCGCAGCACGATTGGGCCGGCCGGACAATATGTAGTAGTCGCCCAGTGCAAGCAGCGTTTCCTCATGCAATTCCCAGTTCGAATCCGGATTGACCTCAGCGATACGATTCGCCCGCCGGAGGTAGGTTTCACCAGAACCCGCTGACGCTTCAGGCTGAAATTCGAATGCAGCCGGGGTCACAAATAAATACGATTTTCCAAGGTTGGTAAGGGGTGGGATAAGACGTAAGTCTTCCTTTCCGTAATTTTTCTCGAGAATGTGGATTACCCGCCGCCAGGAAACCCGTTCCCTTTGATACATCTGTAAACGATGCTGCCAATTCGCCTGCTTTTCGAGCGCCGGTAACATCTCAATGCTGGTCGGATCAATATTTCGCGCCTGTATCCCGTAAACATTCTCCTGTATGTCGATAGCGTCGTCGTAGTCACCCATCGCAATATAGAGCTCGCTCATTGCTTCAAGCGTTGCGATCTGGCCACGATTGTGCGGCCCGTCATTGACGTGGCTAACATGGACTGCGCGCTGAAAAGTTAGCTTTGCCTGGTCGGGCCGGCCCGTCGCGACCTGGGTTGCTGCGAGTCCACGCAATGGGTTGATCAATGCGGCACTCAGCCTGTCGTCAATACGTTCAATGATGTCGATAGAAGCAATAAAATTTCGCTGTGCAGACTCAAAATCCCTGTTGTGATGTTGCGCTATCGCAAGGTTTGTAATCGCCCTTGCAGAGTCGTGACTGTCGATGCCGCTCATCCTGATAGAGAGTTCGACGATACGTTTGGCCAGGGTGTCTGCTTCAAGATAGGCTGAGTCTTCCAGTGATTCCACATACAGACCGTACAGACGCCGCAACTCATCAGACTCTGACTCACGCTTTGGCAGGGGCTCGATCCAGTCTTCTTCGCCATCCTCCTCGATGAGGCGATATTCCTCATTTTCGTCATTCGTCTCAGAGTCCTGGTCGCCGTAATGTTGCTCGACGGTGACGACTTCCAGCTCCTGGTCCGCATCTTCTGTCTGCGCCAGTGCCACAGCACACGAGCCTGACGCCGCGATTAGTGCCATTAATTGAGCAAAAGTCAGAGTTTTCCGGGTTCTCATTATCAAATCGGCTACTTCTAATTCTCTTATTCAGACCTTCGGTCCTGGGAATGGTTCTTGTCGGGCACTCAACATAAGCCGTCCTTGGTATACAAGGACCAGTGTGGACAGCCTTTTATTTCGCGCTCTGCCGGACACCCTAACTATACAATATCAGGCAATGCGCAGCGTCAGGTCTGGTTGCTCAGATTGCAGGATTTGCTGGCAGATATGAGCACTGAAAAGTGCAGCCAAATCTGGCGATAGTGTCGGTAAATTAACTATTTATCAACATGTTGTGAGCAGGTGTCCGGTCTCGGGAAGGTTTGGCTGCAGCTAAACTGTGTAGATTAGTTAAGAACCTGGTAGCCGCGTCCCCGCATGCAGCGTTTGAATACCATTTGCTTCTCGCGGTCGGAACGAACTGTTGAGCGGGTAGCGCCCCAGACCGCGCCATAACCCGCACCAGAACCAACATGGCCGCTGATGGCGCCGGCCGCTGCACCGGCTACCGCTCCGCCTGCGGCGCCTTTGGCGGTACCTTTGGCAACGATGACCTGTTCGGAATACCCCTCACACTCACCCCAGTCGAGCTGCATCGCGCTTTCGTTGACACCCCGCATGTCTATGATCGGGTCAGGGTGGGCTGCGCATCCGCACAGGACAACAGCAGCTGTCAGGATAACTATTTGTGATTTAGTGCTCATAACAAGTCCTCGTCGGCCGGCCCCCGCCAGCGAAATCATAACGGCAGCGCCTGAATTCATGCTGAATCGACGTCGTGGCGGCCGCTCCATTTGGTTCTCAGGCGCAGTTGCAGGTAAGCTCTACAACCCGAATCTATAACGCGTGAGCGGTGCATCCGTTGACCGAAACCTGATTATTCATGACGAATTCCGCACATGGCTCAACGGCGCGCGCCATTCTCTACGCTTTCCTGGCGAATGCTGGTATCGCCATCGCCAAGACCTGGGCGGCCATGATAACCGGCTCGGGGAGCATGCTCGCTGAGGCCATTCACTCGTATGCGGACGCCAGCAACCAGGTATTGCTGTATCTCGGCCTGCGGCAATCGACCAAAGCGCCCGATGAAGAGCATCCGCTGGGCTACGGCAAGCTGAGTTATTTCTGGAGCTTCATCGTTGCCTTGTTACTCTTCAGTGTCGGCGGCTTGTTCTCGATTTACGAGGGTACGCATAAATTTCTGCACCCTGAGCCGCTTTCCCAGGTCTGGATTGCAATCGTGGTTTTGCTTATCGCGATTGTCCTGGAGACTTTATCGCTGCTGGGATGCATTCGCGAGATAGGTAATATTCGTGGCGAACGACCTTTCATGGAGTGGTTTAAGGAAACGCGCCAATCGGAACTGGTTGTTGTGCTTGGCGAAGACATCGCTGCGTTGGTCGGTCTCTGCCTGGCGCTGATTTTCATATCGCTTGCAGCCCTGACTGGAGATCCGATGTATGACGCATTGGGTTCAGTCTGTATCGGCGTTGTGCTGATCGTTGTCTCTGTTTTCCTCACTTTGCGGGTGCGCTCATTGCTGGTGGGGCGTTCGGCGGACCCGATGATTCAGGAAGCGATAGCGAGAATAATTGCTGATGATGATCACATCGAGAAAGTCTTTAACACGATTACGATGCAGCTCGGTCCGGATACTCTCCTGGCCGCAAAGATCAAACTCAAATCGGGAATCGACATCGATACCGCCATCGCCGATATCAACAGGCTGGAACGTCACCTCAAAGCGGAAATCCCGAAGCTAAAATGGTGTTTTATCGAACCGGATGTTGAGGATTAGCTAAGTGCAATCGCGGCCCAATTTGCCCGTTCTTTCGAGATAAGCGAATTGGGTAGGTGCAAATTGATCTTTAGCGCCATAAATGTCAGCTCGCCATTCTAGAATGCGGCGTCGTTTGATGCGGAACGCTACCCTTTGTTATACAGATGCACATCCCGCTGCGGGAACGGAAACGAAATTCCATCTTTATCAAAACGCTTCTTGATCGCTTCGGTCAGATCAAATTTCACGCCCCAGTAGTCAGCGCTGTTCACCCAGGGCCGGACATTGAAATTAACGCTGCTGTCCGCAAGCTCGGACACGGCGATCAGGCATTCAGGATCTTTTAGTACGCGCTCGTCTGCATCGACCAGTTCCTGAATCGTGCTGCGAACTTTGTCGATGTCATCGTCGTAACTAACGCCGATTACCATGTCTATACGGCGCGTCTTATGCGCTGAATAGTTGGTGATGATTCCACTCATGATCTGTCCATTGGGCACGACGATCAGCTTGTTGTCCCCGGTTTTCAACATCGTTGTCAAAATCTGCACTTGTAGAATTGCACCGGAAATTCCGGCCACTTCTACAAAGTCGCCGACCCGATACGGCCTGAACATGACAATCAACACGCCAGCTGCAAAATTCCCCAGCGCACCTTGTAAAGCAAGCCCGACGGCCAGACCAGCAGCACCCATTATGGCAATCAGCGATGTTGTCTGTATGCCAATCTGGCTCATGGCAGCGATGATGATGAAAGTCATCAACATCCAGTAAACAAGGTTGCAAACAAAGGTTTCGAGAATCTTGTCGACTTCCCGGGATTGCATCAGGTTGTGCAGCCCTTTGGTAATCAGTCGCGCGATCATGCGCCCGACGTAAAAAATGATGATCGCGACCAGCAATTTCAGACCGAATCCCATCACTACGCCCTGGGATTGTTGCCAGAGACCTGCCCAGTCAAAATTGGTCATACCGGCAATTTGCGAATCGTTCATTTTCTACTACCTTTTCTTTTTGTAAGTGCGAGCCAGTTGCCGGCGATGATGAAAATAATTCCGGCAACAGCCATGGTTGACCATTGATAGTCTTCGACGAAAGTCGATATCAATAGTGCGACGATGGGGAATAGTACAGAACTATATGAGGCGCGTGTAGAGCCTATTGTTCGCAATAGCGCGAGGTAGCAACCAAACGCAATAGCGGAACCAAAAACAGAAAGGTATGCGAGAGAAGCAATGTACTCAAACTCGAACAAAAAATTGAACGGTCGTCCAAATAAAATCGCAACAGCAGCGGAAAATAATGCGCCCCAGGCCATCGCATGCGCGTTGACCGCAACTACCGGTAGTCCGCGGTTGGTATTGATGATCGCCGTCATGTTGCCGAGCGACGCCACGAGCACACTCATCGTGACCAGCAGAACGCCCATCATGGCCTGATCCTGCAAACTGAATTTCGATATTTCCGGCCAGAAAATCAATACGACACCGATTACGCCGAGCAGGGAGGCGAACAACAACCGACCTTCGAATAGTGTTTTGAAGAATACGCGTTCGAATAGTGCGTTCGTGACGACGATCAGGCTGAAGATGACCGCGACCAGGCCGGACGGGATGTAGGCGGCACCGTGATATACGAACAGGTAGCTGATGGAAAACATTAAAACGCCCATGAGCACGACATAACCGTATGAATTCCACGGAATGTGAACTTTTCGCCTCGACAATAAGGCGTATATGAAAAGCGATACGGACCCCAGCGCGAATCGGTAGGCCACTGACACTTCTTCGGCGACAACACCGATCTGATAAGTAATCGCAAGCCAGGTCGATCCCCAGATCAGGACAACAGTGGCGTACAGGATGGCAACCTGCATGCAAGAATTCCTTTTACGCTATTGGCCTGGAATGCCAGTGAAACCTGGTTGAAATCGAAAAATAAAATACGGACCTGCAGCGGCGACGTGGTCCGTCGTTTGCAGGATCTGTTCGGATAACGCGCTGTCAGCGAGATAGAGCCAGCCATCCGGCCCGAAGGACAAGCCATCGGCCCAGCGAATTTTCTCCGACCTAATTACAGTTTGCAGTGTACGGTCGCCGTCGACCAGTAGCACGGCACCGTGTTCAACATCGGTGATGTAGATGTTGCCGCTCAGGTCAGAACTCAGGCCATCGCTCAGCGGTTTGTCGCTGTATCGTTCGACCGCGTTTTCCAGGTCGCGTGATGCAAGCACCGGGTTTCCAAGATCACGAACGGGCACCCGGAAAAGACCACCATGATTCATGGCGCCAAAGTAAAGCCATTGGTTCCCGGCATCCAGAGCGATGCCATCAACACCCGTTTTTAAAGTAACCAGTCCGCTGAGAAACGACATGTCGCGGTTTGGATTGCGAATCAGATAATTCTGCGCGGACACAGAAACATGTGATTCGAGAACACGACGAGCATCCCGTGTTGCAATGTCATAAACAATAATCGCCGGTCGTTTTCGCCAGAGACTTGCATCGGCAATAAACACCGTTTCACCATCAGCACTTACCTGCAGATCCTGCAGTAACGATCCGGCCGGTGCGATATCCGGGCGAAATTCGTGATCGTGTACGATATTGCCGCTTGCAATATCAAAGGCGAGCAAGCGCGCTGTACCAAAACCGTGATTACCGTGATCGATAGTCCACAATCGGTCCTGGCGATCAATGACCAGACCAAGCACGGTGTTGAAAAGATGCGGTTGCACCGTGCCATTCGGAAACGGAACGGCGGCTCCGTTGACCCACTCGAGTAACTTGTTTCCCTGCGGCCTGGATTCCGGATGTACTGTGAAAAACAATCGTCCTTCCCGACTTACCGCCACGTTGCCGATTGGTTCCTTGTAACGGAGCACTTCCTCGATTTGTGTGCCATCAAGGAATGGCGCCGTCGACAAATCCTGGTACGGATCGCCACCGCCGTATCGAACACGCAGCGTCGCGACCAATATGAGCGATATTGCCAGCAGGAATAGAAAGATATTTTTCAACGGTGTCCGGCGCTCCCCGCGCGGTGACCTGACACGCGGATTCTACAACTACAGCAAGGGTGAGGCACAGTGTTGGGGTGTAAATCCGGTGTTTTTTTGGGTTTTCTCCAGGTCGGAGCATTCGCGGCTAAAGCCGCTCCTACAGCCCACCTCTATTCCAAACATCGCGCAATTCTGTAGGAGCGGCTTTAGCCGCGAATTCTAAAATTACGGTACTTCCCAGAGGTAAATCACCAGCTGTCCCTCAAACCCAAACGTTCAGCGCAAGTGTCCAGGCCAACACAATCAACGCCACAGCAGTAATACCAGCCGCACGCTGAATATTCCTTTGCGGCAGATAGTGATGAATCCTGGTCACCATTACCCCAGAGAAAAACCCACACACAAAGCCTGCCAGATGCGCACCGATATCAGTATTGGCATCACCTGTACCGGTATAGGCAAGCAGCGCAACGCCACCAATAATCGGCCCCAATCGCCTTGGCCAGCTATCCTGTGCCATCAGCTTAGCGCGCCAGGAATACCCCGCGACCAGCCCTAACGCCGCGAAAACGGCAGTCGATGCGCCGATCGCCCTGTGCGATGACTCGAGCAGCACGGTGTTTAGGATATTGGCAGCGCTGCTGGACAAAACAATGGCCAGCCAGGCGACGCCCGGGCCGACCAGCGCTCCGGCCATTAAACCAAACAAGATGCCAAAGCCGATATTGCCCATGAGATGGCGAATACCGGAATGTAACGTTAATGCCGTGACAGAACGCCACCACTCACCAGCGCGAATCAATGCGCCATCGATTCGCCCGGCGGCAAACCAGTCGCGATTGAAAGTTGCCTCAGCTGCCAGCCAGGCGACGAGACAAATAACGACGACATAAACAGCAACGCCCCAGATGCCGTTCTGATATTTTGGAATCAGCGCTGCATTACGGCGATCCGGTTTACGATTCTCCGTGTCGTATTGCCACAGCTCATATTTTGCTTTCTCGGCCATATTGTCGGGCACGATCAGCGCGCAGCTATTTTCATCGGCGACTATTTCATAGGGAATGCTGACAGCGTGCAGCACCAGCGCCCTGTCCGAGCACTCCCGTTTCGAACTACTTTCAAATACGAATTGCCAGTCGTCGGGAATGATTTCAATACTCCTGGGAATCAGGCAGCGAGGATGTCAACGGTCTGCGACAGGACGTCTGCACAATCGCCGGTCATTTTGCAGGCAGCGAGATCGTCTGCACGTGTTGTGCCGCGATTTACAATAGCGATTGGTTTTCCGCTGGCGCATGCACTGCGAGCGAAACGATAACCGGAGAACACCATCAATGAGGAGCCGACTACCAATAACGCATCGGATTCTTGCAAATACTGCTGTGCGTCAGAGACTCTGTCACCCGGCACCGGTTCACCAAAGAACACGACGTCTGGTTTAAGAATTCCTTCGCACAATGTGCAATCAGGAACATTGAAGGTTGCAAAATCATTCCGCGAGAGCTTCGCATCACCATCCGGCGCAATAGCGGAGATTTTCGCATCCCAGTGCGGGTTTTCTTCCCGTAGTTTTTGCTGGAAGTTCTTTCTTGTCTCTGTCGCATCACATTGCAAACAACGAATCCTGTGCAGTATTCCGTGCAAATCAATTACGCGCCGGCTGCCAGCAGACTTGTGCAGATCGTCAACGTTCTGCGTAACGACGCAATTGACGAAGCCAAGTTTTTCGAGTCGTGCGATCGCCAGGTGCGCCCGATTCGGTTTCGCGTTGGCTATCCTTGACCAGCCGGCAAAACTTTGTGCCCAGTAGCGGCGCCGATTGTTCGCATTATTGACAAAATCAGAGAACTGCATCGGTTGCCGGTGCTTCCACTTGCCCAGGTCATCCCGATAGTCGGGAATGCCGGACGCAGTGCTGCAGCCAGCGCCGCTGAGAATAGTCAGCCGCGGGTTTTCGCGAATGAAGCGGGACAGGTTTGTGGCGCCACTGTCAGTCATCTTGACAAAAAGACTCTTTTAAAATCAATGGATTAATTACCCCGAAACTCCTCTTCAGCTTATGTTCAGTAGCGCGGGCCGACAATGTATCTCATCGACATGACAGCGATTGGAGACCGACGTGAAAACGTTCAAAAGATGCTACTTCAGCTCTGCAGCACTCGCCACGCTGTTCCTGCTGGAGGCATTCCTGCCTGTACAATTATTCTGACATACATCCCGCATACGGGTTTGAGTTAAGCTTCTGTCCCCCGGACGCTGATTCAGGTATTGCGTATGTGGCGCAACAAGATCAAGTGCCTATTCCTTGGCTACGTAATCTGTAGCTTTTCAGTTACTTCGATTCCCGCCATGGCCGCCGTTGTCGATGCGGACGTTAACGGTTTCACCGTTGCGCACAAGACTTCTATTTCTGCGGACCGAATGGCCGTTTACAAGGCCGCGATCGAAAATGTTGATGAGTGGTGGAGCAGCGATCACACGGTATCAGCCAATGCCGCAAACCTGTATTTCGATGCTCGACTGCAGGGTTGTCTCTGCGAATCCCTCGGACAGGGCGCAGGGCTTGTACACATGACAGTCACGTTCGTAAACCCTGGTGTGATGCTGCGCCTGACCGGTGGCCTGGGACCCCTGGGTCTGATGGGTGTGGCGGGCAATATGACCTGGGAGTTTGACGATAGTGAGGAGGGCACAACAGTTACCTTGAATTATGCTGTTGGTGGCTACATGTCAGGTGGACTGGATAGTATTGCAAGCGCTGTCGATGGTGTATTGATCGAGGCGATGACGAGACTGAAATCCTTTGTTGAAACCGGCAGCCCGGACGCGCCCACTTCGTAATGACCGACGATAAGCCCACAGACAACCCGCCAGCCGTACTGGAGACGGGTGTCATTACAGAGCTGGCGCCCGGTGTTCGACGTCTGATCGCGCCGAACGCGGGGATGATGACCGGGCCTGGCACCAATACTTACCTGTTAGGTGTCGATGAAGTTGCCGTGGTAGATCCCGGACCTGATATTGACGAACACGTTGAAAGGATTCAGGAGGTAGCAGGCGGTCACATCGCATGGATCCTGGTGACGCATACCCATCCCGATCATTCGCCAGCTGCGGCCAAGCTCGCGTCCGCAACCGGCGCCGAGTTACTTGGACATGCCGCACCCAACGGTCGTCATCAGGACCAGACGTTCGAACCTGACCGTATCCCGTGGGATGGCGATGTCTTCGAGGCGGCGGAATTTAGTTTGCAGATTGTGCATACGCCGGGCCATGCATCAAATCATCTTTGTTATTTGCACACCGAACTGAACTGGCTTTTCACCGGCGATCACATTATCGATGGTTCGACCGTCGTCATCGATCCCCCGGACGGCAATATGGGCGACTATCTGCGTTCACTTGATCGCTTGCGAGAAATCGAGATCGATACCATCGCCCCCGGGCATGGAGACCTGATCAACAAACCGCGGGCAGTAATCGACTGGCATATTGATCACCGCCTGGAACGCGAAGCGAAAGTAGTCGCTGCGCTGAAGGATAGTCCTGATTCGACCTCAAGAGAGCTTGTGGAACAGGTTTACGCAGACGTCGATGAAAAATTTCACGAACTTGCCGAGCACTCCTTGCTGGCGCACCTGATTTATCTCGAAGAAGGATGTCGCGCGACGATGTTGCGTGGACGCTGGCGGCTTTCCTGACGGTTCAAGGACTGCGAGAACATGTCAGCTGTCGGAATCGTCTGACAAAACGAGAGACAGGTCCTGATCAGCACAAGGGATTCATTCGCTTGTGCAATGGCATCGCCGTGGTTCCGCACGGAAATCCATTTCGTCGTTCGATACACACTTGGAAAAGGAAGGAAGCCATGGATAAATTAGATCGATTCCTTATTGGCGCTCTCGCAGCGGGTATATGGTCGCTGGCCATACTTCAGACGACGCCCGAAACGCGCGCTCAGGAAAATGTAGTTGTCGAGCAGGAGACCCAAGACAAAATCACGGTGATACACGCCAAGGATATAGTCGGCTTGAGCGCCATGGTGCAACAGTCTGTGCACGACCATCAATTCAGGCCGCAATCGATGCCAGGTCTGGATCAATACGTCAAATCAATCGTGCGAAATTGCAGAATTAGCGGTTCTGTTAGTGGCGATCGATTAACGTCCACAAATATTTCATGCTAGTCACTATATCGCGGGTCGTTTGATAGCCGCTAGTTAGCGTTTTTATCAAACTCAGCAAAACTGCTGCCGTCCTTTGCCAGTTCTACCAGCAATCCTGAGGGTTCCCAGAATTCCGCGCCGAATTGGTCGCGGAATTCACAAATCTTAGCGACTATCTTTTCGAGCCCTACGGTATCGGCATAGTGCATCGGCCCGCCGCGATGACGTGGAAAGCCATAACCATTGGTCCAGATCACGTCGATGTCGCTGGCCCGTAATGCTATTTTTTCCCCGAGAATTCGTGCGCCTTCATTGATCAGGCCATAAATGCAACGTTCAATAATTTCATCCGCGCCAATGTCACGCCTCTCGATGCCGAGCGCCCTGGATTCCTTTTCGATCATTATCTGGACTTGCGGATCCGGTGTTGGCTGTCGTGAACCTTCTTCGTAATAGTACATGCCCTTGCCAGTCTTTTGACCAAAGCGGCCCAGTTCGGCCAGCATGTCTGCGATGCGATAGAAGCGTGGGTCGTCCGGTAAATCGGACCGTTCCTGCCTGGCCTTGTAGCCGACATCCAGTCCGGCCAGGTCACCAACCGCGTTCGGTCCCATGGCCATTCCCCAGTCATACAAGACCTGATCGATTTGTTCCGGCGGGGCGCCTTCCAGTAACAGGAACTGGTTTTCACGTCCGTAGCTATACAACATCCTGTTGCCGACAAAGCCAAAACAATTACCGACAACAACGCCGATTTTTCCGAGCGTCTTCGTCAGGCGCAGCGAAGTGGCAATGACTTCAGCCGAAGTTTCCTTGCCGAGAATTATTTCGATCAAACGCATGATGTGAGCCGGGCTGAAAAAGTGCAGTCCGATGACGTCCTGCGGTCGCGTTGTGGCTGCTGCGATTTCATCGACATCAAGTGTTGATGTGTTCGATGCGAGAATTGCACCTTGTTTGCAAACTTTGTCGAGTTTGCCAAACACTTCTTTCTTGATGGCCATGTTTTCGAAAACAGCTTCGATTACGAGGTCAGCATCACTCACATCATCATAGTCTGCACTCAGGGACAGCCGCTCAAGCGTCTCCAGCATTTTTTCTTCGGAAATTTTGCCGCGTGCGATTCCGCCTGCAAACAGTTTGTGAATGGTTGCGCGACCACGCTCGAGTCCTTCTTCGTTGTTATCCAGCAAGTGCACGTTATAGCCAGCATTGAGACAGCTGTAAGCGATGCCGGCACCCATTGTGCCCGCGCCCAGGACGGCCACCTTGTCAATATTTATGACTTTCGTTTCCTTGCTGATGCCCGGCACTTTGTTGACGGTTCGTTCGGCGAAAAAGGCATGCCGCAGGCCGGCCGATTGCGGTGAGTCTTTACATTCCATAAAGAGTTCACGTTCCGCTTTGCAGCCTTCGTCATAACCAACCTGAGTCGATAATTCGACGCAACGAATAATCCTATCCGGCGAAAATAAGCCACGGGCCTTTTTCGCAACACTTATCCTGCTTTTTTCGAACAGGTCATCTGCTACTTCAGCAACCGGCAAGTCGCGTACATGTCTTGAACCCTTGTCGATTGCAGTTGTTGCAAATTCGAGGGCGGCGCCTGCAAGATCATCCGTGGTAACAACATGATCGATTAGTCCTGCATCAAGTGCCGCTTTTGCGCCAATCGGCTTACCCGAGAGCATCATGTTGAGTGCCATTTCGGCGCCCACCAGGCGGGGTAGCCGCTGCGTTCCTGAAGCACCCGGCAACAGGCCTAGCAAAACTTCCGGCAGACCGAGCTTTGCTGACGCCAGCGCGACGCGGTAATGACAACCCATGGCGACCTCAAGACCACCGCCCAGCGCAGTGCCGTGAATTGCTGCGACAACCGGCGTTTCACAGGCATCAATACGATCCACGATGTCCGGGAGGTGCGGTGCTTGCGGCGGCATATCAAACTCGCGTATGTCCGCGCCCGCGATGAATGTCCTGCCGTCGCAGATAATTACAATCGCATGTGTCTCCGCGTCCGCATCAGCCTGCTCAATAAAGCGCATCAGTCCGTCGCGGACCGCATGGGAGAGCGCGTTGACGGGAGGACTGTCGATGGATATCAGCGCGATGTTGTCGCGTAGTTCGAGATGGACGGGCTTCATTGTTATTCCTTAATATTTGTCGGGCGTAATGGGTACCAAGTCAGGCATTGTCGCCAAAACAGCGGCGAAATTCGACTATTGAAGAGTTTCAGGCTTGATCCGCAACTGGACTTCGCATACCGTTTGCTGCCCATTCCCCGATTGGAACCAGACTTGTGACTTTTGTTGTTGTTGAGAGCTGTATTAAGTGCAAACTGACGGACTGCGTCGAGGTGTGCCCGGTCGATTGCTTTCACGAAGGCCCCAACATGCTGGTGATCGACCCGGACGAGTGCATTGACTGCACTTTGTGTGAGCCGGAGTGCCCGGTTGAGGCCATCTACTCAGAGGATGAGCTGCCCGCAGGTCAGGAGAAATTCCTTGAACTGAATACCGAGTTGTCGCAGATCTGGCCGGTTATTACAGAAATGAAGGATGCGCCGGAAGACGCCGATGAGTGGCGCGAGGTCAGCGACAAGCTTCAGTATCTTGAGAAATAACTCACTGATTTTATTGTAATTTATGCTGCTGGTGTAGCTCCGATCAGATCGATCACGACCTGGGCGAATTCAGGCCCTTTATCTTCCTGTAAAAAATGACCGGCGTTCCTGATTTTTGTATGTGCCTGACCTGCGGCGCCCGGCACCTCACTTTGCCATGATTTTTCCCCACCACGAGTAATCGGGTCGCGATTGCTGAATGACGTCAGGAACGGTTTCTCCCAGGTACGGAAAATCTCCCAGGCGGCACGATTGGCAGGACTCGCCGGGTCATCAGGCCTGGCTGGTACGAGTTTTGGAAATGCCCTTGCCCCGGCTTTGTACTCTGAAGACGGGAATGGCGCGTCATAGGCAGCAACGACATCCGCTGAGAGTTCCGTAACCGTACCTGACTGGATGATGCGGCCGATTGGAAACCAGGGGCTGTATTGTGCGAATGCGCGCCAGATCAGGAAGGCTTTGGGCATCTCCTGATCACCCGTCGGCATGCCGCCATTGCCAAGCACGATGCGCGCGAAGCGTTGTTCGTTTTCGGCGGCGACCCGCAAGCCGATCAATGAACCCCAGTCCTGGCAAACCAGTGTTAATCCTGTGAGGTCCAGTTGCTCGATGAACTGGCGCATCCAGGCTACGTGTCCTGCATAGCTGTAGTCATCCTGGTGGGTTGGTTTGTCGGATTTTCCGAAGCCGATCAGGTCGGGGGCAATGGCGCGATAACCGGCAGCGATGATTGGTGGAATCATGTGCCGGTACAAGTAGCTCCAGCTAGGCTCGCCGTGGAGCAAAAGAACTGGCTCGGCGTCTTTTGGTCCTTCGTCGACGTAGTGCATGCGCAGGCCGTCGATGTCGAGGTAGTTTGGGGCGAAGTCGTAGTCGGGGAGGTTGTTGAAGCGGTTGTCTGGAGTTCGTAATGATTTCATCTGGCGTTTCCCTTAACCGATTTTGGCGTAAGTCATCCACAATCGCGGCAGGATGCCGCTCCCACGAATTCTGTGCCGCTTTCGTGGGAGCGGCATCCTGCCGCGATTGTTCGGCACTGCGATCCACATTGGATCAGCTCTTCAAGCAAATGTTCGCCCTACAAACCAGAATATACCAATTCCACACAGACCAGCAGCCAACATCGGCGCAGCCCAATCAGGCAGGCGATTTCCTAGCAGGCTCGCCGCTGCCAGTGCCGCAGCAACCAGGATCAACTGTCCAATTTCAACGCCAAGATTAAAACCAAGCAACGGAACGAATAATGACGTACCAAGAATTCCGGTTTCCATCAGGAAGCCGGCGAAGCCGAAACCATGCACCAGGCCAAAACATGTCGTTGCGACAAAGAGCAGGGCGCTAACACGCGTGTCTCCGCGTCGCGCAAGTTCGCGGGCAGCTAGCAAATAACAAAAGGCGAACAGGCCAATACCCAGGTAGGCGAGGAGGGCGCGAGTGGTCAGCAAATCGAGTGCCAATGCCGCGGCCCCGATCAGCCATGCCAGGGCCATGCTGGAAAACGCATAACGTGCCACCGTTTGCCGTTGTGCCAGGAAATATTCCACTGCAACGAGGGCCACAGTGAAGCCGATGAACGCCTCGACGAGTTGGCCGTCCGCATGCACATAGCCGAGCACTGCCGCCGCGAGGCTGATGCTGTGGCCCAGCGTAAACCCGGTCACCGCGATGATGCTGCGCCGTATCGAGCCCGAGATTAACAACAACCCAAGCAGGAAAGCGATGTGGTCCAGGCCGCCGCTAATGTGTTTGGCGCCGATTGTCAGGAACGAGGTGAAAGAATAAGTATTGGTTGTCGCATCAACATTGCTGATATCCCAGGTATCCGCTGTATCTGTGATCAGTTGTTCGGCCAGCAAATTGCCATCGCGATGCAACTTCGCGTAGTGCACATGCCCGGGTGCGGTATCAAACAGTGCGCGATAGTAGATGGCCGACGGTATTCCCGGGCTACAGTCAAATTGCATCTCAACGCGCACGAAACCACTTGCTGCCTGCAGGATATTGATAGATTGCCTGGCGCAGGGATTATTTCCTGACCTTATGACCGTGTGCTCTGCCAGAATGTCACGGAACAACTCCCGTGGAGGAATATTGCTGTCCGCATCCTGGTACAGGAGCATTACTTCCCGCAGCGGTATCGTGACAGTGCCGGTTATGACTGAATCAGACAGGTACCAGTGAGAGTAACTTTCGCTTCTTGTGTGCGCGTCGGCAGCTGTCGCGATACAAACTAGCGCGACAATCGTGAAAAAAATGTTGCTGGCGCGACTCACGGTAGTACTACGTCGACTTTCGCTTTGTCTCGCAGGCCATCGAGGTATTGTTGCAGCGTTTCGTCTGCAAGGTTGCGCCGGTAGTCAATAATGACCCGGTTGCGGATCGAGTTTAAGTCGGTTACGACTGCCGACTCTTTTTTCGTTACACGTACTACGATCCATCGTCCGCGGCGCGCAAATATCGCGCTGCTGCCAACAGGCATTTCTGCAGTGGTAGCAGCGATACCAGGACCCAGGTAGTCGCGCAGTATCTCGATCGGCATAAGCGCTGCAGGTAGATCCGGAATCGTGCGAATTGCGTCAATGATGACGGGTTCGCCATTGTCACGCAGCCCCGAAATAAATTCTTGCGCGACAGCCTCGTCATCTGTTTGCCACCCTTCAACAGCGACTTTGGCAATAAAACTGAATCGATCTGCGTGATCGGCCAGGTATTGCTCGAGTTCCTCATCGCTCGGGCTCGCTGCGTCGGCTTCTGCAGTGACTGAGGCGATCAGGGAATTTGCGATGGCATTGCGAACCTCGCCATCCGACTGTGCCATGCCGAGATCCAGTCCTCTTTGCACCAGCAGTTCTTCATCGATAAGGCGCTCCAGCAACCAGCCCCGGGTCTCCGCTGCCGCTGGTTCCCCGGCTTCTGCGGCAAACCTGGCAAGCGCCCGCTCATAGTTATCGCGGCTGATCAGTGCGTCATTAACACGTGCGACGGCAGAGTCCGGTAAATCGTCTCCGACTTCTGCTTGCCGCAGGAAGCCGTACCCCGCCATGATCAACCCGGCTATGGCCCCAAGTGCCAGCCAGCGTATGTCCGGTACTGATTGTCCGGTCGCGATTTTCTCGCCTTCGGTATGCACGAATTCGCCTCTGCTCCTGTCTGAGGCTGCTATGCTACCGCGAAGCCTTTCCGAGTTCAGTGCCAGTAACTATGACCAATCTCAATCGTGCAGTGGTGCTTATTACCGGCGCCACGGGCGGCTTCGGCCGGCAAATGACCAGCCAGTTCATGACAGCAGGTGCTCGTGTGATTCTGACTGATCTCGATGCAGGTGGACTCGCAACTCTGAAAGCAGAGTTCGATACGTCGTCAAACCAAATACTG
>Ga0164315_10001059_pt1 | contig 20355 bp, 17 predicted proteins | sample GuaBasSedimGuay6_FD_113737 | JGI IMG/M metagenome (GOLD analysis project Ga0164315, IMG submission 113737) | Subseafloor sediment microbial communities from Guaymas Basin, Gulf of California, Mexico - Guay6, Core 4569-2, 0-3 cm | ecosystem: Environmental > Aquatic > Marine > Hydrothermal vents... | reverse complement strand
CGCCAACACCAGCCCGTAAGCGAGCCGCAGGCGCGGCTGGCTGAAATAGCGCGGCAGGTATTTCAACGGGTTGACGCTTTGCGAGCGCGTCGCCGGGATACGCGTATGCTGCAGCCCGAGCGCACGAAACCAGGCCATCGCGATCAGCATGAAGGCGATGCAGCTGACAAACGGCAGTTGATGCAGTATGCGGCTCTGCAGATATACGCCGAGAAAAGGACCAACGGTGAGCGCAGTTACGTTGAAAAACACGCGCAAGGGTTCGAAGCTGGTCATCTGCGCACGTGCGATTCGACCCATCACGTAAATTGACAGGGTCACCTCGGCGGCGGCGATGGCAAATACGTGACAAAACAGCCCAGCCGAGAATAACCCGACCTGCTCGAACATCATCAGGCAGGCCGACAGTATCATCATCGCGCATGAAAACAGGTAGGACGGGTAAACCCCGATACGCTGGATCAGCACCGGCAGCGTCAGGGCCGCGACAATGCCACCGATGCTGACCGCGAACAACAGCAGACTGGTGTCCTGTGCATTGCCCATCAACGCATAGGCCTGTAGCGGAATCACCGATAGCAGCATCCCGCGCGGCAGATTCTGTATGAAGAAGTAGGCCGCGAAACTGTTTTGGGGGTTAATCTGCATATTGCACCATGATGCAATATGCAGCTTTAACCTTAACGAGTGATCCCGGCCACCTGCAAGCCATCAGCGCATCTGCAACCGCACCGCGCGTGCCGGCGCCGCGAAAGCGTTATCCAGCTCAGCCAGGTCTTCGCTGCTGAGACTGATATCCAGCGCGGCGAGATTTTCCGCGATACGCTGCGGATTTGCCGATTTCGGAATCACTACGGTATCGGGCTGATGCAGTAACCAGGCGAGCGCAATCTGTGCAGCGCTGGCCGAATGCCGGGCGCCCACCCCGGCGAGTACGGGCGAGTTTAGCAGCGCCCCGCCCTGGTCGAGCGGCGAGTAGGCCATAATCGGCGTACCGCGCTGGCGACACCAGCCGGCAACTTCCCATTCCGCTTCACGGTGCGCAAGATTGTAGAAAACCTGGTTACAGCCGAGGCGCGCCTGGTCGGCCGCGGGAATCGCCTGCAGGTCGTCGATATCAAAATTGCTGACGCCGAAATCGCGAATCCTGCCGTCACGCTGCAGCTCATGCAGGGCCTCGAATGTCTGTGACAATGGAATAGCCCCGCGCCAATGCAGCAGGTACAAATCGATATGGTCGCAATCCATGCGCCGCAGGCTGCGTTCGCAGGCCTCGATGACGCCCGCACGACTGGCATGGTGCGGATAAAACTTGCTCACCAGGAACAGTCCTTCGCGACGACCGCGAATCGCCTCGCCGACCACTTCCTCAGCGCCACCTTCACCGTACATTTCCGCGCTATCGATCAGGGTGATCCCGAGATCGAGCGCTGCGCGGATGACCTCGACTTCGGCCTGCCAGCGCTCGTGTTGCTCACCCATGCGCCAGGTACCCAAGCCAAACACCGGCATGGCGTTACCCGAAGGAAGTTTGAGCTGTCGCATGATTGGTTCTCCTCATCGTCATCGTTGTCGCCAACGACGCTAAGCGCTGGCAACCTGAATACTATACTTTCACAAGCGGATCAATGCCTCACCGTGTTCTCTGTCACGGCACGCTCGCGAGATCGCGGCAAAACGGCGCAGAATTCAGAAATGGGGCCCCGGTGCCTCCTGCTCCAGGTAGGCCGACATCGAGCCCTGCGGCTCGATCACGAGCACCCCGCGCAGCGGGATTTCAGGCGCATAGCTCTCCGGCAGTAGCAGTTCGATGGTCCTGTCATAGCGTCTTCCATTGGCGACCAACCATGAAACCTGGATCGGATTCCCATAATAGGGTTGCGCGGGAAACTTGTTGGAACAGATACCCCGGGGGGCAATATTGCCGCAACTGAACACGCGGCCGGACTCGCTTGCTTCGATGGCGACATTCTGCACCGGGCTGCGTAACTTGTTGATGATGACGACTTCATTATATGAAAAAACCGGCTTCGGCGCCGTCACCGTCACGCACGACGACAACAGGCAGGCGAGGGCTAAAACGAAAATTGCTTTACGACCTACTGACAAAAGGGAATACATCTCAACGGTTTCGGGTAGCGTTACTGAACCCAATCCCTGAGCTCATATCTCAGCCGCCTGTCCCCGCCCTGCAGAATGAGCGCATTACCTTCGCGCGTGATCGCCAGCGGGTTACGATAAAGCAGCTGCAAGCGCAGCTCGAGTTCTGCGGAAAAACCGGCACAGGCCATTGCGGTCGTCGCCAGTTGCGACAGTATCAGGCTGTCATCGATCACGCGGGCCTGGCCATGGAACTGGTTGCAGCCGGTGTTACCCGAGATGAATCCCTGCTCACCAAAATCCAGCTCCGGCACCTTTGCCAGCGGTGCGTCATCGTCGAATCCGAGTTCCTGCGCGTAAGCGCTGCGCTCGGCACCGTCGATGCTGTGCAGTATCCAGCGATGGTGTTGCAAGTCCTCGAGCCGGGTATTTTCCTCGACACTTGCCTGGTCGCATCGACCCAATACTTCCAGCACACGGATACTGCCGTCGTAATCAGCACCGAAGCCATCGGCCTTTTGCTGCGAAACCTCGGCTGAAAGCCTTACACAAACCGGGGTATAAGGCGCCAGGCCCTCGACTTGCTGTTTGAGTTGCTGACGTATTTCCGCGCTGGTGTCGACCAGCCAGTAACAGCGCTCCGGGTCGCCGCTGCAGACCGTGTTCACTTCGTGACCGAAACGATAGAAACCTTCGATCTGGCTCGGCGCCGCGACGCAGGCCGTGGCTACCAGCAACAGCAAGCCAGTGGCGATGCGGACAATCAATGCAGCGCCCTGCCACAGCCGCGCAACGTTTGCTCACGCCAGTTGATCTCGACCTGGCTGCTGAATTCCTCACCGCTCATGATGTCACGACAGGTTTTGCCTGTTATGGTGATCTCAATATGCTCGCCATTCAACTCCGAGCTGTAACGGTCGGTTCGCTGCGCCGCATCGGACACCGCTTCGCTGTAGGGGAACTGTTGTCTGTTCTGACCGTAATCGGTCACCAGCAGAAAACCTTTGCCGCGATGGATTTCGAGCAACCAGGCCGGCTCCTGGCCGATGGCGCGATAGCTGACTCCGCGTAACTTGGCCGCTTCCCAGACCGCGGCACGCGGATTGTTTTTGCAGTTGGCGAGCTTGCGGCCGGCGATAGTGATTTCGGCAGTTTGCCCGGGAGCGAGATCCGGAGGCTGGTCCGGCAGGTAGTAAACATCGTCACCGGCAAAGGCCGGGGTACCGGGCTCCTGTCGAATGGGCTGACTCGCCTGGCGCGAAAAGAGGTGCCCGCGATCTCCTTTTATCGTCACCACTATCACCGTTTCCTCAGCGTCGCAGCGATAGACATAAGTGCTCTCCCTGGGCGCTTGCGCCGAGGCACAACCAGTAAAACTGGCGGCCACGAACAACAGGGCGAGGGACCAGCGACGTTGCTTACTCACTTTGTGATTATTTAGAGTTTTCATGTCGGTGGAAGTATATTCACCTGTAATTCACAACACCAATAAAATAATCGATTGCTGGCGGGCGCTAACCGCGAGCATGGGTGTTTCGCAATGAGCCACTTGAAACTATACTGCGGGATTGGCAAATCTTTCTCGATACTGACAATGATATGGCCCGATCCATTCAAATGAGAAACGCATGGCAAGCATGAATGAAAGCACCAGAAACAGATCGAGTCGAATGCCGGGATGCACTCCGCCAACATTCTCCCGGTATAGTCTTTCATGGCTTGCGTTATTACTGATCTCTTTGCTTCATGGTTGCGCCAGCCTGCCGGAGAATGTCGACCAGAAACCCTCTTTCGCAGTAACCGATACCGCCGACACTTCCCTGGGCGAAGCCTTTAAGGACGACCTTGCCGAAAATCCCGGGCACTCGGGTTTCCACCTGTTGGGGAAGGGGCTCGATGCCTTCGCCGCGCGCGTGCTACTGGCCCATAGCGCTGAACGCAGCATCGATGCGCAGTACTACCTGTGGCACCACGACCTGGTCGGCCGCCTGTTCCTCGACGCCATGCTGCGGGCAGCCGATCGCGGGGTGCGCGTACGCCTGCTGATCGACGACATGGCGCTCAACAAAGACAAGGACAGCGGCGTCGTCGCGCTCGACGCCCACGCCAATGTCGAGGTTCGCGTGTTCAATCCTTTCAACCGTAAAAATGCGCGCTGGCTGCAAATGCTGACGAGTTTCGACGATGTTACGCGGCGCATGCACAACAAGTCCTTTACCGTCGACAACCAGGTCAGCGTCATCGGCGGACGCAACATCGGCAACGAGTATTTCGAGGCCGACCCGAGCCTCGCCTTCGCCGACCTCGACGTACTCGCAATCGGCCCGGTTGTCGGCGAAGTCTCGACAAGCTTCGACCTCTACTGGAACAGCAGCACAAGTTATCCGGTATCCACGCTGATAGAAATTAATATGTCACCGGGAGAGTTTGACGAACGGCGCCGCAAGCATAACGAATTCATGGAGCAACAAAGAAACTCCGAATACATGCAAGCGTTGCGCAACAGCGATCTGATCGCCCACATAATGAATGACGAATTCGAATTCGACTGGGGCGAGGGCCAGGTGCTTTATGACGACCCCTCCAAGGTAAAGGCGAGCCGGGATCAGACCGATCTCCACCTGTCGACCCAGCTCCAGCCATTCGGTACCGAGATCTCGCGTGAAATGACGATATTTTCGCCCTACTTCGTGCCCGGCCGGGAGGGTGTGGCAAATTTCGAGGAATTGCGCACGCGCGGGGTGCGGGTACGCATTCTGACGAACTCACTGGCTTCGACCGACGTATCCGCGGTACACGCCGGTTACGCGAAGTATCGCAAATATCTTTTACGCGCGGGTGTCGAACTTTACGAAGTCGACAAGGCCCTGACCAAGGAGCAGCGCAAGGAGAAAAAGGGTCTGGAGGGTTCTTCGAAAGCGAGCCTGCACGCCAAGTCATTCGTCATCGATCGCGAGCGGGTCTTCATCGGCTCGTTGAATTTCGACCCGAGATCGGTGGTGGAGAATACCGAGATCGGCATGATGATCGAATCGCCCGATATGGCTGAGGAGATGAGCGTCTGGTTTGACCAGAACATCGACCGGATAGCCTTTCGGCTGGCGCTTGAAAAGAATTCAGACGGTGAGGAAATACTGGTCTGGTACCGCACCATCGATGGCGAAGATCAGCGTTACACGACGGAACCGAACACGGGATTCTGGCGGCGTTTCGGGGTCGGGCTGATGGGCATGCTGCCGATAGAGTCGCTACTCTAGCCTGCGCCCAGGCCTTGTTTATTAAATACCGTGATATTGGTATCGGCGCTATTCAGTCCGCTAGCATCACTTGAAAACGGATGCACAAATCGTGCAATTCAGGTAACCTCGCGAGCTGTTGCATCCTTAGAAAAGTTATGCAGATGATAAAATTAATACCCGACCGCAGCCCTCCTGCCCTGATATTCCGATCGATTGGACTTATAGCGCTATTGTGGTGTGCGTTTGCTTTTTCCTCGCCCGCCCTCGCGCAGATGGTTCCGAGCAGCGCGCCGGCCGAAACAAGCGTCGAAATCCCCGAAAACCTGACCCAGCAGCAAGCGCGTGACCTGGTCGCACGCCTGTCCGACGAGCAGGTCCGCGAGATAGTTATAAGACAGCTGGATAAACTCGCCGCTGAGTCTGAACAGAGGGCTGATCCGGCGGTCTATGTCGGCCAGTTACAGATAGGGATCAAGGTCGCGAAGCAATCAATTGCGCGCATATTGAGCGCGAACAACCAGCTTGGCGCCCTGCCCGTCACGATCTGGCGCGAGCTGACCGAAAATGGCAGGGTCAGCGGCTGGTTGCTGCTGTTGCAGTTGATTGCCCTGCTGGTTGCCGGCGGGATTGCGGAGCGCCTGGCGAAACGATTGCTCAGCCAGGCTGGTTCGCAACCAGCAGGAGTGCTTTCACCCGGCAAACGATTCAACCTGGCCTGTTACGAAATTATAAAGGGAATGGTCGGCCTCGGCGCTTTTGCCGCCGCTGCGATACTGCTTATCGAATTCACCAGCCCGCAAATGAAATCCGCGCAGTCGTTCTGGTACCAGGTGCTGTGGTGCCTGATTTTACTCAAGCTGGTGGTGTTGGCAGTGCAGGTACTGGTATCACCCGGCCGTTCGGATAACCGCCTGGTAGCGGTTTCCGACTCCACCGCACAACAGATGCTGGCGTGGTCGGTGCTCCTGGTCGGATCGCTTGTACTACCTCGGCCACTGGTTGCCATCGCCACGGATTTTGGCGCCGATACGGACACGTCGCTGTTGTTGGGCATGGTCTTTGGCGCCCTCTTCATCACCCTGCTGATCGTGCTGATTGTTCGCCTGCGCCACTACGGTGCGGCGCTCATTCTGGGTGACAACGACGACGCCGGGAGTATACGCCAGGGCCTGGCCCGTATCTGGTGGATGCTGTCCATTGTCTACGTGCTTGCAATCTGGTTCATGTCCATCGGCAAGCGCGCCGCTACCGGCGAGTCGTCGTTGGTTCCGGGCATTGGCAGTCTGCTTTTGTTCGTGGTGATCCCCTATGCCGATCGCGGCCTGCAATGGCTGATCACCTGGTATTTCCGGGACAAAACACCGACCACAGACGACAGCGGAATAGCTGATGACGATGCAGCCGCTACAGATGTCGCAGCCGAAATGCCGCAGGATGATGCAGCCGCCACGGAGATCACGGCCGCCGAGCCTGACGCCGGTGAGGCGGTAGCAACAGCAGGAACAGATTTGTCTCCCGGATATATCGCGATCGCGTTGCGTTATGCCAGGGTCCTGCTGGCGCTGATCATCGTGACAATTTTTTCCCGCCTGTGGGATATCGATATTCGCGCCATCAGCGCCGAACTCGTCGGCCCGCGTTTCGCCAGTGCGCTGTTTGACATCAGCATTACCATCCTGCTGACCTGGACAATATGGGGCATGATCCGTATCTCGATCGAACGCAAACTCGACGAAGGCAAGCCTGCCGACGGCGAAGAGGGTGAATCCGAGGCGGGCGGGCTCGGCGGTACTCGTGTCGAAACCGTGCTGCCGCTGATCCGCGCCTCAATCAAGATCACCCTGATGGTGATGGCGGTGCTGATTTCACTGTCCGCGCTGGGGGTCAATATCGGGCCATTGATCGCTGGCGCCGGCGTGGTCGGTATCGCCATCGGTTTCGGCGCGCAGACGCTGGTGCGCGATATCGTCTCGGGTTTTTTCTATTTGCTCGACGACGCCTTTCGCATCGGCGAGTACGTCGTCATCGATCAGATTCGCGGCACCGTCGAGAAAATATCGATTCGCTCATTTCAGTTACGCCACCACGAGGGTCCGGTGCATACCATTCCCTACGGCGAGATTCGCACTCTGACCAACTGGAGCCGCGACTGGGCCATCATGAAATTCGAGCTGCGCGTGCCCTTCGAGACCGACATCGAAATGGTGCGTAAAATGATCAAGCAAATCGGCCTGGACATGGTCGCAGACCCTGCGTTCGGCCCGCTGATGCTGGCGCCGCTGAAATCGCAGGGCGTCAACCGCATCGACGACTCGGCGCTCATTATCCGCTGCAAGTTCACCGCCATTCCAGGGCAACAATACCTGATTCGGCGCGAAGCCTTCACCCGCATCCAGCGCGCCTTCGAGGAAAAGGGTATTCAGTTTGCACCGCGTCGGGTGCTGGTCGAGGCGACCACGCCGGAGGAAGCCGTCAAGGCCGCGGCAGGAGTTCTCGATCAGGAAGTTGCTGAAGAGCCGCCCAAGGACACAATGTAGTCTGTCGATGGCCTGAATGCAGGGGCGATTGCCCCTTACTGGCTATTGGATATTAATTATTTCCCCGTTGCTGTTAAATTTGACCCTGCGCTCCACTGAACTGGATTTCTTGTATATCCAGGTATTACCCTGGCGAAAAGTAGGCTCACCGCAGCGCTTCAGCACTTCGTACTGGCCGACGGAGTTCCCCTGACCGTAAGAAATAATATGCGTTCCGCAGCGCATTGTGCTGGCGGCGGCAGGTTCCATAAAGCCTATCGCCAGCACCAGCGTTGCACCAATTAACTTTAACGTATTAGTCATTTGAATCTCCTTTTTACACCAGGCTGGCTGGCTTGCAAGATCGTTATACCCACGGCAGGCCGCCTATGGTGTGCTGAATTTCAGGTCCTTGATGGTAGCGAGCCCGGAAGCCACGCGCAGTAGTGCGCCAGAGCCCAGGTCGCTAACCAGCGCACGTATCGGTGAGCGCACGCTTATCTCGCCCTGGCCCGAAATGCCGGCAAATTTTCCTTCGCCGTCGATCAGTATGAACTTGCCCTTGCATACACCAACCTTCCCCTTGCAGGACATCTGCGCGTAGACGACGTCTTCGGGGGAGACGGTAATTTCGCAATGACCAATCGCTTCGCTGATGCCGGATTCGAGGTCGAGCATCTGCATGATCGGGCACTGTACAAAAGCCTCGTTCATCTCGCCCTTCGTGTTTTCCAGATACATGATGCCTTCGAGCGAACCGAGAAACTGCAACCTGCGGGTGTCGATCTGAAATACTCGCCCTTCGCCATCCCAGGGAATGATGGCCTGCACCGTGCCCTGTTCGGCGGCCCTGAGCGGTGACACAGCCAGCAGCAAGATGGCTACCAGGGGTAATAGTAAAAATTGTTTAACGGTCATTAGTTGATCTCCTGTTGGTCCAATAAATGAACCTGGTAAAAACGCATAAGACGTACTCTAGCAAACTTTTGCGATCGCTATGACATAAAATTTCACATCGATGGAAACTTACTGAACGGTCCCGGATTCGACCAGTGAACGCGCCATGCCCTCGACATTGAGTTCACGCCACTGATCATATGACCCCCAGTCTTTATACTTCTCCATGAGCACGGTTTGCTTGAGTTCGTCGACCGACTGACCCGCCTTGAGGCCCTTGACCACGGCGGCGCGCAATTCTTCAAGGTAGGCTATGCCATTACTGACATCCTTTTTGATACCGACGGGGCCATGCCCGCCAATCAGGATATCGAAATCAAGCGCTTCGACCGTCCTCACCTGCTGGATCCACTCGTCGACATCGGCGCCCGGAAAATCGCGATAGAAAAGCCGCTTCGCGCTGACCACATCGACGACGAAGGCTACTGCTTCGGGCTGCACAACCATGGCGATCATGTCGGTGCCATGACCCGGGCCGAGATAGGTCAGCTCGAAAGTCTTGCTGCCCACGGTGAAGTTCAATTGATCGCTAAAGCGTTTCGTCGCCTCGACCAGGTCGATATCCTCGGGTGCGTTCTGGTGCATGATGACGTTGGGCACATCGCCATAGCCGAGACCGCCAGAGGCGTGGTCGCCGTGGCTGTGACTATAGATCAGGTGCGTGATCGGTTCGTCAGTGAGTTTGGCGATTTCCGCGCGTAGCCAACTAGCGGCTTCCTCGTTGATCGGATCCGTGACGACCACACCGTCACCGGTGATGACAAACATGTTGTTGTGGAAATTGTTCTGGAAGCGATAGATATCGAAAGTTACGCGCGTGATTTCACGCTTGACCTCCTGCGCCAATGCAATATCGGCAACCCCGGTCGCGAACAATACCAGCAGGATCATAAATATTTTTTTCATCGCTTGCTCCCTTCGATTCAGCGGTTGTTATATCTCGGACTCTGCTTTTCTGATTAAATTCGAGTCCATGAAGCACCTCGAATCCCAGTTGCGCCTCGGTTCCGGTATCGTGCTCGCAGTATACGTGATGCAACACCTGATCAACCACGCTTTCGGCATCGTCTCGATCGAAGCCGCGGAGGCCTATCGTAAAACGGTCGGTGCGGTATTTCAAACCTGGCCGGGGCTGGTGCTGTTGTACGCTTCGATCCTGTTGCACGCGATCATCGCACTGCGCTCGCTCTATCGCCGTTCGAGTCTGCGCCTGTCGCTATGGCAATGGCTGCAAATGTTGATGGGCCTCTGCTTTCTTCCGCTGGTGGTCGGGCACGCCGTTGCCAATCGAGGCTTTGCCCTGCTCAGCGAGGTTGATCCCAATTACTTCTACGTAGTCACGTCAATTTCGCTGAAACCGGTATTCCTGGTCAAACTGGTGCTGCTGATCGCGATTATCTGGGTCCACATGCTTATCGGGTTGCATTTCTGGCTACGCATCAAGCGCGGTTACGCGCGTTACCTGCCGTATACCTACGCCCTCGCCGTGCTGATTCCCGCACTTGCCTACGTCGGCATTTATCGCATGCTCGAACAGGCCAGGGTCTGGCTCGACGACAGTAGGCGTCTCGACCAGATCTATGCAGCCATTAGCGCCATGGATCAACGCGATGTTGACATGCTGCGTGCACTGGAGGCACAGTCCTGGATGGTCATGGCGGTGCTGCTCGTACTGGTGCTGGCGGCGCGTCAATTCAGGCTCTGGCGACTGGCGCGCCACGGTGGTTACCGGATTGCACATAGCGGTGGCCGGGATATCCGGGCAATGCCGGGAACGTCTCTGCTCGAAGCCCTGCGCGACGCGCGAATACCGCATGCCGCGATCTGCGATGGTCGGGCGCGCTGTACCACCTGCCGAGTGCGGGTCGGGGCCGGGCTTGCTAAATTGCCGACGCCTAATGAGCTGGAGGCACGAGCCTTGATGCGCATCAAGGCAGGCAGGGATGTGCGTCTCGCTTGCCAGTTATATCCGGGCTCCGACCTGTCGATTACGCCCCTGGTAATGGCAAACCAGCCCCTCGCCGCTACGCTGCACGCCGGCGGTGTCCAGGGGCACGAAGAGTACGTGGTGGCGATGTTCGTCGACATGCGCGGCTCCACCAACCTCGGCGAACGCGTGCTCGCCTACGACGTGGTTTTTATCCTCAATCGCTTTTTCACCGAACTGTCGGAGGCGCTGACCGCAACCCACGGCCACTATGCCCAGTTCGCCGGCGACGGCCTGATGGCGCTCTACGGCCTCGATGCCAACCGCAAGCAACAGGCCTGTAGCGACGCGCTGGCGGGAGCGGCTGACATGTTTCGCCGCATCGACAATCTTAACCGCCAGCTGCAGCAGGAATTCAATGAAAGCGTGCAGATGGGCATCGGCATTCACGGCGGCGACGCCATCGTCGGCACCATGGGTCCGCCACGAACGCCGCTGCTGACCGCGGTCGGCGACAATATCAATATCGCCGCACGGCTCGAGGCAAAGACCAAGGATCTCGACTGTGACCTGATCGTCTCGATCGCGACGCTCGAGGCCGAGGGCATCGACTACGACCGGGACGCGGTGCACGAACTCGAGGTGCGCGGGCGCGACCAGCGGGTACGGGTCGGCAGCTTCAGGCGCGATCAGCTACCCGGTCCGCGCGCAGACTGATCGAAGCCGATCGTTTGTTTGGTTATGATAGCCGGGCAACCAATTCACGGGACAGGATATGCAACAAAGACAGATAGGCCCATTCAACGTTTCCGAAAAGGACTGGATAAGATGAAACTGAACGAAGAAGAAAAGGCCATGCACAACGGCGAGCTCGGCGAGCCGCGCCGCTGGGCGATCGAGCACATGATGCGTGTCGGGCGCTTTTTCGACGCACCCGACCTGATCCCGGTAACCCAGGCACACATCATGGCCGACACCGAGTCACTCGGCGAAGCCGGGGTCGAGTTCCTCGAGGATATCGCGGCGAGACCATTAGCCGAGCGCCAGGTGCGTATCCCGATGATCACCGATCCACGCGGCATTGATTTCTGCCATTACAAGCGCCTCAAGCAAACCGAGCAGATGGCCTCACTGGAACAACGCGCCATCGATGCCTTCGAGGCGATGGGTATTCTCATGACCAATACCTGCATCAATTACCAGACCATCATGCCGCCGGTGCGCGGCGAACACCTCGCCTTCGGCGATACCGGTGTGGTGATCTACTGCAACAGCGTGCTCGGTGCCTATTCCAACTTCGAAGGCGGGCCATCGTCGCTCGCGGCCGGGCTTACCGGACGCACGCCGCGCTACGGCCTGCACCTCGACCGTAACCGCGCGGCGACTCGGCGCTATCGCGTCGATTTCGAGCCGCAGCACCTGTCCGACTGGGGCGCTCTCGGCGGAATCATCGGCGCGCGTGCGGGTTCTTACTGGGAAGTTCCGGTGCTCGAGGGCATCGAGTCGCAGCCCGGCTCTGACGAAATGAAACACATGGGTGCGGCGATGGCGAGCTTCGGTTCGGTACCCCTGTTCCACGTGGTTGGCATCACGCCGGAAGCAGCGACGCTGGAAGCCGTTTGCGACCCCTCACGACTCGAAGCCGAAACCGTTACTGCCACCGACCTGGAAAACTTTTTCGCGCGCTACGGCGCCAGGGGTGAAAAAGTCGACGTAGTGGTGTTTTCGGCGCCGCAATTATCGCTCCTGGAAATGCAGTCGCTGGCCGAGTTACTCGACGATAAGAAACTTCATAAAGACACCAGCCTGCTCGCAGTCACCAGCCCGGTGGTCGCCGCGGATGCGCGGCGCATGGGGCTGGTCGAGCGTATCGAAGCTTCCGGGGCGCTGGTGCTCGAGGGCATGTGCTTTTACCAGAGTTATGCACGCGAAATGGCGCAGGCCAACGGCTGGAAACGGCTCATGACCAATTCGGTCAAGCTGACCAACATCATCGGCGGCTACGGCTACGAACCAACCCTGTCGAACATGGAAAACTGCGTCGCCTCGGCGATCGCCGGAGAGATTGTCTGATGCCCACAATAGAATTCAAGTGCCACGTCGGGGTCGGGCCCGTGGTCAGTGGTGAAGCCCTGGTTACCGACGATAATTTTTCCGCGCGCTACGACCTCGACCGCAGCGCCGGGATTTTCTCGCGCCCGCAACACAAGCTGGCCGGGCAGAGCTACGTCGACAAGATCATGGTGTTCAATACCGCCAAGGGCGGCGTCGCCTCGGCGTGGATGCTGCATGAAATGAAATCGCGCGGCGTCGCGCCAAAGGCAATTCTGTTCAACAACGTCAACCCGATCCTGGCGCAGGGCGCGGCGCTCGCCGACATGGCGATGTGCGATCGCTTCGCCGACGGTGACGTCACCCGTCTGATCAGGACCGGTGACCAGGTCGTGGTGCAGCCCGAACTGGGCCTGGTGACGATCACCCGCGGCTGACTTTGGCGGGTATGCATAGCGATCAAAACCGCGGTTCCGAAGCCGGCGAAATGCGGCAACCGTCGGATCAGCGTCGGTGCTGGCTCGCCGATGAAATTGACGAAAAGCACCGGGTGGTGCGCATTTCAGTCGCGGTAGCCGAAAAAGTGATTTTCGATGATTTCCTCGGCGACGCCACTCGGCAGGTCCTGTTCCCATTCGCCGCGGCCGCTCGGTAATTGCTTGAGGACATTGCGCGAGAAAATATTGAATAACTCGGGATCGCTCGACTCGATGCCAAAGATGAAATGATTCTCCAACAGGTGCCGATAGAGGAAGCGCAGGTTTTCCGGCACCAACAGGTTGGTGTAATCGGTATATTCTCCAGCCAGATCGATTTCCGGGTAGACCAGCAGGCGCGTATTGTCGGGAAACAGCTTACCGAAACCTTCCAGTATCCCGCCTTCGACTCCGCGGTAACTACTTTGATCGAAAATCTGCCGAATGTTGCTGATACCGACGACAATACCGATTTGTAACTTGGTGAATTGGCGGAAATAGGCGCGCATTGAAAAATAGCGCGTGTGATCGGAAATCATCACGCTGTAGCCGAGTGAATTCAGCAGGCGCACGCGCGCGATCAAGTCTTCCTCAGACACCATCAAGTCGTTGCCGTGCGCGTCATTGAGTGAAATTTCCGCGAGCGCGACGCTGTTTTCAATGCTGACACCATTAGTCTCGGTAAAGCATTTCAGGCCCTGTTCGATCATATCGACGTTGAGGCGGGTAACCGGCCTGAAAGATCCGCGGATAGTCAGTACATTTTTCTTGTACAACATTTCGGCCGGAATCACGACCGAGCCATCCGGCCGAAACATGATGGCGCGGGTCTTCCAGCTGCGAATCAGGTGCAGGTTGATCGTGCGGTTATCGATTTCCTCGAAATAGGGGCCGTGAAATTCGATCGAATCGATTTCGATACGATCCGCCTCGAGGTTATCCGTCAGCGAATCGATGATCGTATTCGCGTCTTCAAAGTAATAATAAGCCCCGTAGATCAGGTTGACACCGAGAACACCGAGCGCCTGCTGTTGGCGCTCGGCATTGTCATCGCGCAGGCGAATATGCAATATGATATCGGAAGGTTCGGCGCCCGGGTATTCCTGCACCCGAATACCGCACCAGGCATGACACTCGTTCTTGGCATTGTAACTCTTCGCGGCAACGGTCGCGGCGTAGGAAAAATAGCGAGAAGTTTTGGAGCGGGATTTGCCTACCCTGTCGAGAATAAGGCCGAACTCCTTTTCCAGCATTGCGCCTACACGCGCCTTGCTGACATAACGTCCGTCTTCCTGCACGCCATAGATCGCATCCGAGAACTTCATGTCGTAGGCCGACATGGTTTTGGCGATGGTGCCGGCGGCGGCGCCGGTCTTGAAGAAGTGTCGCGCGACTTCCTGGCCCGCGCCTATTTCGACGATGGTGCCGTATTTCTTTTCATCGAGATTGATACGCAGCGCCTTTTCCAGCGTGGTGCGACTACTGATATTTTTACTCACGATGACCTGGCCATTTTTTGGGAGCGCGTACTGTACCGCATGATTCACTCTGTCTACAAAGACGTAAACCTGATTATATCTTCGCTTACCCCTGACACCTCTTGATGGAAATCAATTGCGCTCGAAATCGCGACCGCAGGAAAAGATTGCGGCGGACAAGCAGGGCGGTCCGACGAACCGGCCCTGCAGCGACAGCAGGTTTTAAGATTTCTGCTTATCCAGGAATAACGGCATCAATTGGGTTCTTCAGGGGAACAGGCTACACTGGCCCGATATGGAATCCCATCTTGAATAACCCCCAGTTTTACGCCGATATCGATGCCTTCGAAAACTTCTCCGGAGTCGCCGATATCGGTAACTACCAGCAGGCGCCCGATGACTGGCACGTCATCATCTCCGACGTGCAGGGGTCGACGCGGGCGATCGCCGAGGGTCGCTACAAGGATGTCAACATGATTGGCGCCGCCTGCATCAACGCGGTTCTCAATATCAGCCGCAAAAAGACCGTTCCCTACGTATTCGGCGGCGATGGCGCCACGCTGATGGTGCCGTCAAACGAAGTCGAAAGCGCCGCCAGGGTATTGCTCGGGGTACGCGACCTGGCCGCCAACCGCTTCAACCTGACACTACGCGTCGGCGTCGTCGCGGTATTCTCGGGCGGCGGCATGGAACTCGCCGAGAAATGGATAAAATCGAATTCCGATTACCTGCTCGAAACGAGTTACGAGGACAACATCCCCGATCTCAGCGGACTTTCCTGTCGCTGGGAACCTCTGGCGTCGCAAAACGGCCTGATGCTGAGCCTGCTGATGCAGGCGACCAGCGCACAGGAATCTGAAAGAGCCGACATGTATCGCCGCCTGATCAAAGAAATCGCCGAAATCACCGAAGGCATTGCCGCGAAACCAGTTTGCAGCGCCAACATGGAGTTCCGCTGGCCGCCACGTGGCCTGGCGGCCGAAACTGATCTCACGCTCGGCAGTCGAAATAGATACCTGCATAGCTTGAACCTGTACATCAACAGCCTGTTGCAATGGGCGCTCGACCGCTTCGATATCAGCGCAGGCGGCTATCGCGGGCAGCAGTATCGCGTTGAACTTCGCGACAATACCGATTACCGGCGTTTTGACGACACGCTGCGAATACTGATCGACTGCAGTCGTGAGCAGGCCGATAAGATAGACGCCCTGCTGGCAACACATGCGCAACATGGATTCCTCAAATACGGCCTGCACCGTTCGCCCACGGCACTGATGACCTGCCTGGTGTTCAACCTCGACAAAGGCGAACATGTTCATTTCGTCGATGGCGGTGACGGCGGTTTTACCGCCGCGGCAAAAAAATTGAAGGCCGCGAGCTAGCCCGCACATCTCACCGATTTCCTGATGTGCGGGCTGGAATTGACTTCTCTCAAGGCAGGCACGGCCGGTTTTGCACAGACTACCCGCAATTCCAAAATGCTACTCCGATATTCGCATAGCTTGTAACATGAACACCCCGCTCAACATCGAAGACCCCGATGCGAACCCCGTATCCCGATTCGCGCTGTTTGCGCTCGGTTTCAGGCCCTTCTTCCTGCTGGCGGGTATCACCGCGATGCTGCTGGTGCCGCTATGGGTCTACATTTTCACGGGTGCTGAAGCCGCATTCGCTTACTACGACCCGCTAACCTGGCACGGCCATGAAATGCTGTTCGGCTACAGCGTGGCCGTCATCGCCGGATTCCTGCTGACCGCGGCCGGAAACTGGACCGGCCTGCCAATGCCCAGCGGCAAGGCGCTGGCGGGTCTCGTCCTGCTGTGGCTGGCTGGCAGGGTGTTACCATTTTTCGCCGCCTCCATCTCGCCCTGGCTAATCGCCGCCGTCGACCTGCTGTTTCTGCCGGTGCTGGCGATCGTAATCGCGATTCCGCTACTGCGCAGCCGCCAAAATGAGCAACTGGTGTTCCTGTTGGTGCTGGCCGCGCTAGCCGGCGCGAACCTCATGGTGCACCTGCAACTCCTCGGCTTCGACACGTCGAGCGCGCGCCTGGGCCTGAAGCTCGCCATCTACCTGGTGATATTTCTCATAGTCGTTATGGGTGGCCGCGTGATTCCATTTTTCACCAATCACGGCGTCAATCGGGAAATCTCGTGGCAATGGAAGGTGGTTGAAATTCTGGCAATCGTGGCACTGCTGTTGCTGATAATGCTGGAACTGGCGGCCGCGCCACCGATGGCGATTGCCGTGCTCGCGGGAGTGGCCGCGTTGATGCATGCCATTCGTCTCTACGGCTGGTACCAGGCCGGCATCTGGCGCGAGCCGTTGCTGTGGGTGTTGCACCTGGGTTACGCCTGGCTGGTAGTCGGATTATTGCTGCAGGCGCTGGGGGCCAGCGGACAAATCAATCCGTTGTTGTATCTGCACGCGTTTACCCTCGGTGTTATTGGCAGCCTGACGCTGGGCATGATGGCGCGCGTATCGCTCGGACACACGGGTCGGAAGCTCGTGGTCGGCTGGCCGCTGAGCACCGCCTTTGCGTTGATCAACCTGGCGGCGGTGGCGCGGGTAATCCTGCCGCTGCTCGATGCACAACACTACGGCCAGTGGATCGTACTCGCCGGCGTTTTCTGGACCCTGGCATTTATGCTGTTCGTGTTCGTCTATGCGCGCATCCTGATCCTGCGGCGGGTAGACGGCCGCCCCGGCTAGCCTGCATATCTACGATTTTTCGGCGAGCGATTTTGCGATTAGCGCGGGCAAGCTCAGGCGCAGGATTTTCCCGGAAGGGCCCTTCGGTAAATCGTCAAAGAAGTATATGATCTTCGGCGCCTTGTAGCGTCCGACGCCGTTTTCGCAAAAGGCCTTGAGTTCGTCTTCGGCACATTCATAACCGTCGCGCAAGACCACGCAGGCGACCACTTCCTGGCCATAGTTTTCATCATCGACACCGACCGCGGCGGCTTCCAGAATCGCCTCATGCTTGTACAGCACATCGTCGATTTCGCGCGGCGCGATATTTTCACCGCCGCGAATGATCAATTCCTTGGAACGCCCGGTGATAAAAATATAACCCTGCTCGTCTTTCCTGCCGAGGTCGCCGGTGTAAAACCAGCCGTTGCGAATCGATGCCTCGGTGGCTTCCTCGTTCTTGTAGTAATTATCGAGCAGGTTGCTGCCGCGGATGGTCAACTCACCGACCTGTTGGGGCGCGCATTCCCTGTCCTGTTCATCGACGATTATGATTTCATTACCGTAGGGCAATCCTACCGAGCCCGGCTTGCGCGGCGCCGGCGGCAGCGGATTACTCGCCACGGTGCCGGCGGTTTCGGTCAATCCCAGGGTTTCGACCATCGGCAGCTTGAACACCTGCTCCCATTGCCCGAGGGTCACCGCCGCCAGCGGCGCGGACGCCGAGCGCGCGAAACGAAAGGCCGCGAGGCGTTCATCGTTACCGAACTGGTAAGGCTCGCGCTCGGCGCGATCGAGCAGGTACTTGATGATCGTCGGTACGATACTGCTCCAGGTACAGTGATTCTCGGCAACCAGCCGCCAGTAATCGGTGGCACTGAAGCGCTTCGGCATAACCACGCTGCCGCCGCTGTAGAGCGGTGCCGACACGGTCACCATGGCGCCGTTGATGTGGTACACCGGCAGCACGCAGAGGGCTCGGTCATCGGCTGTCAACTGGTGGCCTTCGACGACGTTACGTCCGCCGCTGGTAACCGCGCGATGACTGATCATCGCACCCTTGGGCAAACCGGTAGAACCCGAGGTGTACAGCAACAGGGCCGTATCTCGGGCGCCAGGAGCGGGCGGGCTGGCAACACTGTCGTCGGCGACGGGCCAGTCGGGGCCACTGTCATCGCTGGTCTCGATGACGCGGATCGGACGTTTCACCTGCGCCATGATTTCGGCGAGCCTGTCACGGTACTCGGGCGCGACGAAGACGACGTCGGAATCCGAGTGACCGAGCACGTGTACCAGTTGCACCGTACCCGCGACCGCATTGAGCGGCACGATGATGCGATTGCTCGCCATCACGCCGAGGAACAGGCGCAGCGTCCAGTAACCATTATTCAACAGGAAGGAAACCTTCGCGCCCTGGGGGAGACCGAGTTGGTCGAGACGGCGCCCGATGTCATCGACCGCTTCTTTAAGCTGTGCAAAATTGAGCGTTTTCCCGCTTTCGGGCGCAATCAGAAAGGGACGATCCGGAGTAGCCCCCGCATGCTGCTCGATGCAGGCGCGCACTGTTTCCATATTAGTCTTTCCCGTAGCGAGCAAAGTGAGCGCCGAACAATTCTTCCTCGGAAGGTTTGTCTTCGCCGACCGCGGTGACCAGGTGGGTGATATTGATGAAATGCCGATAGTTCAGATTTTCGCTGATGCTGTTACCACCCCAGGTTCCGCAACCCATGCTCAGCGTGAAATTGAGAGCATTGTTGAAGCTGCCGCCATTACCAAAGGTGTGCGCCTGGTTGACGAGTACGCGCACCACGTCGATTTCCTCGGCGAGGCGCACCGGATGCGATGCGTCCGCGGTATGAATGCCGCAGGAATGACCCCTGCCCTGTACGTTCAATATATCGGTCACCAACACCACCGCGTGGTCGAAATCGCGCGCGCGGTAAACCGTCAGCACCAACGATAATTTTTCATCGGTGAACTTCGAACCCGCATCGAAGCTCTCTTCAACCAGGAAAAAGCGCGCCTGTGCCGCGGCCTCGTCCAGCCCCACCCCGGCGGCAAACACGTCGGCATCCTTCGCAATCAGCTCGCGGTTGAGATTGCCATTGACCCACAGCTTGCCTGCAATCAGAGCCTTTTCCTGTTGGCTGCAGCGCCAGGCGCCGGCGGCTTCGAGCGCACTGATGGCGTCCTCGTATACATCGTCGAGAATAACGAGCGAGTTCTCCGACGAGCAGGAAGTCGAGTTGTCGAAGATCTTGGATGCGCAGATCTTTTGCGCCGCGTCGGCGAGGTCGGCGCTGCTGTCGACGATGACCGGCACGTTGCCGGCGCCGACGCCGATCGCCGGAGTTCCGCTACTATAGGCAGCGCGCACGTTATTCTGTGAACCGGTAGCGACGATCAGGTCGGCCTGCTCCATCAACAATCGCGTCATGTTGCGCGACACCGGTTGCGGCAGGATCTGCACCAGGTCTTGCGGGGCGCCGGTTTTCGCGAGCGCGGCACGCATCATTTCGACCGTCGCATTGGTGCTGCTCCAGCCCGCCGGTGATGGCGCGATGACGATGGCATTGGCGCCCTTGAGGGCCATCATGGTCTTGTTCACCGGGGTCGCGGCCGGATTGGTCGACGGCGTAATCGCGGCGACCACGCCAACTGGTTTGCCGTAGCGCACCATGCCGTTGCCCGTATCGGGTTCGATGACGCCGACGGTACGCACGCGCATCAGGTCGCGCAGGGTACCGAAAGTCTTGCGCTGATTCTTGATCACCTTGTCGGCAACATTGCCGATACCGGTGTCGGCGACCGCCTGCTCGGCGAGTCGGCGCGCGTTCTCCGGCTTGTACAGCGACCACGCGACCGCGGTCACGATTTCATCGACACGCGCCTGGTCGGCGCCGGTGAATTGCTGCATCG